>Ga0105046_10000920_pt1 | contig 43458 bp, 45 predicted proteins | sample MAT03_FD_78385 | JGI IMG/M metagenome (GOLD analysis project Ga0105046, IMG submission 78385) | Freshwater microbial communities from Lake Fryxell liftoff mats and glacier meltwater in Antarctica - MAT-03 (megahit assembly) | ecosystem: Environmental > Aquatic > Freshwater > Ice > Liftoff... | reverse complement strand
GACATCCAGAACGGCAAGTTCGCGCGCGACTGGGTCAACGAATACAAAGGCGGCTACAAGAAATACAACGCCCTCCTCACCAAAGGTGCCAAGCACCCGATCGAAAAGACCGGCGAGAGACTCCGAGGTTTGATGCCTTGGATCAAAAAGAAGAATCTCAAGGGCGCACAGGCCGCTTACTAAAAATTTACCCTACACTCAGGCAGCCCGCTGATGAAAGTCAGCGGGCTGTTTTGTTATGTAAAGTGAGCTCTTTTCAAAAAATCCATATCGCAGGAGTCTGCGGGTGAAACAACGGCAGGGAGGGATGCCGGAGGGACAACGCGGAGACGCTGTGCAAATCCCGGACGCTTCAAAATCCGGCTTCGCCGATCTTTATCCGGTATCCTCCGTTTTAGCGTAACTCTTCGCTCAAGCGAAATAGTGTGAGACATGTGATTGAATCCTGTGCGGCCAGCGGGACTCCGATCCCGCTGTCATCACGGTCACCGACTCGATGTGAGCCGAATAGCACAAGACTCAACTTTATGTTCAGCGGCACGGATTGCCGCTGGCCGCACAGCTTAAAAAGCTGTGCTCCTCTGCTGCGCTGCTCGACACAGTCACCCCGGAACGCTCTATTCGGCAGATGGTCGGTAAAAACTATATAAAAATCGCGAGCATCATTGGTTTTGTGCTGGGGATCATTCTCACCCCTTACATCGTACTAGCTCCCAATGACCACCCCATCAAAACAAGTCGGATGGCCTTCCCCGAATCCAGCATTCCTAAGACCGATGTAGCGCCCGGCACACCGGTTCCTTTGTCCGCCAAGATCACCCGCGTTGTGGTAGCCACCTTATTCGTGGCTCCGTTTGGCGCACTCGTTGGCGGCGGCGTGGGGCTGCTCCTGACTGGTCTGCTCCAGCCCAAACGAAAGGATGAGGAAGCGACAGAAGGAGGAGGGAATAAGGATTAAGGAAAAAGTTTCGTCTTTCACAATTTTCCATCTTCCTTTTACCCTGCGCTCTACCCTCCATCCTTTCTTCTTCTTTTCTATGAATTCCACTCCGCTTGTGCTACCTCCCGGCGAATTTGACGCTTTTATTTTCGACTGCGACGGAACGCTTGCGGACAGCATGCCAACGCATTACCGCGCCTGGCAGGCAGCTTTAAAAGAACATTCCGCCGATTTTCCCGAGGCGATGTTTTACGAACTAGGCGGCACGCCCACTCCTAGGGTGGTGGAAATTTTGAATGAACGCCACGGTTACAATCTACCCGTCGAAGACACCGTTAATCGCAAAGAGGCGATATTTATGGAACTCAGTGGGGAAGTCGCCGCGGTCGAACCCGTGGTCGCGCTCGCGAAGGAATGGTACGGTAAAAAACCACTGGCTGTAGCCAGCGGTGGGCATCGCAGAGTCGTGCTGGCAACACTGCGCGGACTGGGCATCGCCAATCTTTTCCAGGTCATCGTCACCAGCGAGGATTACCTCCGCGGTAAACCGCATCCGGATCCGTTTCTGGAAGCCGCAAGCAAGCTGGGTGTTCGAGCGGAAAAATGTCTCGTATTCGAAGACACCCAAATCGGCATCGCCGCAGCCACAGCCGCCGGTATGGCCAGCGTGCTAGTCCAAGCTCAACGGCTCAACGGTTAAAAGTCTCAGAAATCGCCCGACGAACTGCGTCCACGGCCTCGGCAAGCTGGGTGTCGGTGATACAATAAGGAGGCATGAGCACGACGGTGTTCTGAATGGGGCGTGTGAGGAGGCCATGCTTGCGCGCAGCGAGACAAACTTTTGCACCCAGCATGTTGTCGGCGTGCAAGACGGGTGTGTCGTCTCCTTGAGTGAGTTCGATTCCTGCGATGAAACCGCACTGACGAATCTCGGCGACATTCGGGTGTGAGCGCAGGGAGGCAAGATGGGAGCGCAGCAGTTCAATCTTTCTCTGAAGCGACTCCATGACTTTCTCGCTTTCAAAGATCGCTAGGTTTTCAAGCGCCACGCTGCATCCGAGCTGGTTTCCGCAATAGCTATGTCCGTAGTAAAGCGTCTTGGCCGCATCGCCGAGAAACGCCGAGTAAACGCGCTCGGTGGTAAGCGTGGCGGCGAGCGGCAGATAGCCGCCGGTGAGCCCTTTCGCCAGTGCGACAAAATCCGGGACGACATCTTCATGCTCGCAGGCAAACATTTTCCCGGTGCGGCCAAACCCGGTCATGACTTCATCGGCGATCAGGAAGACATCGTGTTGATCGCACCATGCGCGCAGCGCTTTCAGCATTCCTTGCGGCCAAAGACGCATCCCGGCGGCGCCCTGAATAATGGGCTCGATACAGACGGCGGCAATTTCGCCGGGATCGAGACTTACGAGATCATCCATAGCAGCCGCCTGCACGACGGGGAACTGCCACGCTGCAAAACGGTCGTGGATTCTCGCGATGCCGCCGAGCGACGACGCGCCCATTGTGTCGCCGTGATAGGCGTTATTGAACGCGACGAAACGGGTTTTGCGCGGCTGATCACTGAGTTGCCAGAATTGCGCTGCCATTTTCAAGGCGACCTCGATGGCGGTGGAGCCGTCGTCGGTGAAAAAGCAGCGTGTGAGTTTGTCTCTCGGCCATAGTTTGCAAAGTCGCGAGGCGAGCTCGATGGCAAGCGGATTGGTGTATCCGAGAAAGGAGGTGTGCGCGACACGGTCGAGCTGGCGCTTCAAGGCGGCGTCGAGCCGGGGATTGCGGTGACCGTGTAGATTGGTCCAGATCGAGGAATTACCGTCTATGTAAGTTTTGCCGTCGCTGTCGTAAAGCAGTGCGCCATCGCCGCCGGTGAGGACGAGCGGCTCGTGATCCAGCGCGCACCAGTCGCGCATCTGGGTGAACGGATGCCAAATCGCCGTCTTGTCGAGCGCACGCCAGCGGTGGGTATCACTCATCGCCGTCCGTTTCCCAGGTGCCGCCGCGTTCGGTGATCATCCGTTCGATCTCGGCGACATCTTCAAACGCTAGATGCTTGCGCTGATACTTGTTCCAAAGGACGCGACGAAGTTCGACGAGATCGTCCATCAGCGGCACGTCGTAATACGTCCACCGGTCGTCATGCTTGAGTTTTGCCTGTAGCTTCCATTTCGCGCCAAATTTTTCCGCCCGCACTTCGCGCTTTTCGCGATCGGCAGTCCAGTGTTTCCAAGTATGGGAGTTTCGCATGAGTGAATCGTTGTGACTTTTTGGATTTGTCTCACACAATGCGCGGTTATGAACTCACTCGGCAAGATTCTCCTTTATTTTATTGGTGTCGCGGTCATCGGGGCGCTTCTGTCACCACCGCTGTTCTGGGGAGTAGAAAAGCTAAAACCCTGGGCGATGGAGCAGGGATATTTGAAGTATGAAATCAAGGATGGTGACAAAAAGGCGACGGGATCACTGGGCTTTTTGGAGACGGATTTTGGGAAGATCTCGAACCGGGCGCATCTCATTACTGCCTTGTTGCTTTTCTGGCCAATGTTCCGGTCGCTGAAGATTCGGAATGTCTCGATGCTCGGTTTGGAGCCGAACCCGCACAGGTGGCGGCATTTTGCGATCGGGTATGGGATAACGCTGCTGGTGATGACCGTGCTGGGGCTGCTACTCTTGAAATTTGGGGTTTACCGGATGAAGGATCCTCCGCCTTGGAGCGGGTTGATCGGGATAACGATTAGCGGTCTGGTGGTTGCCACGCTGGAAGGATGGATGTTTCGTGGTGCGTTTCAGGGATTGTTTCGTCAATCGCTAGGGAAATGGGGTGCGGTAGCAATGGCGTCCGGCTTGTTTGCACTCGTGCATTTTCTCAAGCCGCCGGAAACGCCGATACAAGCCGAACACGTCAACTGGCTTTCAGGCTTCGCGCTTTTCCCCCAGCGCTTTGTGGACTTTGCGAATCCAGCTTTGTTGCTTGGCGAGTTCGCGACGTTATTTCTGCTGGCCTGGGTGCTTGGTTGGACGGTGTTGCGGACGAAATCGCTCTGGCTCGGAATTGGCATTCACGCGGCGATTGTGCTGGGAAAGTTTGGATTCAATCGTCTCACCAAGCGACCCAAAGATATGCGCGATCTTCTGCCGTGGATTGGCGAGGACATGGCGATTGGGGTGATCGCACTCGGAGTGGTGGCGCTGATCTGGCTGATCGTTTGGCTTTTCATCCGCAAAAATGCGCTGGATAGATGAGGGTGGATAGGGATTGAAACCGCTAGGAACCTGTTGAAAAAACTTGGGTATGGTTGGGATGAATGTAGCGAAGGTTTTTACTCTTTGCCTTGCTCTTGGTCTTACTCCAAGCGGGCATTTCCAGAGTAATACCAATTCGTGATTGAGAACGAAGCATCGTAGTAGCGACGTTTTCATGCTCTGCGTTGAGCCCCAACGGGCCCAACGGGGTTGCGACCAACACAGATATTCTTGAGGAAATCATTACACCTGCATACCCACCATGTCTGTCGCAACCTCGTTGGGGCTTAGAGCGACGTTCCATTCTCAATGGAGAATTGGTATAAGATCAAGAGCAAGGCAAAGAGTAAGATTTTGCCCCTGCGAAATGCGTCGCTGTGTGTATTTCAACAGTCTTCTGGGCTGTATCTGTGCACAGCCTTCGCCACCGGACAGTGTTCAACCATGAATTGATGTGGGCTTGGGCCGCATCAATTCTTTGCGTTTAGCCCTTGGTGGTCGATTGATCACTTCGCACGTTCTTTCGGTTTCGTGGCATGGATAACACCTGCCATTAAATCCCTTTCCTGCTCAAAGACCATTAACGCCTGCTCATACTCGGCATCTGTATCATAATCCTGTCTGCGGACTCGTCCCGCACTCACGGTGCTGACAATGCGCGGGTGTGGTTGACGCAGGTCAAACAAGTAGTGAGTGCGAAATGCTCCAGTCCTGAACACCCCAAGGTGGCAATATATCCAAATGCTACGTCTCTTCCGCTGATGAACTGTCCACTAAACAGCTCTGGTTGGGCGGCAAAAAATGGCGAAAACCACTCGGTATCTCGCGCAGACTCGATAGCGAGAAGAACGGTGCCAATAGTTTTCCCAAAGCTTCCCTTCTCGGGATACTCAACACGAATCACCTTGCGGCCCTCTACCGTGGCGATGGTCGTCACGGTCCGTTCCTTCTGGCAGTCAATCCATGTGAATGCTTTGTCGGTGGGCTCGAAAAAGCGCTCGTCCACATAAGGCATCTGGCGATTCAGTAAGGATAGCCGGAACTCCATCGAAACTTTGGCGACCCAGTTCGGCCCCTTGCCATGCGAATACATGTAGCACTCCTTGGCCGTGCCTGTGCGCATCTCCTCATCTGCACTCACGAACGCGGTCATCGCAAATAGCGCTGCAATGATTCGGGTGGACATCAGTGAGTGAGCCAACGACCCCAAGCTCAGCAACAGCGGAGTGCGGCGTGACTCCTGCGCGGTGGGTCTGCGGGGAATAGGAGCCGTGACGCCAGGAGCCGTTCGCTGCAGCGCATGGTTGGGAGTTGCGGCTGTTTTGGAGTTCATGGGCGCGTGGCTACTGTGTCGCTTTCAGTGATGGCGCGGGCTGGTGCAAAGTGTCGTGCGGACCCGATAACTAAGGCTGCAATACCCAACCACGCGACCCAAGCCGCGTGCTCCCAGGAATAGCCCGCAAGGCCGAGGCCAGCAACGATGCTGCCGCCTACAAAGCGAAGGCGAACCATAAACGGATGTTCCGAAAGGAGTAAGCGCCGACCGCTGGCAGAACACTCCGCTCCAGCGGTGTTGGCGATGATAAAGAAGACGAGGAGGAAGAGCATGTGACGCGGGAGATGATAAAAGAGGTTGAGCTGCTGGTGGCCTACAAAAGCATTCGTTCTCGGTGAGCGCATTTCAACGACCCGGCAATACGGAGAGCGTCTGAATCTCCGATGACGTGCCGAAGCCGGGTTCGCTGCAGCGCATGTTTTAGGTGTTGCGGCCGCTTGCGCGGGTGGACCCGGCAACGCTGGGGGAGGAACGCATTCGTGGATTTTTCCTCTATATCAAGGAGATGTGTCCGGCGCGGCGGCGTGTCTGCATGTGCCCGTAACACCATGTGCGACCGTGCAGAATCGAGATCCTCACATTGTTTTGATACTCCCAGCCACCTTGCCGCAAAGAATGATGCTCCGCATTGGAGGAATGTTTTTGGCGAAGCGCCAAAAACAGCACGCCGGGCGCGCGCTTCAATACAGGCGCGTCGGACTCTCTGCCGACCTGCCCGCAACGCTTCGCGTAGCGATGCGGACTTGGACCGCATCAATCCTTTGCATTTAGCCGTTTGCAAACTCATGAGGGTGTTTCTGGCTTTTGAGCCAGCCACAGACAAATCGCGGATACAAGTTGAATGGCGCTTGTGGGATCGGAAATCCACCAATCGCGCTCCCACGTAAGTCGAGGTCCGGAGACACTACGGTTCAGTCCGAACGGAAATGTAGCAACTGGAATAGAGCGGCTGCACTGAAGCGCCCAACCCTCCTTCGGGAGCTGCGCCATAAGCGCTCGGGCAAGGTGTCCGAACTTGTGCTGTGGGGGTAGCTGCGGTCGAAAGTGTTTGAGTGTGTCACTGCCCCAACCATCGCCAACGAGAAGAAGTTTCGGGCCATCGTCGGCCTCTATAACGACCGTAGGAACGTCAATGGCCTCCCAGGACGTTCCCCTCCGTCGGCGAGACTCAATAAAGAGCTCGATATCCTCAAGAGTGGAATACAATGCATCAATCCTGCCCTCGCAGAATAGGGGAGTCGGTCCAAATTGGTTACCGCGCCGAAAGCCTAGAAAAAGAAGCTTCCCGAGGTAGCACGTCCTGATCGGAGTCAGAACCTTGTGCAAAGAATCATCAGCAAGTTAGAGTTTAGACATCGGTGGAGAAGCGCTTGGTTACGTCTTTGCATGTTTGACAATCTTGAGGCCTTTTTTGCCCGCAAGAAAGTTGCCAACGGAATCCTTTGGGATAGATGCTCGACCGCAGGCAACATAATATATCTGATTGAGGTTGTTTCCGGCTTTCAGCGCGGCATCCACCTCCTCTTGGTTTGTATCAGGGAAAGCAACCTTGTTTAGATGTGAACGGCGCTCAGGAGCATTAAGATCGTATGAGGCAAGCTCCTTCCAACATTGCGCATCACGCTCGATGTTCAACCACGTGTTGTGGCGTGCGTCTTTGCCAGCGGCGCGGAGCGTGCAGACGATGTCCTGCTGAACGCGGACCTTAGCGTCGTTTGTGATTTGTGCGGCTGTTTTCACGGGTGGCGTATGGGGCTAAGGCTAAATATCGGAGAGTTTTGGCCGAGTTCAGATTTTTGCTTCATGTTTCTGAGAAGAGTTGCGTGGAGTATTTTCTGTTTCATCTAGTATGGCATCCTTTAACAAGCCTCAATTATGAGATCAAGCCCGGGCGGCAATGGGCAATGAGAGTGGGGCATCAAAGTCGTCGCACGGAAGCCATTTATTTTCAGCGATTTAGGCACCGATCGCAATATGGACTCTTCCCCGCCACAAATCCCACCCGCCTACTCTCCCAAGCACTCCCGCAGCGCTTCCATCACTCTACGGCTTCGGGAGTGACGCCGATAGACCAACCGGAGAATCTCGTCTAATCTGGCGGGCGTTCTTCCGACATGTGCAACCCCGTTGCCTTCCTGAACCTGATTTTCAGGAACAGCAGAGATACGCTTTTTTAAAACGGGAGATGTTTTCGGAAGAGACAAGAATCCGTTTTAAAAGGCATTCTTATATCTGTCCAATGTTATTTAGTACAAATAAGTAAACGTCGTTAATAAACTTTTGTTCTTATAAGCCTGGGACTTTTCCTTTCAAGATCACCATCGCAGCGTAAAGATATATCAAGACACCGGTTACATCCACCAAGGTGGCGACGAATGGTGCGGAAGAAGTGGCTGGATCTTGCCCTAAGCGACGCAGAAGCATCGGGAGCATGGAACCGCAGACCGTTCCGAAAAGCACCACGCCGAGCACACCAATCGCCACGGCTAATCCTACCCATACGTAATATTCGCCAATCGGATTTTGCCTGTGGAACACGAATGTAATGATCCACACCCAAGCGACAATCCGCAGGAAACCAATCCCTGCCAGGATCCCGCCCAAGATCAATCCACTCAGCACCTCCCGCTTCAAAACCCGTCGCCAGTCTGAAAGCTTCACCTCCCCGAGCGACATCGCACGGATAATCAGCGTGCTCGCCTGGGAGCCGGAATTTCCGCCCGAGGAAATGATCAGCGGCAAAAAGAGTGTAAGAAAAACCACCTTTTCCAATTCCAACTGGAAAAAACCCATCCCCGTCGCCGTCAGCATTTGTCCGAAAAATAGAACGATGAGCCAAAACACGCGCTTCTTCACCAGCGTCATAAGCGGCACATCCATATACGGTTCGTCCAGCGCCTCGGTGCCGCCCAGCTTCTGGATGTCCTCCGTCGTCTCGGCTTCCTGAACGTCGAGCATGTCGTCCACCGTCACGATCCCGAGCAGCATCCCTTCGTTATCCGTCACCGGCAGCGTGTTCCGGTCGTATTTCTTAAACTTCTCAATCGCCGACTCCGCCGAGTCCACCGCCTTGAGCGACACATAGCTCGCATCATGCACGTCCTTGATTTTGGTATCGGTCGGACGCACCAGAATTTCGCGGATACGAACGTCATCAATCAGCCGCCCGTTCTCATCGAGCACATAGATCACATTGAGCGTCTCCGAGTCGTGCCCGACTTTCCGGATGTGATCCAGCGCCTGCTGAAGCGTCCACTCATCACGTACTGAGACGAAATCCGGCGTCATCAAACGCCCCACACTGTCTTCTGGATAATTAAGCAGTTGCTGCGCGATCTTCCGCTCCTCGGGCGAGAGCAGGGTGAACAATTGAACGACCGCATGACCCGGCAGTTCCTCCAAAAACGCCGTGCGATCATCGGGCGACATTTCGTTCAAAATGCGCGCGGCGTCCGCACTTCCGAGCGCCTTGAGTAAAGCGTGCTGCGCGTCTGAATCCAGATACTCGAAAACATCCGTCGCGCGTGAATGCGGGAGGATACGGAAGACAATCGCTTGCTCCTCGCCGAGCAGATCGCTGATTACCTCGGCTGTATCCACGGGTGGAAAATCCTCAAACGTCTCGCGCAAACCCACGAAATCGCGGCGCGCGATGAGGTCTTTAATTTCCGGTCCCAGTAGATTGCCAAGCATGTCCTTATGAGCCGTGCCCAAACTGCTGATGCGAGGCAATCACGAATCCTCGATTTTTCTGTTAAAATGAATCGCCCCGGCCATTCTCCGCGCTCTTTATTTTACCCATGAGTGTGAATCGTATTGATCAGAAATTCGCCGACCTGCGCGTCAAAAACCGCGCCGGTTTCATCGCCTACATCTGCGCGGGCGACCCCAGCATGCAGGCCACTTGCGAACTCACCTGTGCACTCGACGAGGCAGGCGTGGACATCATCGAACTGGGCGTCCCGTTTTCCGATCCGCTCGCCGATGGTGTCGTCAACCAGCTCGCAAGCAGTCGCGCCCTTGCCGCAGGCGCAACCGTAAAAGCACTCTTTGAATGCGTGCGCCAAATCCGCACTCGCTCACAAATCCCGATCGTTTTCTACACCTACATGAATCCGGTCTATCGCCACGGGTTCGATGTCTTTTTAAAGGACGCCGAAGAAGCGGGCGTAGACGGCATCCTGTTTCTGGATCTTCCGCCCGATGAAGACGACGCCAATCCCGAGTTGCAGATGAAAGGAAACCTCAAGCGCATCCGTCTCATCGCACCGACCACCCCGTCGGCACGCATCACCATGCTCACCAAGGACGCAGGCGGATTCATCTATTACGTCAGCCGCGAAGGCGTGACCGGCGAGCGCAGCGACGTAGCCGACACCATGGCGGAACGCGTGGAGGAAATCCGCAAGGCCACCTCCCTGCCCATCGCCGTCGGGTTTGGCATCTCGACTGTTGAGCATGTGAAAACTGTCTCCGCCGCAGCCGACGCCGTCGTAGTGGGAAGCGCCATCGTGAAACGCATCGCCGAGCACGGTGCCTCACCCGACCTCGCCCGCAAGATCGCCGACTTCGTTCGTCCGCTCGCGCAGGCGACGCAGCGTTGAAGACTCAGGTTGATAGATGAACGTTGATAGAAGCGGCAGGCTACGCTCCTTAAAACTGAACACTGAAAACTCGCAACTCCCATGGCCAACCACACTGAAAAGCTGATTCCAAACGCGCTGCTGCCCATTTACCGGCAGGTGCTGGATGGAAAGCGTATCAGTGATGAACAGTGCCTAGCGCTTTACCACTCCCATGATGTCAATGCGCTCGGACTGATCGCCAATATTATCCGCGAACGCAAAAACGGGAATGTCGGCACTTACATCAACAATCTTTACGTCAACTATTCCAACCACTGCATCCTGCGCTGTGCGTTCTGCGCTTTCGGTGCCCGGAAAAATGAGGATCACGCGTTTGAACTGAGCATTGATCAAATCTTGGATCGCATTCGGATCGGAATCTCGCATGGCTCTACGGAAGTCCACATGGTGGGCGGTCTCCATCCCACGCTGAAACCGGATTGGTATCTTGAGCTGATCTCGCGCATCCGCACACTCGACCCGGCTTTATTCATCAAGGCATTCACCGCCGTGGAAATCCGGCATCTCGCAGATCGAGTCTTCAAAATAAGCGTGCAGGAAACACTGGAAAAGCTGCGTGAAGCCGGCCTCGGCGCAATCACGGGCGGCGGTGCGGAGATATTCGATCAGGCAATCCGTGACCGCATCTGCAAAGGCAAGGAGACCGCAGAGGAATGGGCGGAGGTGCACATGACCTGGCATCGCATGGGCATGCGCAGCACTGCGACGATGCTTTTTGGGCACATCGAAACCCCAGAACACCGGGTGGATCACCTGCGGCGGTTGCGGACGATTCAGGACGAGACCGCAGGCTTCGTTGCTTTCATCCCCTTCGCATTCGAACGCGGCGGCGCGCGCCCTGAACTCCAACACGTCCAGCAGGCAACGGCGCAGGATGAACTCAGGAATCTGGCGATCAGCCGCATCTATCTCGATAACTTCGATCACATCACCGCCTACTGGATCAGTCTTGGACTTCCTCTCGCCTCCATCGCGATGAATTACGGGGTGGACGATCTGCATGGAACGATCATGGAAGAGAAAATCTTCCACATGGCCGGAGCTAAAACGCCCACTCAGCAAACGCTTGCCGCCATGCAGAAGGCGATTCGCGAGGCCGGACGCGACCCCGTGCAGCGCGACACCAGCTACCGACCCTTTTTGCCCAAAGACAAGACGGAGCCTCAACCGGAGATCCTGAACACGTGAGCCTTTCCGCAGCTTGGAACTGCCTGAAAGAACTCCGGATCGGGTGCGTCAAATACCTCAACTCGCAGCCGCTCATTTGCGCTTATGCCGGCCCGGTGGTTTTCAAGCACCCGTCTGCTCTCGCCGCCGATCTTGCTAGCGGCAACCTTGATGTCGCACTGGTCCCGGCATTTCATGCGCTGACCAATCCCGACTACGTCATCGTGGATGACGTCGCCATCGCCTGCGACGGCCCCGTCTTTAGCGTAGTGCTTGCCTATGAAGGCGATCTAAAAACCGTTTCTAAAATCGAATTCGACCCCGCATCACTTTCCTCCGCGCATCTGCTGCGCATCATGCTCGCCGAGTTTTATGGAATCACCCCGGAGACAGGCACAGGCGAAAACACGGCGAAGCTTTTGATTGGGAATCAGGCGATCGAATACCGGGAAATTCATGCACAGGAAAGCGGGTGTCAGTTTCTCGACCTCGGCGAAGAATGGAAAAAGCAAACCGGACTCCCGTTCGTCTTCGCCATGTGGGTCATGCGCAAGGAGCTACCCAACGCCGGTGCAATCGCCAGTGCGTTCCGCGCTCTCAAAACGGAAGGCAAAAAGCACATCCCCGAAATCGTCCGGGAAAACGACCTCATGGTCGCCGCCTTCCGCACCCGTTACCTCACCGAATACATCCGCTTCGACATGGGCGGCCGCGAAAAAGCCGGCCTGATGAAATACCGGGAGCTGCTTTTTAAATACGGACACATCGAGAATGTGGATTTTTCGATTCAATTTATTTGAAGCGCAGAGGGGGGGATTAAGGAAGAAGGGAAAAGGGATGGATGCTTCGCATTATGGGAAGGGACAACGCTGCACTTATATTATAGCGCAGAGCGCCTGACCCTTTTTCCTTAATCCTTTTTCCTTCTTCCTTTAATTCCCCCATCCCTGCATCCTGCCCCCATGTCTGACGTCGTGTGTTTTGGAGAAATCCTCCTCCGCCTGAGCGCCCAAAATTACCAGCGCCTCGCCTCCGCTCCTGCCTTGGAGATTACTTTCGGTGGGGCCGAAGCCAATGTGGCCGCCCAGCTTTCCAGTCTGAATATTCCTTCTGCGTTCGTAAGTCGTCTGCCGGAAGGTCCGATCCCGGATCGTTGCCTGGCTGAGCTTCAAGGCCTCGGTGTGAATATCCAACACGTTCAGCGCGGCGGAGAGCGTATCGGGCTTTATTTTCTGGAGCCGGGGATGAGTCAGCGTCCAACCAATATCATCTACGACCGGCAGCATTCTGCGATCAGCGAGGCGACGCCGGAGATGTTCGACTGGAATCAGATTTTTCAGCCTGCCAAATGGTTTCACTGGAGTGGGATCACTCCCGCCCTTTCTCCCAACACCGCGACCATTTGCACAGACGCCTGTATTGCAGCGAAGAAAGCGGGCCTCACCGTAAGCTTCGACGTCAATTTCCGCAGCAAGCTGTGGTCAGAACAGGAAGCCGCCACCATTTTACAACCACTCATGAAATACGTGGATGTCTGCGTGTGTGGCGAAGGCGACGCCGTTTCCATTCTCGGTGCAACTAAAGTGGAAGGTGAGGAAACCGCGCGCCTCACTGCCATCGCAACGGAGCTCGCTAAGAAATATGACTTTAAAACAGTCGCGATGACATGTCGGAATGCAGAGCGCGCCGACCAGACCGGATGGCGCGGATTGTTGCTAACTGACGGAGAGGTTTCGCTCTCACGGAATTACGACATCACCATCGTGGATCGGGTCGGGGCTGGAGACAGCTTCACCGGAACACTGATCTATGCGTTACTCCATAAGCTCGCTCCTGCACGAGCAATCGAGCTCGCAGTGGCGTCCAGCGCATTAAAACACACCATCCCCGGCGACTACAACCGGGTTTCACTCGCAGAGATCGAAGCGCTGGCCAACGGCATCGGCGGCGGACGGGTGCAACGGTAAGCGAACCCCGACTTTTATCGCAAAGCTGATAAATCGCGTTGACGGTGTTCCTATCCGACGACTACCCTCCGCGCCCGTTTAAAAAACCACGGCCTACGTTGCCTGACAGCTTACCCTGTCCTTGAACGTAGGTTTTTTTATCTATGTCCGCCGAACTATCCTACGCCCTCCTGACTCCCTACTCGATCCGCAAATCGAGAACCGGAGGCATTCTTTCCCGCCTCATTTCCCGCACGGGCCTCGATCTGGTTTCAGCGCGTCTTTACACGCCAAGTGCCGAGCTTGTTGAAAAGTATGCGGCCGGACTGATCACCGATCCCGATCCGATCCACCGCGCTGCGCAGGAGCTCATCCAGAAGTATGTTCTGGCAAACTTTAGTTCCAAAGGTCCGGGAACAAAACCCCGCGTCATGCTCCTCGTCTTCCGTGGTGAAGACGCCGTGGCAAAAGTCCGTGAAATTGCAGGTCACATCCTCAACGAACGCACCAGTGGTGAAACGATTCGTGATACTTTTGGTGACTACCACACCGACGCACAGGCCAACGTCACTTACTTCGAACCTGCTGCACTGGTCCCGCCCGACGTCGCCAGCGCAGAACGCGACCTCAAAATCTGGGCAGAGTATTCCGACTCCGATGGAGGCCTCCTCGACACAGCGATCGAATTTCCAACCGGCGCGAATGTGGAAAAAACGCTGGTGCTCATCAAGCCCGACAACTTCCGCTTTCCAAACGCCCGGCCCGGCGCGGTGCTCGATCTTTTCTCAAGCACTGGTCTCTATATTATCGCGACCAAAGTGCATCACATGAGCGTGGCGCAAGCAGAGGAATTTTACGGTCCTGTATTGGAAGTGCTCCAGGACAAGCTCCGTGGTCGCGCCGCAGAAATTGCACGCAAGGCGCTTGAGCCAGTCCTCGACATCAAACTCACCACAGAAAACGAAAAGGCGCTCGGCGAATTGCTCGGACCGATCAGCGGACGAGAAAACTGGGAACAGATCGTGAAATTCATGGCTGGCCGCAAGCCCAGTGAATGCCACGCTGATCTTCGTAACGAACCCGGCACCGAAAAGTGTCTCGCGATCATTTATCAAGGCATTGATGCCGTCCGCAAAATCCGCGAGGTCCTCGGGCCAACCGATCCCGCCAAGGCACCGCTCGGCACCATCCGCCGCGAATTCGGCGAGACCATCATGGTCAATGCCGCCCACGCATCCGACGCGCCTGAAAACGCAGTTCGCGAAATGGGTATCATCCGCATCTCGGAAAACAATCTTCGTCCCCTCATCGAAGCCACCTACGGCAAATAGACAGCTTAACCTTCGCCCATCAACCCATTGAATACACTACAATCTGATATGGAACTCGCCCAACGCTCCACGATTCTCACGCCATCCCTCACCCTCGCAATCGACAGCAAGGCCAAGGCAATGAAAGCAGAAGGCATTGATGTCTGCAGCTTCGGAGCAGGAGAGCCTGACTTCGATACCCCGGAACACATCAAGGCCGCATGCATCGCCGCGCTTCAAGCCGGCATGACCAAATACACCCCTTCATCCGGCATTCCTGAGCTTCGCCAGGCGATCTCGGAAAAGTTCAAGGCCGACAACAATCTCGAATACAAACCCAGCCAGATCGTGGTGAGCAACGGTGCAAAGCACTCCTGCCTCAACGCCATTCTCGCCTGCGTGCAGCCCGGCGATGAAGTCGTCGTCCCAGCGCCATTCTGGCTGAGCTACCCAGAAATGGTGCGTCTCGCTGGCGGTGAGCCAATCATCGTCCAGACCAAGGAAGAGAACGGCTGGAAAATGACGCCGGATGAATTCCAGGACGCCATGAGCCCACGCACCAAGATGGTGATCATCAACAGCCCCGGCAATCCAACGGGCGCCGTTTACACTGCGGAAGAACTCGCCGCAATCGGCGAAGTCGCTGCGGCGGAAGACATCCTCATCCTGAGCGACGAAATCTACGAGAAGCTCACTTATGACGACACCAAGCATGTCTCCATCGCGAGCCTGAGCCAGGAACTTTACAACCTCACCATCACCGTGAACGGCTTCAGCAAGAGCTACGCGATGACCGGCTGGCGTCTTGGCTACCTCGGCGCACCGGAAGCAATCGCCAAGGCGATCGACGCCATGCAAAGCCACTCGACCAGCGGCTGCACCAGCTTCGCTCAAAAGGGCGCGCTCGCAGCACTGAAGGGTGATCAGCAGCCTGTCTCCGACATGCGCGAGGAATTCGACATCCGCCGCCAGTATATGCTCGACCGCCTCAAGAGCATCCCACGCGTGAGTGTGGTAGAACCCAAAGGTGCATTTTACGTCTTAGCAAACATTAGCCAGTATGGCCTCAACTCCACCAACTTCGCAGATCGTCTGCTCAGCAAACATCATGTGGCAGTGGTTCCGGGCGTCGCCTTCGGTGACGACCGCACCATTCGCTTCAGCTACGCGACGAGCCTCGATATCATCAAGAAGGGTCTCGACCGGTTCGAAGAGTTCTGCAAATCGCTGTAAGCCCTCTTTACAGCCTTACCAATTCAAAGCTCCATCTGCGTTCGCAGGTGGAGCTTTTTTGCTGACTCTATCGGACAGATCAGCCTGATCTGTCCAATCCGACCGAACGACTTTTTTACCCTTCGTAACTGCTCTCTACCCGCTTCGCGACATCCCTGTAGCTGTAGTCCGCTTCGTAGATGTCTTTCATGCAGGTGATATAATCCGTCTTGTTGCCCATCTGCTCATGCACGAGCCCGAGACGATAGAGGATGTCTTTCTTCACATTATCCATCGCGGAAATCTCGCTCGCGGCCGTTTTGAACTGCGAAACCGCGAGATCGAACATTTTCTTTTCCACAAAGCACTGCCCCAGCAGATTCATCGCCTTGATATGCACATTGGGATTCAGCTTCGCGCGCTGGAGCTCGGGAATCGCCTCAGTAAACTGACCCGCCTTCATCAGCGCCTCGCCAAACTCAAAACGGAACTGAAGATCTGTCGGGTTCTCTAAAACACGTTTGCGGGCATTTTCAATCTGTGCGCCTGCTATTTGAGCCTTCTTTTCCTTCAACTCCTGCACGTAAGGTTGCACTTCCGGCTTCGCAGGATCTACCCCAGGACTGGCTAACCAGGTTTCCAAGGTATGAATACGGCGCTCGATCTGCTTGAGTCCAAAGTCCGTAACCTTGCGGCTCACGGTAGGATCGCCGCCCTTCACCAGACCCTGAGTATGAGTGTAATACCATAGTGCGCTCACAAGGTGCTGGTCTGCCTCCTCATTATTTCCGGCCTGCGCGGTGATTTCAAAAAGCTGCTCATACAATCCGCCAAGACGGCGCGTATTATCCACCGCATTTTGATCCTGTTCCCAAACCGCATAAAGTTCTCCGATCTGCTGTAACGTCTGCTCTGCCGTCCGAACAATCTTGCCCTTGTTCTCGTACGAAGCTGTTTTCTCTTTATCAACAAGCAGATCGCGAAAGCTGCCGCCTGATTTCTCTACTTCCTCCCAGCCGCCCTTTTTCATCGTGGCATAAGCCGCCGCATCCTTGCCCTGTTTAATCGCAATCTGATCTGCGGGATTAAGCTCCACGATCTTGCCGTAGATGGCGACGGCTTTGTCAGAAGAACCCATCAGCACATATTGCTGCCCAAGCTCATGCAGTAGTTTGACGTCACGCGGGTTCAAGCCCACTAAAGTCTCCAGCGCAAAAGCGCCCGTATCCTGAAATCCTGCCTTGTTTGCAGCTTCACACAAAAGCTTGTTGGCCTGCACATTGCCGGGATCAGTCGCGAGCGTTTTTTCTGCGAGTTCCATCGCTGCGAGTGGGTCTTTTTTCAAGGTGCTCCCCGCGCTAAATGAAAGCGTGGACATCCCGGACATCATACTCTTTTTCCCCTTGTTCAAAGCGAACGATCCCTTGCGCACCAGCCTTCTACCTTCCAGAAACCCAGGCGCTTCCTTCAGCACCTGCTGCATTAACTGGATCACATAACCGAAGTTACCAATCTCGTAGGCTTGTCTCGCCTTTTGCAATGCTTGACGGGATGCGTCGGAAAGTTCGTTCTCAGTCATAGGGGAAGAAGACAGGATTACTTATAGCGACCAGTCTGATAATTGAGGATAAGCGGCGGGTGACTTTACTTGATGACGCTGGCGTGAAACTCAAACCAGTCGTCTAGATTGTTCAGATTCACGGCGTCAGGACAGACGCTGCCATCGTCAGGAATACCGCTCGCAGCAAGGATGCTCTTGCGGGTCTCGTCGGAGTGGATGTAGCTCAGAATGGCAACATTGCTCTTGTGGATATTGCCCTTTGTCAGATTCACATCTGGCTGCTGTTTGATCCATGCTTCAAACTGCGGATAAGTCGGCTTGGTGCTCGCAACGAAGTTACGGACCGCATCGGCGTTGAGACCAAGCGCGTTGATCACCATCGTGTCGTAGCCGGCACCAATTCCTGGATATCCGTCTGCAATTTTACCGGCAGCTTCGAGGCTGACTTTCTGCCAAAGACGTGGGAGGTGGAGGATGCCGAGAGGACCGGCGACGCCGGAGCTGATAGTGGGAACAATTTTCATGAGCGTAGGGTATTGGTGAACTGTAAGGATTAGAGGAAGCGGGCTGTCAGGCGCGAGGCTTTTTTCTTCCCCTTCCCTTAAAAGTGAGTTCTGCGATTCCGCTCTTATCAAGCTCGCCGAGTCCGAGTTTGATCATTTTCCGGTATTGAGCGCAGGTTGCGGATGCCAGCGGCAGGGTGAGTTTTGACGCCCGACCAAGACTCAGGGCGATCCCGCTATCCTTCGCCGCATGCGCTGCACTGAAAAAGCAGGCGTGATCGCGATTCATCATATCCTCGCCATCAGTCACCAGCACCCGGCTGTTCGCACCGGTCTGCGAGAAAACCTCCATCACCGTCTTGAGATCGAGCTTGAGCGCGTCGGCCAGACCCAACCCTTCAGCAAGCGCCGCAGTATTGATATTCATGACCATATTCACGAGCGCCTTCAACTGCGCCGCCTGTCCCGTCTTCCCGATGTAACGAATTTCTTTCGCAAGCTTTGTGAGAAGCGGCTGAAGACGATCAAAAAGCCGTCTCTCTCCCCCACACATCAAATACAACGTCCCTTCCCGTGCCTGCGTAATGCTCGACGCCATGCAGCCTTCGAGCGTCTGCGCCTTCGCTTTGCGGGCGAGCTTCTCGACTTTCTGATGGATGGATGGCGAAACGGTCGCGCAATTGATGAACACCCTGCCTTTTCCATACTTAAGCAGGTTGTCTTTTTTGTCGGCAAAAATTTTGAGCATCGCCTTGTCGTCAGTGACTACAGTGATCACCACATCCGACAATTCACTGACACGAGCCAGTGTCGTGCAAGCTTCCGCGCCGAGCTCTTTTCCAAGCGAACGGACGGCTTCCTTACGGACATCATAAAGCGCAGCGACGTGGTAGCCGACATCCTTGAGGCGGCGGGCCATGTTTGCGCCCATGCGACCCACACCAACGAAACCAATTTTCTCAGTCATGATTTTTAGAAGATAAATGGTTAGGAAATAAACGAGCAGACGTATTCACAGATTCCTCCAGCCACCTCGATATCAAACCCGCTCTTTGCCGGAACATCGAATGCACTCCCAGCCTCATAAGACACAACTTCAGTCGCGCCATCCAACTTCGCCTTGCAGCTGCCAGCAACCACTTCCATCCGCTCGGCAAGATCGGTTCCGAAGTGATAAGTGCCGGGATAAATCAGCCCCAGCGTTTTCTTGGAGCCGTCGTTTAAGAGGATGGTATGACTGACCACGCGTCCGTCAAAATAGACATTCGCCTTGGCGTGTGCGGTTACATTTGGGAATTGCATCCGGGCGGGGTAGCAGAGGCCAAAGGAAAATGGAAGAAGGACGAGGGTAAAAGTCGTGACGACGGGTAAACCGCGTCCACGAAAAACACTAAAAGCACGAAAACCTGATCACGCTGACCTTGTTCGTAAGTCAGGAGAATGTTGAAATATTCAGCGACGCATTTCGCTGGGGCAAAATCTTACTCTTTGTCTTGCTCTTGATCTTACTCGGAAAATGTCCCCTTGGAGTAAGATCAAGAGCAAGACAAAGAGTAACAACCTTCGGTTTCATTCATCCCAACCATACCCAAGGTTTCTCAACAGGCTGTTAGTTGAAGCTTTCTGTTCCTTCTTTTTCGTGTTTTTCGTGGACCAGTTCTGTCGCCTCACGGTTTCGCCTTCCGCTTGCTCGCGTCATCAAAGCCCGGCCGCACAAAACGCCGCGCCTTGGGGAACTTTGTCTCGATCGCCCGCAGGAGACGATCCAGCCGGATCAGTATTTCTAAAATGGAATCAGTCTGCTCCGGAAACATTTCACATAGCGCCGACCACGCGGCAAGACAACGCTCAATCGCGATGAGGGTGATCTTTGCCGATCCGTCAGAATCCAGTGACCAGTCGGGGTGCGACTCTTCTTCCACCTTGGAACTGAATGCGCGGCACAGTTTGACGTAAATAAAGTGCTGATACCAGCGGATGACCTCCACGCATTCGTTCAAGCGCACCAGATCACCTTTCGCCGTGGCGATACTGACGCTCCCGTCGCGCACCTTCTTTTCGAGATCGCGGATATGCAGCAGTGGAATTTGCAGCTCATTATTAAACCATTCATCCACCATGGCGGCATAAGTCATCGCCATTTTCATCTCATGATTTCCACGTGCACGGGCTGCCCGGTCCTGATGCTTTTCCAGCGCTTCAGCAGCCTCCAGTGAGATGCGGACGATTTTGCTTCCGGCCGATTTCTCCACGAGCTTTTTGCTCTTCGCAAGATGCGCCCCCAGCATTTCCCAAAACCGCTGGTTATTGATGTCGCGCGGCTGCGGATCCTCGTCCTCCTTGCTCAACAGTGAGTAATTAAAACACCGGTGCGAATACTCACAGCGCGCACACCACCGGTCACAGTAATTGTGAATTCCCTCGATAAAATGAGGGTCGTTCCGGTCGAGTGTGGTATGCTTGGATTTCGACACACCCTCATCTAGGCAGATTGCACGCCACGCTCAAGTGCCCGTTCGGGAAAAATACCGGAAGGAGAAAATACACAGATCTGCGTGATGACGCTGATGCGATGTAAAAATCTAAAATCTTAAATCGCACATCATAAATCCCCTCTCTAGTTTCCGCCCGATGACTGCGAAGGAGCCGACGCTCAAAATCCATGAAATCTATGAATCCGTGCAGGGCGAAAGCTCGTGGGCAGGATGGCGCTGTGTGTTCGTGCGGCTGACTGCGTGTGATCTGCGCTGCTCTTACTGCGACACGGAATACGCCTTTTACGAAGGGAAGAAGCGGCTGGTGTCGGAAGTCTTATGCGAGGTGCTGGCGACAGACTGCCCACAGGTGGAAATCACCGGAGGCGAGCCGCTGTTGCAGAAGAATGTGCTCCCGCTGATGACCCAGCTTTGCGACGCCGGGAAAACCGTTTTGATAGAAACGAGCGGCGCACACGATATCTCGGTGATTGATAAGCGCGTGCATCGCATCATGGATCTCAAAACGCCTGGAAGCGGAGAGTGTGCACGGAATCTCTGGAGCAACATCGCGCATCTTGAAAAACGCGATGAGGTGAAATTTGTGATCGGCAGCCGGGAGGATTACGAGTGGTCACGTGAGCAACTTCAGACCCACAAGCTCGACGAACGCTGCGGCTGCGTGCTGTTTTCGCCCATCTTCGGCCGGATCGAACCCCGTCAGATCGTGGAATGGATCATCGCCGACAAACTTCCAGTCCGATTCCAGATTCAGATGCACAAAGTGATCTGGGAGCCGACGAAGAAGGGCGTTTAATCCCTTCTTACTCGTTGTCTTCCTCTTGATCTTACTCCGTCAAGATGCAGTTGAATGGTGATAGTTGACGGTTGATTGGAGCGACAGGCTATGATTGAACCGATGTCTTTCACTTAAAAATCGACTTCTGTCTGTCAGGGCTTTACCCGGTTTCGCAGTGCTTCCACAAATATCCGGTCTGCTTTATGCGAAACCATCTCCAGTGGGGAATACCCCCGTTTCCACGCAAGGAGGAACGTCGCCGCGATCGTCGCAACACTGATTGCAATATTCTGCCAGCCATTCAACGCCCATTGCCCATTCCACGAAAGCTCCCAAGCATGAGAGAACGGGAGAAGATACGGGATCGGCCACTGATCTCCATCCGGACCTCGCGCCCCGATGATGTCGCAAAACAAATGCAGGTGAAACGTCAGCAAAACAAACATCGCCACGGTAAATCGTTTGCGCGCAAAAATCGCAGCGAGACAAGTAGCCACGATTGCAGCACCGAGATTGTGTCCCAGAACATGATGATAATCCGTCCACCAAAGCAGCGGCTCCTTGGAATTGCTGGTGAGATATTCCCCGACAATACCGAACCCATCAAAGTCCGGCGCAATCCCGGCCACCGTAATAATCGCCCGATCACGACGGGACGATTCAGGAAGCGTGTTTGCAATGCACCAGCTCAGCAGGAAGTGAGTAACCGGATTCACACGGGCGAGCGAAGCAGATTTGAGGCCCGGGCATTTTGTAGTTCCTTTTCATTCTTCGAACTTTCCTGCTCCATTTCACAATACCTCAGGAAACATCGCCACGGCTTCAATCCTGAGTTTTATTCGACTCCATATTCAGGTTCCATTCACACCTATGAGCGACAATCCCGCTGAAACATCCGCACCTTCCACAAAATCCAAATTGCGTCTATGGCTGGATCTTGCCGGACATCCAGCCACTGTCCGCCGCGCGTTCATGACATCCGTGATCGTGGGGATCATTTTGATTAGCATTAATCATGGACCCGCGATATTCGACGGCGACATCACCCGCACCCGTCTCTTTCAAATGGCACTGACGCTACTCGTTCCCTACACGGTCTCGATGGTCTCCAGTGTGGCGACGCGGCGGGAAATGTTGGCGAGAAAAGAGGATGCTGGACGCTAGGAGTCGAAAATATCAGCTGCCGCTCTCGCCAACACGCAGGCTCATACCCATGGCGGTGAAAATGTGATCACGCTTTTCCAGGTAGCCGGGTGAATCCAGATCGCGAGGACGCGGGAGATCGATGGCGACATCCTCTTGGATGGTTGCCGGACGGCGGCTCATCACAAACACACGATCGGCAAGCTGAACCGCCTCTTCGATATCGTGTGTAACAAATAGAATCGTCTTCTTCTCCCGCTGCCAGATACGCACGAGATCAGCCCGCATTTTCATGCGCGTGATGAAGTCGAGTGCGCCAAAGGGCTCGTCCATATAGATAATATGAGGATCGGCTGCGAGCGCACGGGCGATCTCCACGCGCTGACGCATCCCCCCGGAAAGCTCGCGTGGGTAGGAATTCTCAAACCCGTTCAGTCCGACCATATCAATGTAATGCGCGACGATCTTCTCGCGCTCTTCCTGCGATTTCTTGGAAAGCCCAAACCCGATATTCTCCAGGACGGTGAGCCAGGGAAAAACTCCATTTTCCTGAAAGACAAAAATGCGACGGGGATCAGGCCCCTTGACGACCTGCCCTTCAACGAGTGCCTCGCCTCTGGACTGCTGTAGAAAGCCGCCGATGATGCTGAGCAGTGTGGATTTTCCGCAGCCCGATGGACCTACGATGCAGACGAATTCGCCTTCCTTTACGTCGAGATTGATTCGCTCCAATACGTGGATTTGTTCACCTGCCTGCTTTCCAGGAAAGCTCATCCAAAGGTCGCTGGTGCTTATGATGGAATTGCTCATTTAGCGGTTTGCGTAGCCCCAGCGCACTTCGTCGAAGTTTTCCAGGCGACGGACCAGGAGGTCAAGCACCAGCCCGATGAGTCCGATCATCACCATGCCTGCGACGACGAGATCATAGCGTTTGCCGGCGTTTCGGGCGTCAATAATGAGATAGCCGAGACCGCTGTTTACCGCGATCATTTCTGCGGCAACCACCACGAGCCAGGCCACACCGAGCGCGATGCGAATGCCGGTGATAATTTGCGGAAGACAGGACGGGAAGATGACTCGACGGAAGAGCTCCATCCGTGAAAGGCCGAAGTTTTTTGCAGCCCGGAGATAAACCGGCTGCATGTTTTGCACGGCGGCGGTTGCGGAAACAGTAATAGGAAAAACGCTCGCGAGAAAAATCAGGAAGACGGGTGCGACGTCGGTGATGCCAAACCAGAGAATCGCCACGGGAATCCACGCGATCGGCGAGATGGGACGGAATATCTGAATCATCGGGTTAAACGCATCATACGCACGTTTGAACCACCCCAGAAACAGGCCAAACGGCACGCCGACCAGCACCGCGAGGAAGAATCCCCAAGTGACCCGAAAAAGCGAAGCCACGATATATTTCAACAGAAGCCCCTTTTGGATCAGCTCTACGATACCTCGTGCGACATCCATCGGCTTTGGAAAAATATCACTCCCGGAAATCCGCACCGCGATGTCCCAGAAAAGCAGAAACAATCCTGCGACGGACAACGGCAATACCAGCTTGAGCCAAGCGCGCGGATATTTTGGCGCTTGGGGCGGCGCGTCGGGATCGTTCGTTTGTGGGGATTCAAAATTCATAGTTTACTGCACCGGATGGATTGGTGCCTGGTAATTCCATGAGTCCGCACTCTTGTTTGCAGACTCGGCAAAGGAAGTATCCACATAGTCATCAAACCGGGCTGTGCCTTCCAGAATCCCAGAAGCCTTCCCCAGCATTTCGATCTCCTCAAAATCTTTTCGGAGAGGAGACAGGCTGGTGTATTTAACACGGTCCGGCGGTTTGCTCAGCACAAACGTCAGCAGCCTAGGATCCTGCATATAGTAGTTTTTAGAAACGAACTGCGCGGCATCCATCCGGTTATTGATGTTTTGGTCCAGCCATTTTCCGCTCTTCGCGATTCCATCCACCAGCGCCTGCACATCTGCGCGACGATTTTGAATCACATCCTCCCTCACAGCCAGCACGCAGGAGATAAACCCCGGCCACACATCCTTGGTAAGCCAGAGCACACGTCCGTAACCGTCCAGTTCGGTCTGCCCCATAAAAGGCTCTCCTGAACTAATCGCATCCACGGCTTTGGCATGAAGCGCAGCCGGCATATCGGGCGGCGGCATTTCCACGAGCTTGATGTCGTCCACGGTCATGCCCGCCTGCTTGAGCGCACGGAACATCAGTAGACGCTGATTGGAATAACGATTTGGTACCGCAACGCGTTTGCCGCGCAAATCCTGCATGCTCCGGATATTGGAATCCGTATGTACCATCACCGCCGAGCCGTCCCGATGGCCAAGGTAAACGATCTTGATTGGCACGCCCTGCTCCCGAAGCGCGATAGCCATGGGCGCGAGGATGAATGTGGCGGGAGTCTGCTTCGCAAGATACGCCTCCTTCAACTCCGGCCAGCTGTTAAATCGAAGCGGCTGAAACAGCCCCTCCCCCTTGTCCTGTTTGTTGATGAAATCCGTGACGGGACAGGTGAGGTGACAGGTCACCGGCAGGAAGCCGACTTTGAACCGTTCCGTCTCCACCGTCTTCTTTCCCCGCATCACATCAAAATACTCACGCATGCCCTCAATGGCATCCGGGTTCAGCTTCGCGTGCAGCCCGGTGATGACAATCAGCCATGCACCAGCCCAGAGAAGAAGTGTTTTACGTATAGACATGCGTTGGTTTTAGGAAAACTAACCCCTTTCATAAGGAAGTGCGTCTTGTCATGGAAATACAAGCTCGCTATCACAGTAATGCCGTTTCGGTATTACAGAATTCCTTCCTCCTTCCTCCTTCCTCCTTCCTCCTTCCTCCTTCCTCCTTCCTCCTTCCTAAATGGATCTCCGTCACCTCCGCTATTTTCAAGCAGTCGCCGAAGAACTCAGTTTTTCACGCGCAGCAGAACGGTTACGGATCGCACAGCCCGCATTGAGCCGGGCAATTCAGGAGGTGGAGGCGCAAATCGGGGCGCAAATGCTGGAGCGCAATCGGCGGCGGGTCCGCCTCACACCCGCAGGTAAAATACTCCTGCGCGAAACGGGAATTCTCTTTGAGCGATGGGATGAAGCTATGAGCAGTGTGCGACGCACGGCGGCAGGCGAAGAAGGCGAATTGAGGATCGGGTACATCGGACCACCCACCCAGTCTTTTCTGGGTCGTCTCCTCCATGAATACCGACGCCGCTATCCACTGGTTTCCATTCATCTCGAAGAACGCACACCCGAGCGTGTCTGGGAAATGCTCGCGAAAGGCAGGCTCACCGTTGCATTCACCCGCCCGGTTCCCACCGCGGAAGCCTCAGGCTTGCGAACGATCTTGATCCGCAAAGAACGCCTGGGCGTGGTAATGCCGACAGATCATCCGCTGACACAACGCAGCACACTGACTTGGGCGCAATTATCTCGGGAGCCTCTCATTGTCTTGGCCCGACGCGAAGGAGTCGGCATGCACGATTCGATTCTCGCAGGATGCCGACAGGCCAATTTCTCTCCACGCATCGCCTACACCCCGAGCCTCATCGGCACTGTTTTAAGCTACGTCGAGGCAGGCGCAGGGATCGGTGTCGTGCCCGAATGTGTCATGACACCAGAAACATCCCTTTGCTTCGTGCCGATCAAACCCGTCACCATCGTCCCCTTGGTATTTGTCTGGCAAAAAGACGAGGATACGCCCGCCGTGCAGCGTTTCCGGGAGCTGGTAATCGAATGGCAAAAGGCGGGCAAACTTTGGGAAGTATAAGAGAGCAGCCGCTGCTTTCGTAATTCACAGGCGTTTTAGCCTTCGGCCTCTTAGGGGCCTGTTGAATAACCATGGATATGGATGAGATGAATGAAACCGAAGGTTCTTACTCTTTGTCTTACTCTTTGTCTTGCTCTTGATCTTACTCCGAGCGGACATTTTCAGAGTAAGCTCAAGAGCAAAACAGCCGAGTGCAACGAGACAGACGTGGGCGTAGGAGGGTCAAAGAGTAAGATTTAGCCCCAACGAAATGCGTCGCTGAGTATTTCAACAGTCTCTTAGAGCGCGAGGGGCTTGATCTTTCGCACTTCCACCTTGCCGATGCGCAAATTGAGCGCGCGTTTGGCGACCTGTAGAAAGTGGTCGCTCTGATCAGTTAATGCCACGCGCAACCTGCCACGTTGCGTTAACGGAGCAGCCAGGTTTTTACGCGCGAGTAGTTTTTGCACTTCAAGCGCGGTGTTGCGTGCGGAGTTTACCAGCTTGATGCCCGGCCCCACATAGCTGCGAATGGTTTCCGCAAGCAGTGGATAATGTGTGCAGCCGAGCACCATGGTATCCACGCCAGACTCTATAATCGGCTTTAAGTAACGATCGATCACCGCCAGCGCGACATTATGCTCCGCCCAGCCCTCCTCGATGAGCGGCACGAAAAGCGGACAGGCTTTGCCCGTGACCTTGATGCGAGGAGACAGTTCACGAATCGCCCGTTCATACGCCCGGCTATGAATGGTGGCGCGGGTTCCGATCACCGCGACCTTCTTGTTGCGGGTTGCTTTCACCGCCGCTTTTGCCCCGGGAACGATCACCCCGATCACGGGGACATCCAGTTCCTCTATTAAAGTCGGGACTGCAAGCGCAGAGGCCGTATTACAGGCGACGACGATCATTTTTGCGCCTTCTGCAAGCAGTTCCGCACTGAGTTCCTGACTGTATCGCTCAATAGTCGAACGACTCTTACCGCCGTAGGGCACACGCGCAGTGTCACCGATGTAAAAAATGTCTTCCGCAGGCAGAAGCTCGCGAAGGGCTGCCACAACGGTCAGTCCACCCACCCCCGAGTCAAACACGCCAATAGGACGGCGGGAGGAATCTGGATATTTGGGGCGTGATCGCGTTTTTTTACTCAAGACAGAAATGGTTGGGCGCTGGATAAAAGACTTCTGTCACCATGCTGGCAAGCGAGCAGGTTGTTAAAGAGTCTGTTGAAAAACCTTGGCTATGCTTGCAGCTGGAGGTTCTTAATCTTTGTCTTGCTCTTGATCTTACTCTGAAAACGTCCGCTTGAATAAAGATAAAGATAAAGAGCAAGACAAGAGTAAGATTTTGCTCCAGCGAAATGCGTCGCTGAGTATTTCAACAGTCTCTTAAACAGGGAATTGCTCCGCATACTGCCAATATTTTTTTAAAAAACCGTATCAGAGTTCTCGGACAAGGCAGAATAGAACGGAATTTTCAGAAAGAATGGCATCCAAGCAGGCTGTCATTCTCGTTTACCTGAGATGTTAAAACCACTTCGTCTCCGCTTTCCATGCTTGGCATTGGAAGGATCATTGGCAAAAAGTAACAGAATTACCAACATGCGTTCTATTTGCCTCTCCTTCATTGCCGTTATCCTCCCAGCCCTCAACTGCGTTGCCGCAGATAATGTCGCCATTGATGTCTTGGGAAATGATACGGTAGGAACTGATGTTCTCGCTGCAGATACAACTCGCACTGAAGTAGTAGGATCCGGCAAGAATGCTAAGACCATTACCCAACAGGAATCACGAATCATTCCTTATTTAATGTTGGATTCCGAGTTTGTCGGATCGGGGGATTTTGTAAAAGGCGGGAATAGCTCGACGTGGGAAAATCGTTTCCAGATGGGAATACTAAAGCCGCTTAATAATCTCCAATGGCCGAATCTTGACGGTCAATGGCGGCTGCGACTCGGCGCGGAATGGCATCGTTTCGACTTTAATCACGACACATCCCTGCCCGTTCCAAACACGCTTCAAAGCGTCGCTGCTGTCATCGGACTGGAATATGTGCTGGACCGTCAGCGGGTGATCATTCTGGAAGCCAAACCGGGCTTTTATTTTGAGCAGGATATTTATGCCGGCACGTTCAATGTCCCCATAAAGCTCGGAGCTGCCTATAAAATAACGGATACCTTCGCGCTGGTGGCCGCGGTTTCTTACGATGGATTTCGCAGCTATCCCATCATCCCTGGAATCGGGTTTGTATGGCAGGTGACACCAACGCTGACTTTCAAGATGGTGCCACCCGATCCGAAGATTGAGTGGCAGGTGAATGACAACACGATTCTGTGGCTTGGCGGAGAATTGGCAGGCGGCGCTTACCGCACCGATCAGGACCGCGATGGTGAGCTGCGTGAGGCGGCGATCACTTATACAGATTACCGCGTCGCAGTGGGTGCAACCTGGCGGGCAAATGACATCTGGACGCTTGAGACAGCAGTGGGTGCGAGTCTTTATCGCAAGTGGGATTACCACCGCGCCGAGGAAGGATACAAAATTGATGAAGCGGCTCCTTACGTAAAACTATCGTTGCGGGCTGTTTTCTAAAAGGCATGATACCGGGATGCCCTCCTTTGACATCACCTCGGAAGTAGACAAACAGGAACTCGACAACGCGATCAATCAGGCGCGAAAGGAACTCACCACGCGCTTTGATTTCAAAGGATCAAACGCCGTGATCGATCTCGATTTGAAGGAATCGAAGATCAAACTGAAAGCGGAGGATGCCAGCAAGGTGCGCAGCCTGCATGACATCGTAATCGGAAAGCTCTCCAAGCGGCAGATCGATCTCCGCAACATCGAGCGCAAGGATCCGGAGATCTCGCCCCTCGGACACGCGACACAGGAGTTTGTGATCAAACAGGGACTCGACGGCGACAAAGCGAAAGAAGTCATCAAGGCGATCAAGGAAAAGGGCATGAAAGTGCAGTGCGCATTGCAGGAGCGTCAGGTGCGGGTGACCGGAAAGAGCCGGGATGATTTACAGGAAGTCATCGCATTTTGCAGGTCGCAGGATTTTGAAGTAGGTCTAGGCTACGGAAACTTTCGTGATTAACCTCCCATGATGTCCTTCTCCTCAAAACCGATTGCCGCCCTGCTATTTCTCGCTGGCATGACCGCTCCACTAAGCGCAGCAGCTCCCAGCGCGATCCTTACTTCCACAACCAAGATCGTGAAGGATACAGCTACCTTTAATGGCACGGTGACATCCAACGGGGCAGAGACCACCGCGTTTTTTGATTACGTCCAAGGATCCTTCACGCCACCAGTTGGTTTATTACAAAGCACGCCAGCGCTAGGGGAAGTTTTCGCTTCCACGGCTGAGAACGAAACCTTTTCACAAGACGTAACCGCTTTGGTTCACGGCGCATTTTATCAACTCCGGCTCCGGGCCACGAACGCTGACGGTGGGTTCGTTTCTGATCCAGTCACGATCTATATTAATGCCGCACCGAAACCGAAGAACGACGACCTGCTTTTAGAACAAGGTGGCGAGGTAGAAATCGCAGTTCTGGAAAATGACACCGACCCAGACGGTCTCGATCCGGACCCCCTGCTTGGTGATGATTTGATTATATCGGCTGTGACTACGGCAACTGATGGCTCGGTAAGAATTAGCACCGACAAAAAATTTCTGCTTTATACGCCAGCGCAAAGCCCCAAGGGATACGACACCATTACCTACACCGTATCCGACCAACGCGCGGATCATTCCACCGCGACGGCGATTCTTACGATCCGGTCCCCAAAGCTGGCTTTTCGCGGAATGCAGGCGTTTGAGTTGAAGAATCTGGATGGCACATCTGCGGGGCTGGTTCGTCTAGTCGGCACAGGAAACGGTTCTTTCACAGGCAAAGTGACGATCGGCGGGAAAAGTTACATTCTGAACGGAGAACTGGATGCGAACGGAAAGTTTAAAGGCACAGCCACAGGCGACGATGGCACTGTGTCAGTCTCCATCGCACTTGATCAGGGTGTGGACGGCACCAGTTTTACCGCGAAAGTGGTCCAAGGAAGTGAAGTTTTTGAGAGCGACGCCGGACTGGCTGACCTTACCGCATCAAGACGCGAAGAGCTGGCTGGAAAATATACGATCGAAATTCCACCCTCCGGCTCCGAAGGCGCAAATGAAGGCGATCTCCCTCAAGGCATCGGTTTCGCACGCGTAGAAGTCAAGGAATGGGGGGATGTGCGCATCGTGGGCAAGCTCGGTGATGGAGGTAAATTTTCCACGCGTGGCGTGGTAATGGGCGAAGGCGAAAATGCAGTCCTCTCCTTTTATGCAGCTCCTAAAAACGGCAGACTCAATGGGGAGCTTGCCTTTGGTGCCGGCACGGAACCCACGCTCAGCGGGCAGCTCCAGTGGTTTCGTCCACCTCGTGACGGCGCGAATTTCTTCCCGGATGGCTTTTTTGTGGATGTGAATCCAACCGGCGGCCGCTACACGCCGCCGAATAAAAACGACAGCGCATTTGGAGGTCAAATGGAGACCGAACTCATCACGCTCACACTGAGTAAAGGTGATTTGAGGACTTCGATCACACACAGAATCCAGCTCGGAGACCGGGATAGTGTTACGATTCTCGATCCGGGTCGCAGCGATCTACAGTTTAAAATCAATCGCAAGAAAGGTACATTCAGCGGACAATTCACGCACACTGCGGATGAGGAAAACCGTAAATTTCAGGGCGCACTCATCCAAAGCAACCAGTCAGGACGCGGGGTTTTTATCGGACAACATCAGACCGGTAGCGTCGAATTGTCCACAAGCGGAACGCCCACCACCCTGCCTTCCGACTCGGGCCAATAACTTTCTCCGGTGAATTTCTAACAATTGACCGCGACCCGACACTTAGTTCATCTCTTTACCGTGCAAGCTCTCCGCATCCTCTCCCTCCTCGCCGTTTGTTTTTTAGCCACTGCGTGCGACGACATCTCCCCTTATCCGAAAGTCGGTAAAGGAAAACAGATCTACACCATGATCACGGTTACCGATGCGCGCGGGGATTTGATTTCCACATGGGTCGCAGAAGGTCGGGTGAGAAAAATGGAAAACATGTATTTCATCAAGGCGGTGGAACGGCACCTTCCGCCGCCCGAGGAGTTCTCAATGCGATACGCCAACGGCCGCACTGCCAATGTAGTCGGCCCCAATATTGTGCTTCAGGAAGTGCCCAAGCCAGAATGGCTGGCGGAACTCGATGGAGATTTGGTACAAGGAACAGGGAAGAAGGAGTAAGGAAAAAGGCGCGGATCAACGCCTTCGGTTCTTCTTTCCGATCTCCGGTTTTACCCCGTCCGAATAATAAGCGACTTGAGTTCGGTCATGTCTTCCATCGCATAACGCAACCCCTCACGCCCGAACCCGCTGTCTTTAACACCGCCGTAAGGCATGGTTTCCACACGCCAAGTGGGGATTTGATTAATCAATACTCCGCCTACGTCGAGTGTCTCGTAAGCGCGGAACGCAAGACGGATGTCCTGGGTGAAAACGCCCGCCTGTAAACCGAAATCAGAGTCGTTGATGAAACGTAACGCCTCATCAAATTCCTGGTATTTATGCAGAGTGACAACCGGGGCAAACAGCTCGCAGGTGCAGACTTCGTGGTTTGATGGAACGTCCTCCAGCACGATGGGCTGCATTACGGGAGATTCTCCGTTCAGATCGCCACAGACGAGTTTCGCGCCCGCAGCAAGGGCGCTGGAAATACGGGCGCGCGTCTTTTGCGCAGCGTCGCTGCTGATCATCGGTCCGATCACTGTCGCGCGATCCGCAGGGTCCCCCGCTTTCACCTTTTCCTTCACATAATTGGCAAATGCTGTCTTGAACGGTTCGTAAATAGACTCGTGGACAACAATGCGCTGCACGCTGATACACGTCTGCCCCGCATAAGCAAAGCTGCCCGTGGCTATCGCCGGGATAGCGGCCTCCCAGTTTGCATCGGCATGCACAATCACTCCTGCATTACCACCAAGCTCGAGACAGATTTTCTTTTTACCCGCCATCTCCTTTAACTTCCATCCGACAGCCGGACTGCCAGTAAAGCTGACCATCGCAACGCGCCAATCGGTGACCAGACGGCTGGCGTGTTCGTTCCCGCAGGTGATGAAATTGATCTGTCCGGGCGGCATACCGGCCTCGGTTAAAACTTCTCCAAGCAGCAACGCGGAGAGCGGCGTTTTCGGAGCTGGTTTTACAACCATTGTATTTCCGGTCGCGAGACAGGGCGCTACTTTGTGAGCAACGAGATTGAGTGGAAAATTAAACGGCGTAATCGCGCTGATGACGCCGATGGGGAAGCGGCGGGTGACACCAAAATGGCCTTCCCCGACAGGCAGCCCATCCAGCGGCAACACCTCCCCGCTTTCTCCATTCCAGCGTCTGGCCTCCTCGGCGGCGCAGGTAAATGTGAGGATGGCGCGGGCGACTTCCGCTTCGGCGGAAGCGATAGGCTTGCCTGCTTCGGCAACAATCGTCTCCACAAAATCCGCACGTCTCGCTTCCAGACCTTTCGTGACTTTATTCAAAAGCTCCACGCGCTTAAAAGCCGCCTGCTTTTTTGTCTCCTCAAACGCCGTAACCGCTGCGGCAATCGCCTGATTAATCACCTCCTCATTTCCCAACGCAACCTTGGCGATCTCCGTACCGTTGAACGGATTCATCACCGGATCCTGCCGGTCTGTCGCGATCCATTCGCCGCCGATGAGAAGTTTGAAAGGAAGGTTCATGGTTAACGCTCCATCACTTCGCGTTTCTCGATGTAAATTTTTAAACCCTCCTTGGAAAAGTTGTCCATGAGCGCATCAGGCGCAATGGCCTCGGGCATCATCACGCCACGCTCAGGGATCTTGCCTTCCACAAGCAGGCGCGCCGTGAGTGCGGGCGGGATACCGGTCTGGATTACCGTGAGGCTGTAGCCATAACGCTCGTAGGTGTCGTGGTGGTTATCCATCGTGTAGATGAAATACTCCACGCGCTTGCCGTCCTTCGTGCCACGCACTTCGGTGCCGACACATGAATAGCCGTCCGCAGTCGCTCCGAGTGTCGCAGGTTTGGGCAGATTTGCGCAGGCGACGCGCACGGGAGAGACTTCACAACCGTCCACCTTTACCTTTTTCCATGTGTCCATTTCCAAAAGCGCGAGCGATTTGGCGAGCGAGACGACTTTGTCGCTCAACGTGTATTTAAAGACAGAATAGCGGACGCCCTTTTCGACAAATGGCGGATAAAGCCCGAGCGAAACGCCTTCTTCATGCGCAACGGCGAAGGTTTTCATCAACCCAAGTGGCGGTGGAAAACGATGCCATTCGACTTCTGTCTCGAGCGGCTTGCCCGACATCACGCGTCCGTCCCGCACAAAATACGGAATCGCTCCGAGCTCCTCGAAAAGTGTCTCCGGACTAAAAAGCACAGCGAAACGATAGCCCTTTACGTCGGCGTTATCGGCATCGAGCACGCGGATGCTCTCCGCCGTGTCGAGACGATCCATCGCCCAGCGCGCAAAGACATTCACCGCACCCGGATCGCACCCCATACACAGCAACCCGAGCAAACCAGCCTCCTTGAAACGCGCATCAAATTTTTCAATCTCGGCCTCGTAGCTGTTTTTAGTCGGCCGTTTCACACCAGGCGGGGAATAAATATCCGCCGCCATGTCGAGATAGTGCGAGCCAGCCTGTGCACAGGCTTCTAGGACACTGTGATTCGTCTGCCAGGTGCAGGCATTGAGCGTCACCGCGATTTTATTTTCCTTCATGAAAGCCGCAAGATTTGCGGTCTCCATCGCGTTGAGTTTTACTACCTCGAAGCGGCTCTTTTTCGTTTTTTCGTGAAGACGCTGTGCGTAGGTGGTGTCGAGATCGCTGATAAACACCCGGGAAAAACAGTCGTATTCATGCAGTTTCTGTCCGATGACGGAGCCCACTCCGCCCAGTCCGATTACGAGTGCATTTGCCATAAATAATAATGAGTTGTCCGAGAGTTTGCCCAGGTTCAAATACCCGGACGGGGGGTTGTTGGACTTCGTAAAGCAGGAATGGGGGCAGTTAAGCGAACTTTTTCTAACGCGTAACGCTACCTAGATGGAGGGTGTGATTGGAAGTGGTGAGAAAGGACACCTACTGAAAGCGAGATAACCCGGAGGGTTGACAGCCATTAGCCGTAGGTCGAGCGCAGCGAACATCTACGGGTAAGATCCCATTTTGTATCCACCCCGGAGGGCGTGGAAGCAAACGCGTCTTTGAGAGTTCTTCCACTCCCTTCCAGGGTGGGTTGCGTTTTAAGGATCCGTAGGTGTCGCCTGTTGGCTCAACCTACGGCTAATGGCTCGCAACCCTCCGGGTTGCCCACCTCCACTTCCGCCTCTCTAATCGTTTTCTCAACACTTTCAATCACACCCGCGACGGACGCCTGCCGCTTCTATCAACAAACACCCCCTCAACCATCATCCAATGTCTTTAATCGCTCCTAATGCTTTCTGCCGCTGGAATGCCGTTCCACTCTGCCGTTTTTCGAGCGAGGCGAGTGGTCGCCGTTGTGCTGCTTGTAAAACTTGGTAACAAACATCGGAGGTAGATTGCGCAGGCAATACTCGCTCTCCGCTTTCGCGAAGTGATCGCAATGCCCGTTGGAATGGAGCTCGTTGGTCACTTGATAAATGATGAATGCCGCATGCGGCTCCGGAGACAATACCCGGAAAGTGTTCTCCAAAATCTCCTGTTTCTTTTTCTTTTCCAGAATGCTGAACGGAATCCCCGACACCACATAGTCGCAATGGAGATGCCCGTGACGATCCAGCTCGTGAGGAAGATTCGCACAGTCTGTGTTCAAAACGCTCACGCGATTGTCGGCCTCAAACTGCTTCTTGAGGTGCAGGCTAAGTTCGTCATCCAGTTCGAAAAGGAGAAGCTTCGATTCGGGATGCATCCGGCTGACAATCTCCCGGGTGTGACAGCCTTCTCCCGGACCAAACTCTGCAATCACCCGAGGATGCGCAAAATCCATCTTTTCAGAAACACGCCGGATCAACGCCTTCGAACTGGGGACGATAGACGCAACCTGAAATGGACTTTTAAGGAATCGCTTAAAAAGCGGGTTCATTCAATGGAGGAAAGGGATGAAAAGTGATGGCCTGATTTTGGGCGCGCAAGGTAACGACTGAGCCCTGCTTGGCAAGTGCGGAACCGATTGGAATGCGGGAATAGGTGCGAGGTGCGATTAGAGGTAGTGCATCTGCCGGAAGAAGCTTCCGGATTAGAAGTGGAACAAAGTAGCGCGAGCTTCCAGCTTGCGTTTGCTCGCAATACACCCAGCCCGTATCGCTACCATGCTGGGTTAATTAATAGCGTTAATGACTGATCATGAATCGCTCTCTATTGGAAACAAGCCGTTTGTTCTCAGTGGAATGCCCACCGGGTGCGATTAAAAGTGGGTGCGGTTGAGGGAGGTGCTGGCGAAGCCAGAGGAGCGAAGCAATGAAGCGTAAGCTTCCAGCTTGCGCCGCGCATCGCTGCCAATTGGAAACAAATGCTGATGATTTCCGTGGAATGCCCGCTTGCAACGCTAGGCGTAGTATTACGGGCAGGCGCAAGCTGGAAGCTCGCGCACCATTAGGCGGCTTCGCCGCCTCCACTCCCATCGCACCCGTGGAGAATGAGTGTGAATCTTTACTCCAGTCGCTTGAGAATCGGCAGGTGATATTGCTGTTGAATCAGCGGCTCATTTTTCACGGCCTCTTCGGCATTGAGATAAATCGTCGTAGGATCTTCAACGAAGTCGATTTTATGGAAACCTTTGATTGGTTTTTCAATGGCGGTGGCGATGTCCTTAAGCGTCTGTATCTCGACGTCGTTGATCTTTTTAACGACGAGATGATTCAGACTTTCAAATCCCACCGTGCTGGGAATCGGAAGCACTGCGCTGAGAAAAACGATCTTCTTTGGTCCGTCGCGGAATAGTTCGCCCTGATTGCGGTCGTAGAACGCGAGCCGGTCGGGCGTCTGCCCATGCCACTCCGGTGCGATGTCTTTGAGATACTGACGCGACAGTTCCTGAAAAACCAACCCGCCGACCACGATGAAATTGGGCGCGCGATCGATGATGTAAGCAGGGCTGACTGATTCCTGCACGTTGCGGCGGATCAATGTCGCGTCCAGTGTTTTGCGCAATCCCATCCGCAAAATTTCCACTTTGAGCGTATCATCCACAAAATGCTTCACGCTGAGCGCATGGCTCACCGGAATTTTCCCGTAATCGACGTCGGGATAATTCCCATCCTGATCAACTGGGTATTCATCGAGCTGAAGGAGTACATCGCCCCGCTGCAATCCCGCCTTTTCCATGGGACTGTCTTTCATGACTTCTGTAATAAAAACACCTCCAGTGACATCGTCCGGCACTTTACAGTAGCGCCGCAGCTGCGGATCACGGAGGGAATTGAAAGCAAAACCACCACGTGGAAACCCATCATATTTGCCGTCCTCGATGTCCTTGAGAAAATGCTCAATGACCGGTGCAGGGATGAGGTTCGCGTTGTCTGCCTGATTATCGTAAGACATCAGAATCGCCGTCAGCTTGCCGTCGCGAAGGACAGGGAGCGAAAAGCCATTATCGCGGTTCTGAATACGCACCGTCATACGGTAGATCAAAAACATGCCATCGATTTGATACGACGCGAGCTCGGCGGTGGTGAGCGGGCCATTTGTAAAAAGAGGGCGCCCACTGTTTTCAAACTGCATCACGTTGAGCGTATCTCCAAGACGGCTCGGAACGATTTCCATGGGTGTGAACCCCTTCAAAAAATCAGCGTTATCAGTTTTCAGAAGCGCCAGATTGGCTTCGTAATCCACATACTCAATCGCTGCGGGAACCTTTTTACCGCCCTCCGGCAGCTCAAACTCAAGATAGGTGGCATTTGCAACCATCTCGGCCGGAACAATCACACGCTCTCCGGCGATCACCGCGCCAACCGCACGTCGTGTTATCGGCGGTCGCTTACTCCATGGGCGCACAAAATCCCACGCCTGAGTGGTGGCATTCACACGCACTGCACTGGGCTTCTCAAAAACTACGGGTTTTTCTTCAGCCCTTACAGTGAAGGGTAGGATGAGACTGATGATTAAAAGAATACGCATGAAAATGAGATGGTTCATTTGGTGTCACTGACTTCTTCGATCCGCTGTTCGCTGGTGACGCGGTATCGTTGTTTGATCCGGTCCCGAGCCGCCTCCACCTTTGCACGCTCCATGACCAGCGGACGTTCGAAGCCGAGAAACTCAACGACATGTTCTTCCACATTATCCGAAAGCGCCTCCGAGAACTCTTTCAGATTCCGGATTTTTTTACCGTTCACCTTGTCCACGATCTCCTCCCGCATGTCGTCGTTGTAGGTATTGATCGAATCAGGCAGGAGGGAAGTCAGGACAATGATCTCATCGCGGTCCTTGTACATTTCGTCCTCTACAAAATTGCCATACATAAAGTGGATGCGCTGGTTGGTGAACTTATACGCGATCAGAAGATTGCGGTTTAGTGGCTGGAATAACTGCCCTGCAAACAGCACATAACGTGGCGGGGCGTAGCTTTGCGCCTGAAAGGTAAAAGGCCATGCCTCGTTGAAAACGACGGTTTCTTCGATGGTCTTGCCGTCGCGGATGAGTTTAAAAACGATCTTGTCGCCCTTGTATTTGCGCTCGGCCACCTCGGCCATCATCACGCGATCCGCCCCTAGTGTTACAAAGCCATCGCTCTCGATCTCGATCCCATCCACCGCAAGCAACACATCACCGACCTGCAGCTTGCCCGCCGCCACCGATTTACCCGGCACACTCGAGACAAGCACCCCGCGATCATCGCCGATCAAGCCGAGCGCCTGACGATGCCCCCGGTTTTGTAGTGGGAAAATGCTGACGCCCAAATCCATGTAACGATCGTAATGGCCATCCGAGATGTCTTTCAAAAAGTGTGAGACGACTGGGATTGGGATCATGTAGCCGACATTCTGGGCGACATCTCCGCTAAATCCCTGAAACGCCACGCCGACGACTTTGCCGTTTTGCAACACGGGTCCCCCGGAGTTACCGGGATTAATCGCCGCATCAATCTGGATACATAAATGCGAATCCATGACCGAGTGCGAATAGGTGCGAAAGTCCACGCGAGAGACCACACCGCGCGTCACACTCATCCTGTCGCCGCCAATCGGATATCCATAAACCGACACCGTGCTTTCCACCTCGGGAACACCGCCAAGCGGGAGCGGCTTGGTGCCTTTCCAGAAGTCGGGGTCCTCCACTTTCAGCACTGCCAGGTCGCAGTCGTGCGCGATGTATTCCACCGTGGCCACATACTTCCGCGGATCATTTTCCTTCTCAACCGTAAGCAGGCGGCTGTTGGATACCACATGGGCATTGGTCATCAGTCTGTCTTTTCCCACCACCCAGCCGGTTCCAGTTCCACCGCCGACAGGACCGGGCAGCCAGGGCGTACGGTAGTTGTAGTCCTGAACAGTATTACTAATCCGGGCGAGGGACTTTTGGATGCTCGACGTCTCCGCAAACGCCGGAATTAAAAAACAGGTGATCAGTAACAGGGAGGCAAGCCAGACACGACGTATCATACGCTCTTGAGATACTCTGATATGGAAAAGTGGAAAAGTGTTAAAGTGTTAAGTTTTGGAATTGGCTCAGAACAGAATCACCAACTCGCGCCCCGCCAAAAAGCTAAAGGTCTGTCTCATAGTTTTCTCATGTGCTGTAGTGAAATCGAAGTTGTGCAATGAGGATGCCACCCTCAACGATTCGATAAACGAGACGATGCTCCGAGTCGATCCGGCGCGACCAGTATCCACGAAAAGCGTGCTTTAGAGGTTCGGGCTTACCGATACCGGAGTGCGGACTGCGCATGATGTCCTTGAGGAGTTGATTGATGCGGGACACCATTTTTTGATCTGCCTTCTGCCAGAACGCGTAATCCTCCCACGCTTGCGGCGAGAAAGTAAGATTCAAGAATTGAGGCCGATGTCGCGGACGATTCCTTGCCCACTTTCGAGGGCGTGAATGGCTTCGAGCAGTCGCTTGGCATTGGCCGGGCTGCGCATGAGGTAGGCGGTCTCCTCCAAAGACTCGAAATCCTCCAGTGAAAGCATGACCACCGATTGGTCGCGGTTGCGGGTAATGATGACCGGCGCGTGGTCGATGCAAACCCGGTCCATTGTTGAAGCGAGGTTCTCGCGGGCGGCGGTGTAGCTGATTGCGTTCATACTGGACAGGATGCTGTCCATGTTAGCGTTCGTCAACTTCCAGTTTAAGATTAAGGCCCACCAAAGAAAGTGAGCATAACCAGTAGTGTAATCACCACCAGACCTGCGCTGATACCGCCCATCGGACAAAACGACGAAATTCCCGAGACGAACGCGATAAGACATGAGCCACCAACCCAAGCGTCAAATCTGGAATGAGACACGCCGAAATACGAGAGGAAGAGAAACATCCAACATATCAGCAAGCTAACGACGGAAAGCCACGCAAAGCCACGAAGCAAGTGCGTCGAACCGAAGAAGTATCGGCGGAGCGGAGAAGCCGCGGATAGCAAATTGGTTATTGGGGATTCGCTCATAGCGGACGGTAGCAACACCTGCATCCATTATCCTGCACACCACGCAGCCCAACGCTTAGAAGCTTTTTCGCATGTTGCTCGGGAGAATCCCAAGCTCGTTGCGGTATTTGGCAACGGTGCGACGCGCAATGGGAATCCCGCGTTTTTCCAGCAAATCAACGATCTCTTTGTCACTCAACGGATGCTTCGGGTCTTCCTTGGAAACCAACTCGCCGAGCGCGCCTTTCACACTGGTGTTACTGAGCGATTCCCCGTCGCTGGTCTGATAGCCCGGGGTGAAGAAATACTTCATTTCGTAAACACCGTGCGGCGTCGCCATATATTTCCCTGAGATCGCGCGGCTGACTGTCGTCTCGTGTACGCCCACGGCATCTGCGATCTGCACCATGGTGAGCGGCTTGAGCGCGCTCGGACCGACTTCGAGGAAGTCTTTCTGACGGCTCACGATTTCGTGTGCGATATTCGAAATGGTCTGCTGACGCTGGTGGATGCTCTTGATGAGGAATTTGCCGGACTGAATCTTTTCGCGGATGTAATCGCGGACTTCCTCCTTATTCCCCTGCTGTGCCATGAGGTCCTTGTAAGTATTACTGATCCGGAGATGCGGGATCTGATCGCCATTGAGCGAGATCTGCCAGTCCACGCCGATTTTCTCAACCATCACGTCGGGCAGGACGTAGTTATTCGGATCGGAGGCAAAAATCTGACCGGGCTTTGGATTCAGCGTGCTAATGAATGTCGCGCCGCGTTGAATACAGTCCACCGTGGTTCCACAGCGGCGGGCGATTTCCGGGTAGCGCTTCTTGCCGAGATCTTCGAGGTGATTGGAGACGATCCTCCACTCCAGGCTATTTTCCTTACCAAGACGCTTGAGCTGGATGAGCAGACACTCCTTGAGATCGCGCGCTCCAACACCTACGGGGTGAAAAGTCTGGATGTCTTCCAGCACGCGCTCCAGATCGGTTGTCTCCAAGCCGGTGTTCCCGGCGATCTCCTCGGGTATGCTGGTGAGGAAGCCCATTTCATCAAGATTGCCGATGATCAATTCGCCGAGTTTTTGATCTTCCTCGGTCATTTCCGAGTTCCGTAATTGCTCAAGTAAATGCTGCTGAAGCGTCTCCTCTGCGGTCAGAGAATCAAAAAAGAACCGGCGGCGTTCCTCTTCATCCGCACTGCGTTTGCTGTAACTGGCGCTCTGGGCCATGTAATCGCGCCATTCATCGTCCAGCTTGGAAAGCCGCTCAAATTCCTCGTCAAACTCCTCCTGCTCCTTCTGACGATCCTCGATCGTCGGCTCTGTTTGCTCCAGCTCGATCGTGGGATTCGACTCAATCTGTTGCTGAATGAGCGCCTTGAGTTCCAGCATGGGAGCCTGCAAAATTTGTAGACTCTGTTGCAACTGGGGCGCGAGCACCTGTTGCTGGGAAAGTGATTGGGTTTGGGAGAGGCCGGCCATGATCTTGAACAGTGCTAAGCTGCGCAAGATAGGGGCTTAAGACGCGGCGGCAAGCAATCATGATACCAGAACCGAATTTTTTTAGACAGGCGCTCTGAGCGCGTTGGGTTGGAATTACGTATTATTCATCAGGCGGGACGAACTGTGCCCCGCCCGCCCCGCCCGCATCGTCGTGTCTTTTTATCTTTTGTGTCTCTTCATGTCGGGTTTTGATGCGCCCATGTATTCCTCGCTTACCCGCCGTCGTTTTCTCCAGTCGTCTGCCGCCGCTGCTGCTTCCGCATTTTTACCCGGCCACCTTTTTGCAGAAAACAAAACCCCGCTCTTTAAAATCTCCCTCGCGGAATGGTCTCTCCATCGGGCTATCAAGGACAAGAAGCTGACCAATCTGGATTTTCCAAAGGTGGCAAGAAACGACTTCGGCATTGATGCTGTTGAATACGTAAACGGCTTCTGGAAGGACAAGGCGAAGGACGCGGCGTATATCGCAGAGCTCAAAAAAATCTCCGAAGGCGAGGGCGTGAAGAATCTGCTCATCATGTGCGACGGCGAAGGCAATCTCGGCGATCCCGATGAGGCCAAACGCAAACAGGCGGTGGAGAATCACTATCAATGGGTGGAAGCGGCAAAGGCGCTGGGCTGCCACAGCATCCGGGTGAACGCCGGTTCTTCGGGCACTTTTGAAGAGCAGATGGATCGCGCAGCGGATGGATTGCGTCAGCTCAGCGAGTTTGGAGCGAAGCATGAAATCAATGTGATCGTGGAAAACCACGGCGGACTTTCCTCCCATGGCGACTGGCTTTCCGGGGTGATCAAAAAGGTCGGCCTAAAAAACTGCGGGACGCTGCCGGACTTCGGAAACTTTTACGAATACGACCGCTACAAAGGCGTGGAGGAGATGATGCCGTCCGCCAAAGGCGTGAGCGCCAAATCGCATGACTTCGATGCGGAAGGCAATGAGACGAAGACCGATTACCGCCGGATGATGCAGATCGTGAAGGCAGCGGGATACAGCGGCTATGTCGGCATCGAGTATGAAGGCAATACGCTCGACGAATACGCCGGGATTCGCGCGACCAAAAAGCTGCTGGAGACCGTTTTTGCCGAGCTGAAATAATGGCGCTTCAAGACGCTCTTTATCGCGCGGTGTTACGTCCGCTGCTTTTCCAGGTGGATGCGGAACGGATTCATCATACGGCGATGGCGTTCCTCAACGGGTTCGGTCCGCTGCTACAATCGATCCGCCGCTCGACTCCGCGCAACCCGAAGCTCGAGCGCGAAGTGTTCGGGCTGAAATTTCCAAATCCAATCGGCCTTGCTGCGGGCTTTGATAAAAACGCACTCGTCATTCCCGCCTGGGAAGGGCTTGGGTTTGGCTTCGCAGAAGTCGGGACAATTACGGCGAAAGCGCAACCCGGAAACCCGAAGCCCCGTTTGTTTCGGGTGCCGGAACGCCAGGCGGTGATTAATCGCATGGGATTCAATAATGACGGCGCGGAGGTCGTGGCAAAGCGGCTCGCCAAGCTCAAGACGACAAAACACTGGCCGCATTTTCCTCTCGGCGTGAACCTCGGCAAATCCAAGGTGACTCCCCTGGAGGAGGCGACGGAAGATTACCTCCACTCATTTCGTCTCCTGCAAAATCTCGGCGACTATTTCGTCCTGAACGTCTCGTCCCCCAACACGCCCGGACTTCGTAAGCTGCAAGACAGTGCGGCGTTAGATCAATTGTTCGCGACGATCCAGGGCGCAAACGATTCTCAAAAGCCGGTGCTCGTCAAAATTGCGCCCGATCTCACCTGGGAAGCGATCGACGATGTATTGGCGCTGGTGGAAAAGCATCGCATTGAGGGAATTATCGCGACGAATACGACCATCGACCAATCCAGTGTTCCCGAGGCAAAACGCCAGACTGGCGGATTGAGTGGGCTTCCGCTACGTGCGAGATCGACCGAGGTCATCCGCTTTATCACACAGAAGACCACAGCGCCGGTAATTGGTGTGGGCGGCATCTTCAGCGCTGACGACGCAAAGGAGAAGCTCGATGCGGGCGCAGCGCTCATCCAGCTTTACACAGGCTTCATCTACGAAGGCCCGGGATTGGTGCGGCAGATTTGTAGGGCGCTTTAACAGCCTGTTGAAAAACCTTAGATATAGTTGAGATGCTTAAAATCGGAGGTTCTTACTCTTTGTCTTACTCTTTGTCTTACTCTTTGTCTTACTCTTTGTCTTACTCTTTGTCTTACTCTTTGTCTTACTCTTTGTCTTACTCTTTGTCTTACTCTTTGTCTTACTCTTTGTCT
>Ga0105046_10000919_pt1 | contig 43492 bp, 36 predicted proteins | sample MAT03_FD_78385 | JGI IMG/M metagenome (GOLD analysis project Ga0105046, IMG submission 78385) | Freshwater microbial communities from Lake Fryxell liftoff mats and glacier meltwater in Antarctica - MAT-03 (megahit assembly) | ecosystem: Environmental > Aquatic > Freshwater > Ice > Liftoff... | reverse complement strand
TGCTTGCGACGGTCGAGCCCGACTTGTTGGTTGCAGGATCGTTGTACATCGCGATCGATGTATCTGACCGAACAACGTTGACAGCCAGCACCGGACGCAGCTGCCATGGAAGAGAATACGGAGGCGGCGTCGGCTTGGGTGCGGGGGCTGCGTCGCCAGGGCTCGAAGCGACCTGAGGTGGTTCCTCCGCACGAACGGGTGCTGCAACCATTCCGACCGTCAAGGCGACAGCGGTTGCGGAGATGTAAACACCCAGAAACGCACACGTATTCATCAGCATCGGATATTGTTTCTTTCGTCGGGGTTGGGGCCCGGTGGCCACGCCGGTAAAGTAACGGATACATATTTCGCACGCGTTTCAAACCAGGCAATATTGCGTAACTCGAAACAAAGAGGCGCAGTCAGTCTGTGGTACGAAACGTGCGGATCAGTCACACGGTCTCGTGTGGATGAGCGGGACGCTTGCGTTCAAGAAACGCGAACGACACGAAGGCCCGGTGGGCTCCCCACCGTACTTTGCGGAAGGGTTTGGGTACGACGCGTTCAACCGGATGCAGGATTGGTCCGGCGTCCGGCCGCGACAGGCGCAATCACTGGATTCCGTCGGTAAGCCGTCGGCTTTCCGTTGCGTCGTGGCTCGACGTGTGGTGACATCTGCGTCAGGTCAGGCGCAACGTCAAAATGATTACGGCATACGTTGCATGTTTGATATTCGGCGGGGTGCTTACGATTGCATCGATTGTTACAGGTGGTGGCGACGCTGACACCGACCCTCCCTTGACCGAGGGCGCCGATGGCGTTCTTCACCATAACGCCGGGGGCCAGGTTCACGGTGGCCTGCTTCCCTTTTTGAGCTTCCGGTTCTGGATCTTCGCGGTGACGTTCTTCGGCCTGACGGGCACAGCCCTAGCCGTCCTTGGTGCGGGAGGAACTGTGCTTGTCGCTGCGTCCGCCAGTACGTTCGGTGTCGCTGCGGGGTACACGGCGTCCCGTTTGCTGCAAAGCCTCACCACCAGTCGTGTGGGGCTGGTGGCTGGAGCCGCCAGTCACGTGGGGCGCGAGGCGAAATTGCTGCTGCCCCTGTCTCGAGCTCAACGCAGCAAGGTTCGGCTCAACATCGGTGGAATCAGCACCGATCTTGTCGTAGAAACAGAATCGGACCAGCAACTTCCCGCCGGCACCAGCGTTTTGGTGGTGGCCATCCGTGGCACCGTGGCTTTGGTTGAATCCGTGCCCGGCATCGCAACTCCTGACGACCATTCAACATGAACGAGCTCAACATGCCCGACTTTCCTTTCCCCCTATCTGCGCCATTGGCTGCACTGGGCGCGGCCGCCGGTGTGCTGGTGATGCTTGCGGTCATGAAGCGTTTCCTGTTCATTTGCCGCCCCAACGAAATTCTGATCTTCGCTGGCCGCAAACACACGCGACCTGATGGCGTGCAAGTCGGGTTCCGCGTGGTATTCGGCGGTCGTGCGTGGCAGATCCCTTTCATCGAACGTGTCGAACGGATGGACATGCGAACCATCCCGATCGATGTATCGATTCAGGGTGCGTATACGCGGGTGGGCATTCCTTTGAAAGTACGTGCCATCGCGGTGGTCAAGATCTCATCCAACCCCGATGTGGTGATGAACGCGGTCGAGCGCTTCTTGGGCCGAGGCGTTTCAGACATTCAGCAGGTGGCGAAGGAGACGCTTGAGGGCAACTTGCGCGGGGTGCTTGCGACCTTGACTCCAGAAGAAGTGAACGAGGATCGCTTGAAATTTGCAGATTCGCTTTCGGAAGAAGTTGAGCATGATCTCGCAAAGCTCGGTCTGCATCTTGACGTGTTGAAGATTCAGAACGTGACGGATGATACCAACTACCTTGACTCGATTGGGCGCGGGCAAATTGCGCATGTGATCAAGGAGGCTGAGATTGCCGAATCGAACGCACGCAACGAAGCAGCGAAGGAAGCGGCCTCGGCTGAGATGCGCGCGAAGGTCGCCGAGGCAGATGCTGAACGAATGATAGCGCAGCAGCGCAACGACTTGCGCCGCATCGCCGCCGAGCTTGAAGCAGGTGCCAAATCCATTGAACTGCGAACGGAGGCAGCGGCCCAAGCCGCAGACGCCACCGCACGTCAGGAGCTGGAAGGCGTCCGTCGTGAACTTGAGGCGCTGCGATTGCAATCCGACGTCGTGATTCCTTCCGAGATACAGCGGGAATCGTCGACGCTTGCCGCCGCAGGCGAAGCGGCTTCGATATTCGAGAATGGGCGCGCAACGGCCGAGTCGTTGTCGCTCGTGGCCAACGCCTGGATGAAGGCAGGTCCATCGGCGCAAGATATGTTTCTAATCAACAAAATTGAGGACATCACCCGCATCGTCGCCAACGGTGTTGCGAAGATTCATTTGGGGCCCGTGCAATTGATAGACAGTGATGGACAGTCGCTGCCACGGCTTGCTGCCGCCTATCCATCGGCCGTCGCCGCTGTCATGCGATCCTTGTTCGATACCACAGGGGTAGACATCACGGCCTTGCTGGTTGGCCGCACACCAGAGTCTACATCGACGGAGGTGGTGTGATGGTCTACGTTGCTGTCATTCTTGCGTCGCTCGTTGTCTTGGGGGGTGTTCTTGGCTTTGTGATCAAGCGGCTGCTTTACATTTGTCAGCCCAATGAGGTGCTGGTTTTCTCGGGCGGCCAGCGTGCCACCGGTAGCCGAACGGTGGGGTACCGAATTATCAAGGGAGGCCGCGCGCTGCGCATTCCGTTGCTTGAGGCCGTGGACCGCATGGATCTCACGAACATGCCGATTGAGGTATCGGTGAGGGGTGCTTATTCGAAGGGCGGAATTCCGCTGAACGTGCATGGCATCGCCAACGTAAAGATTGCCGGCGAGCAGCCCGTGTTGGATAACGCGGTCGAGCGGCTCCTCGGAGTTGATCGGGGCCGCATCATGTCGGTCGCGAAGGAAACCCTTGAAGGCAATCTGCGCGGCGTGCTTGCCATGCTGACGCCCGAAGAAGTCAACGAGGACAAGATCAAGTTCGCGCAGTCGCTGCTGTCCGAGGCCGAAGACGATCTGCGAGGGTTGGGCATCGAGCTTGACACGCTCAAGATTCAAGACGTCTCAGATGAAGTGGGGTACCTTGACAGCATTGGCCGCCGTCAGTCTGCCGAGGTGCAAAAGCGCGCACTGATCGCCGAAGCCCGCTCCAGATCCGAATCCGCAATACAAAGCGCGCGCAACCGGCAAGAGACGGAACTGTCTCAACTTGAAGCGCAGCTTGGCACACTTCAAGCCGACAACGCCCGCCGTGTGGCGGACGCCCAGACCCGAGGCACCGCTATCATCGCCGAGGCGCGCGGTTTGGTCACAGCACAAATCGCGCGCGCGGAGGGCGAGGTTGAATTGCAGCGCGCGCGCGTCGAGCAAGTGCGACGCAAACTGCAGGCGGACGTGCTTGAGCCGGCGCGCGCGAGACGCTCTGCAATGGAGGCGGAAGCGAAAGGTACGGCGTCGAAAATTGTCGAGCAGGGTCGCGCCACCGCGGCGGCCATGGATGAAATCGCAAACAGTTGGCGCGCGGTTGGCGGGTCAGCACGTCAAGTGTTTCTAATGCAGAAGGTTGATGAGCTGATGCGGATCGTCATGGGCACGATGAGCGAACTGCGCGTTGAAAAGCTGACCCTGCTAGGTGGGTTGGGCAGTGCGGGCGTGGCAAATGGTGACGGCGGTGCATCTGATCTCACGGGCCGCATCATCGCGAGCAATGAGCAGCTGAAAGCTGTTTCGGGCGTGGATCTGCTGCGGGCGGTACGCGATCGGGTGGCAGCGACAGCGACCGATCCGAACAAGGTTTAGACGCCCGGTCGCGTACCGACGACTTGACGCGCACCCACGCGCTGTGCGCTGTAGATGCTGCGCTTTCCTGATAGCAGATAGGCGAACACGCAGACGATCGCGGCGTGCGGGAAAATCGGTGCACCCAGCAATTCCATCGCCATGATCGACAGGGCAAGCGGCGCGTTGGATGCCGCCGCGAAGACTGCCGCAAGCCCAACGCCCGCACCGATTGCGATCGGGATGCCCATGAGTTGACCAAGCGCACTCCCGAGCGTTGCGCCGATGAAGAACAGGGGCGTCACCTCTCCACCAAGGAAGCCGGCTCCGATGGTCACCGCGGTAAACAAGAGTTTCAGGGCGAAAGCGTGAAGCGGCAGGTTGGGATCTTCGAATGAACGCAAGATCATGGGCACGCCAAGGCCCAGGTAGTCGCTTGTCCCGACAAGCTGCCACAATCCGACGACGACGAGTCCGCCGAGAAACATCCGCCACGGCAACCGTCGCACCAATTTCTCGCCGCGCTTCTTGATGGTGTGAGTGAGCGCGATGAAGGCGTTGGCCACGAGTGCAACGGCCGCCGCAAAGACGAGCCATTTCAGGAAGAGAAGGGGCGACAACGGAAGCGCAGACGCCGCAGGGTAGAGCGTGTGGGTAATTCCGAGTGCCCTTGTTGTGATGTCGCCCACGAAGGATGCAACGAGGGCAGGTACGAGGGCGTGATACTGGATGCGGCCACGCACGATGAACTCAAGACCGAAAATGGCTCCCGCAATGGGCGTTCCAAACACCGAGCCAAACCCACCTGCGACGCCGGCGGCGAGCAGCTGACGCCGAACGTGCTTGCTCACCCGCAGCCGATGCGAGATCCAGTCGGTAAGGCTCGCGCCCATTTGTACGGCGGTTCCCTCCCGTCCTGCGCTTCCGCCAAAGAGGTGGGTCAATACGGTGCCGATGAGCACGAACGGGGCCATCCGAAGCGGAATTTCTGGCCCGTTGTCGTGGATCGTGTCGATGACGAGGTTGTTGCCTGCCTTGATGGCGTCGCCGAATCGTTCGTAGCACCAACCGACGACAAGACCCGCAATGGGAAGCGCAAAAATTAGCTGTTCGTGCCCCGTCCGGAAGTCCGTCGCGCGGTCGAGCAGCCACAGAAAGAGTGCCGAGCCCCCCCCGCAAACTACACCCACGAGCGAGCCGAGCAGAGCCCACTGGCCGAGGGCGACCCAACGTGAGCGTCTCTCGACGTCTCGATCGTTTTGAGGCTCCTCGGCGCTGGTGGGATTGTTCAAACCTAGCAATACTTGTTGAGCAGGTTCTCGAGGTATTCCTGCCGAGCCGAGGCCGTCGGGGCAACTTCACCCTTGCCGATGATGTACTTCTGCAACGACTCGAAGGTGGCCTTGCCTTTTTCGATTTCTTTGCCAATGCCCTTGTCGTAGCTCGCGTAGCGCTTTTCCACGAACCCGCTGAGCTTGCCATCCTTGATGATCTTCTCGGCGATGCGCAGACCGCGGGCCCACGTGTCGATGCCGCAGATGTGAGCGAAGAACATGTCTTCCACATCGTGGCTATCGCGACGAACCTTCGCGTCGTAGTTGAGACCTCCGGTGCCAAGACCCTTCTTGTTTTTCAGAATGATGGTCCAGGCCTCGGCGGTTTCGCGGTAGTCGTTCGGGAACTGATCGGTATCCCAACCATTCATCACGTCGCCGCGATTCGAATCGATTGAACCTAGGGCATCGTTGGCGTCGCAAACGGCCAGTTCATGACAGAAGTCGTGGCCCGCGAGGGTTGAGTGGTTTTGTTCGACGTTGAGCTTGAAGTGCTTCTCAAGTCCGTACTTGCGGAGGAACCCAAGTACGGTGGCGCTATCGAAATCGTACTGGTGCTTGGTCGGTTCGCAGGCCTTGGGCTCGATGAGGAAGGGACCCTTGAAGCCGATCTTCTTGGCGTAATCGACCGCCATTTGAAGGAAGCGACCGGCGTTGTCGGCTTCGCGTCCCATGTTGGTATTGAGCAGCGAGTTGTAGCCTTCGCGGCCTCCCCAGAATACGTAGTTTTCGCCGCCGAGGAACTTGGAGACATCCAACATTTCCTTCACCGCGTTCGCGCAATACGCGAACACATCGGCGTTGGGGCTGGTGGATGCGCCCTGTGCGAAACGGGGATGGCTGAACATGTTCGCCGTGCCCCAGAGCAGCTTCACGCCGGTTGCCTTCTGCAGCGTCATGAGCTTCTCCGCGACGGCCCACAAGTTCTTGTTGGTTTCGCTGACATTGGCGCCTTCGGGAGAAACGTCGCGATCGTGGAAGCAGTAGTATTCAACGCCGAGCTTGGTGATGAAGTCGAACACCACCTCGGTGCGCTTCAACGCCATCTCGAGCGAGTTCGTTCCGTCTTCCCAGGGACGAACGAGGGTTCCGGGTCCGAAGATGTCGAGCGCCGTACCACGGAAGGTGTGCCAGTAGCACACGGCATTGCGCATCCAGTCCTTCATCGACTTGCCGAGGATCTTCGCCTTCGGATCGAAATAGCGGAAGGCGAAGGGGTTGTCCGAGTCCGGACCTTCGTAGCGAATGTCGGGGATGTTCTTGAAATACTGCGTGAATGCCTTGGTCATGGGGCGACGAGGTTAACCGCGCAAGGCTGCCATTCGCAAGCGCACTTTGCGGATGCTGCGGTCGCTTACGGCGAAAGCTTCATGATCTCGACCTTGCGATACTCGATCGGGTGGGTCTCGGCTTGAAGCGCGATGTACCCCGATTTGATCTCCCGCGACTGTCCCTTTTTCAATTTTTTAAGGTGTTTTTGCGCGGGCAGATCCGAATCGTCGAACTGCGCACCGTCATAGGACATCACCTCTTCCCCGTTGACGAAATGCTTGAACGAGGCACCCCGAACCTCCACCTCGATCGTGACCCACTGGTCACCGCGGAAGGTTTTGGATGACGAATTTGTACAATGTTCCTTGTGCAACTGTCCATTCATCACGACGTGGGTGGATGGGGTGCAAAGGTTGCCGGTGCTGCGCTCACCGGTCTCTTTGCCTCCGAGGAACTGCACCTCGATGGAAACCGGAAACTCCTGCTTTACATCCATCGTTTTCGGAGCGGGGCAGTGCAACATGGCGCCCGCGTTGCGGAACGCCCACCCGGGGCCATCCTTGACCTGCTCGCCGACGAATCGGTATTCGACCCGCAGGCGGTAGTTGGCAAAAGGCTTCTTGTAGAACAGGTGGCCGAATTCGCCACTGAACTTGTCCCATTTGTCATACGAAACCTTGAGCACGCCATCCTCGACCCGGAACGTGTTCCTGTAGTTGACGCCGAGCTTTGAACCTGTGAATTTTGGCGTCCAACCTTTCATGTCCTTGCCGTTAAAAAGCGATACCCACTTTTCTGCCGTGGGCGCGGGCGCCTTATCCTCGGCGAAAGCCGGGGTGGCGCAGAGGATGGGAAGAATCAGGGCCAAGAGTCTCGGTGCGTTGAACATGGGTAGGCAGTATCGCACCATGAAAGCCCCGGTCGAACGCATTCGCGCAAAAATAAAGTGTGCGACCGAGGCGATTTTGCCCTGTCAGCAGGGCATGAAGCACACGCGCTGGTTGATTCCTTTCCTGGGTCTGATGGGATGCGATGGCGTTCCCGCCGAAGATCCCGTCGACAATTCCGTTGGCGAAGCCACTGCCGCATCCCTGGCGCCGCCACCCGCCGAGTACGTGGAGGCAATCAAGAAGATCAAGGCCGATCGGACGCTTGATAAAGACAAGGCTGTTCGTTCGGCGCAGGAACGGTTTGGCCTGTTGTCGGAGGACGCCATCGAATCGCCAAGGTCCGAGCTCGTCAAGCCGCACCTGTCGAATTACGAATCCGGCTTTCCTGCTCCCACCTACGTTTGGACGACGTATTCCAACGCGACGCAACTTTCGAGCAACGGAATCCGTCTCAGGATCAACATCAAGAAGCCGGGGAACATCGTGAGGGTCACGGCCGATGCGATCGGAAACGCCGATCCGATGCTCTTTCTCATTCAATTCGACGATCCGAAGTACAAGGCGACGGGTGTCGAAAACAAAACGGCGCAGAACACATTCAAGATTCACGCCTGGAATGATGATACCAACGGCTTGAGTTCGAGCATCACGTGGAATTCGGGAGCCGAAGCTGGCTACTTCAGTATCGTGTCGGCTCCGTGGCTCGACAGCACCCGCGGGCGAACGATCATTCGTTACACACAGACACCTCCCGACGGAAATTGCGGTGTCAACAACGAGTTCTGCGACAGCTACACCACGACGGATCCCAACCTGGACCCTCTGGGTGGCGGCGTCGTTCGAGCCAAGGGTGATTTCTTCGGATCTACCTCCACGCCCCCCACGCACACCTTCGACCCGGTCTTGTACGCGTTCAAGGTGTCTCAAATGATCGGCGTTCATAACGATAACAACGGAAGCCAGGATCCGGCAATCCGGGTGCGCGGATTCTCGATCGATCGGGCAAGCGTCTACGACTTTGTGTACACCACCTCCACCTACGGTGGGCAGGGCACCGTGGCGCACCATGAAGGAATTGCCTACGATTTCAGTACGGCCTTCTAGCGAACCGGGCACCCCGAGGTCCCGCAAAAAAAGTGAAGCCGCGCGACAAGTCGTTGTGGAACAACGCGTAGCACCTGATGTAAATTGCTTGTCACGGCCGCAGAGCGGCCAAGGAGAATCACATGGCCAAGGGACAAGCAAAACCAACTCAGGGAACCAGTAACAAGCCGAAGCTCTCCACCAAGGAGAAGCAGGCCAAGAAGAAGGAAAAGGTCGCCAAAAAGTAGGCACCTGGCGTCGGCCATCGAGGTTGCGGGTGTCGCAGTCTTGTTGGCCGACGCCCCTTTTCGCGTCTCGGGGCCAGAAATATTTCGTTTTCGCACACGAAATCCGGCTGGGCTGGCCACTCAGATAGCAACATGATGGGTATCACCACTCGGTCGGACCGACGCTGGCTCGTCGGCGTTCCACTTTTCTTCGCGGTCGGCTGTTCTGGTTCCATCGCGGGGGAAGGGGGAAGCAATGTTGGGGGCAGCGGTTCGGTCGGCGGAATGAATGAGAAACCGGGTACGGGCGGTACCACGGCACTCCCCGCACCGGTAGGCGCTCGAAGCTTTTTGGCCCTGAGGCCCCTTACCCGGGTCGAGTACAACAACACCGTCCTCGATCTTCTCGGTGACACGGCCTTCGCCGGCGACGCGTTTCCATCGGAATCGGCCGCGTCGACCGGGTTTGCGCAAGTGCAAAAAGTGGATGAGGTCAATGTCGGATTGTATTTCGACGCTGCCGAAGCCATTGCGAGCCGTTCTGTAACACGGCTTCCTTCGCTTTTTGGCTGCGACCCGGCGGGCAACGCCGAAATGGATTGCATTTCACGTTTCGTCTCAAGCTTCGGTCGACGGGCCTATCGACGTCCCATCACCGCGGAAGAGATCGCCGAATACCTCGCGTTCTACAAAAACGAACTGCGCGGCACCCTGAAACTGAGCGCTGGCGACGCGTCGAAGGCACTTGTCGCGACATTCTTGCAATCACCCTTCTTTCTCTATCGATGGGAGAACGCGTGGAACGCCGAGAAGGATGGTTCCGGCGTGCGTCTGGGTGCTTTTCACCTGGCATCGCAATTGTCGTACTTCATCTGGGCTTCGATGCCGGATGAAGAACTGATGAAAGCGGCGGAAAACAACGAACTGAACCACACCACGCAGATCAAGACTCAAGTGCGACGGATGCTTGCGCACGTCAAGGCCGAGCGTTCCGTTGCGAGCTTCGCGGAACAATGGATGGGTGTCAGCGCTCTATCGGGGGCGTTGCGTTCGCAGGCCGGATGGGATCCAAGCCTGGCCCGCGCGATGGTTGTCGAGATTCAAAGATTTGTCTCGGATACGCTGCTGGTGGGCGATGCGACGCTTGAGACCTTATTCAGTTCACGACAATCCACCGTCGGCGGGCCGCTGGCGGCGCTATACGGGGTGGGGGACAAGGCGGCACCGTCTCGTTCGATCACGCTGCCCGACACCGAACGCAGGGGCATTCTCACCCTGGCAGGCGTCATGGCGGCCCATTCGGACGAGAACGAATCCAGTCCGATCCTTCGCGGTAAATTTATTCGGGAGCACGTCATGTGCGATCTGATTCCGCCTCCACCGGGAGATGTTCCCGATCTCGATCCACCGCGTCCGGGCCTGTCGAAGAAGGAACGATTTGCCATGCACCGTATGGGAGCTTGCAGCGCGTGTCACGAATTGATGGATCCGATCGGTTTTGGTTTCGAGCACTACGATAACGTTGGAAAGTTTCGTGTGACCGACAACAACGCACCCGTTGACTCGACCGGCTCTGTATCGAATCTCGATGGCAATGATCAGACTTTTGCTTCGGCGCTCGAGCTCACGGGTTTGTTGGCGAAAAGTCCGCAGGTCGCGGAATGCTTGATGCGGCAGTTCTTCCGTTTTGGCCTGGCCAAAAACGAAGGTGACCGTGACGAGGCTTCGCTGTCCGAAATCTTCGCGGGTTTTCGCAAAGGCGGATTCGATATCCGCGAAATGCTGGTCGCGTTATTGACCTCAGAAATCGTCACACACCGAATGCCGAACGCAGAAGAGGTCCTGCCATGAGCCGTTTTCGTTTTGATCGTCGCACGTTTATTGCCGGCCTTGGCATCGGAGGCGGCGTGGTGCCGATGTTGCCGTCGCGCAGTTTCGGAGCGACACCCACTTCGCCTCGGCGCCTCGTGGTTATCTCGGTGCCGAATGGTTACACGGCAGACTACTTGCCCGAGGTGGTTGCCGGTGGCTGGCGAGCGCGGGACACCGAGTTTTCGCCCTTGAAGGTGATTGAGCCCTGGAAAGATCGTTTGACGATAATGGGTGGTGTGAACGTTCAGAACGGAATCGATACCGCGCGGGACGTGAAGAAGGACCCGAACGCCTCGATAGGCGGTCACGCGATATTGCCGTTCATTTTGACCGGCGCCAAGGGAATGGCAGGGCCACCGATTCCCGATGGATGGAGTTTGACGGCAAGCCATCCTTCGATCGATCAGTTCGTGGTTCAAAACGTTCCCGAGATCAAACAAAGACCGTTTCCGTCTTTGGTCCTTCGACCCGTTCGTATGTCGGCCGGTGGCTACGGCAACAATCCGCTTTCCTATTCGGGCAAGACGGCCGATGGCAATAGCCACAACGCGCCGACCATTCGCGACAACCCGCTCACGTTGTTCAATGATTTGTTCGGAGGCAACCTCGACACGGCGGCACTCGACAAAATTCGCGCGCAGAAGAAGAGCATTCTCGATTTCACGTCAGGGCAGTTGAAACAGCTGCAGGCCCGTGTTGGTAAAGACGATCGGCTCCGTTTGCAGAACCACCTCGACGGCGTGGCTCAATTGGAAAAGCAGATCGCAATGGTAAGCAATGCCTGTCGCAAACCGACACAATCGGCGAGTGACATATGGACCGATCAGCAGACCAACCCCAAGATGGATCTGGTCATGCGGACGCAAATCGACATGACGGTTGCGGCGATGGCCTGCGATCACACGCGGGTTGCCAGCCACCTGTGGGTTCAATCCAACAACAACACCGTTGTGTTCCCCTGGCTTGCCGACAAGATCCCTTCGCTGAACGAGACTTGGACCGGAGGCGAGACGGCGGGTTCCGGAAACAACCTTCGCAACCACCACACGATCGCCCACAACGAGGGGCAACTGAAGCGGGAGAAGAACCTGATCGACCGCTTCTTCCTGGAAAACTTTGCGTATTTTATCGACCGTCTGTCGAGCACGCTCGACGCCAACGGACGACCCATGATCGAGAATACGCTCTTGCTCTACACCAACATGCAGCGTTCGGGTGGAGGGCATCAGACCGATAACTTGCAGTGGTTCCTCGCCGGAAACAGCAACGGTTACTTCAAGCAAGGGCGTTACTTGCCCTGGCTTTCCGGTACCGCCAATCGTACGGCGCCAACCAACGGATTGTTTACCGCCATCGCGAATGCCATGGGCTGTCCACCGGCGGACAGCTTCGCCGATCCCACATACGGTGGAGAAGCAACCATCCTGCGATCCTGACGGCGGTCAAGGCTCGGATAGGTGCAGAAATCGTACCGAATCATTCAGCATCGTCGTGACCACGATGCGGTTGGCACTGCGGGATTTAACGGTTACCTCAATCGACCGTCCGTCCATCGGATCGCTGGCCTCGACGAGCACGTCGTTTCCGCGAACCCCTTCGATCACGAGGTCGTATTCCCGCTCCGGAAGATCAAAGCGGAATGCTGTTCCGGGTGCGTGTTCCTGCATCAAGTCGCGCGTCATCACGTAGGTTGCGGCGACGAATTGAGTGTCGCTTTTTTGGAAAGGGAAAAACGCCACGGCGTCGCGCCGTGCCAGATCCGGAAAAGCCGTGGTGCCATTGCCTTTCAGCAAAAGGCTGGCGTCACACCCGCGAACGCCGATAAACGAGAGATTGCGAGACGTGGCAAAAAGACTGGGTCCATCAAACGCAGCACGAAATCGTGAGAGCGCCTGCAAGATGGGACCGCCGGTCGGATCGTTGTGATCGATCAGAGCCAACTCATCCTCGGGTGCGTAGAAGTAGAGGGCGCTGGCACCCTTTGATACGTAGGCGGACAGCGTTCGCAATACCGATTTGGTCTGAAATCGAACGCGGTCGGCGTCGGACCATCCGGTCGGTGCACTCGTACCGCTTCGAGGGCGCGTGCTCACCGCTGTAATCCAGACCGCCGGTGGCACCTTCGCACCGGGTGGGCCAACGTTGCGTCCGTGTGCGACCCCATTTTCGTCGAGAGTCGTGATGGGTGCAAGATCGCGTATGAGCTGTCCGGGACGCCGGGCGGCGTACGGCAAGATCGCGGTCAGGGGCAGCTCGGGAAAAAGAACATCGTAGGTGGGTGAGAACGCTTCGATCCAGACGCCATTCGAGTCTCGGTGTCCGGCTGGGGCTCCCGTTGCGTCAAGTGCTCTCGCCGTCTCAAGGGTCGCCTCGTCCGGAAAACGCATCGTTTTATTGCTGATGTGGCGATCCAGGGCGGTGATACCCGGATCTTCGGTGCTTGAGGCGAAGGACCAATCGGTGTTCGCAAAGCCGTTTCCGATGCCCATTCGTGCAAGCGAAAGACCACCACTGCGAAACATGGCGGTCGTCCGTGTCACGATTGCCCGTGCGATGGTTCGGACATCAAGATTGGAGTCGATCGGAGGGTCGTAATAATTGTTGATGTTCAGGAAGCGCGAACCCGTGACAAGTTCGTTCCACAGTTCGATGTCAAATTCATCGTCACCGAGCGTGGTCTGAGCGATCGCGACGACCGACCGAACGAAGGCCAGCCAGCCAGATAGCGTGTCTTCAAACGTTGGGTTGGGTTGGCCGCCGGCAAGGATCGGCTTTGTCCAGGGTGAAAAGGCCAGCGTGGATACATCGTGTTCACCGCTTGCCAGCGCGACGGGCAACGGCCGAGACAACGTTGCATTGCCGCTGCTATCGACGATTGTAATCAACACTTCTGCGGCTATGTAGCCCGTCAGTTCGTCAAATCCGGTTCGCCCGGGAACAATGCGCGCAACATCGCCAGCGGAAATCTTGAGGGTACGCGCGCCTGCCGGCGCCGCTTCGATCACGTTCAGACGCCACGGTATGAGAGGTGCCGGCGACCCTTCATGTCCGTACAAGAGCAAGAGGGGCCGCAATCGTGCCTTGCGCATTGCCTGCAGCCGCGCAACCAATCGCATTCTTTCCGCGTCGTTGAGCGTTTGCGGGTCGGAATATTGAGCAGCAGCCCACTGTACGACGAATAATCCACGTACAAATCCGTGTTCGGACAACACGGAAAGCTGTTGTGTGTCGAAAGACATTGGGGGGACACCGATTCCGATGGCATCCCGCATGCGGGACGCGGGCCATGTGTCGAGGTAGGCCCGCCAGGGTTGCAGCCACTGGGATCGATCGGTCGGGCCCAGCGCGGTCAGCTCAAAGGGATCGGTGCCGGGGGTTTGGCAGCGATCAGCGCCGATCGGAACCGTCGACGGTTGAAAGCAGGCGCACGCCAGCGCCGCGACCAGCAACAACGTGCAGCGCAAACCCGGGTAGGACGCTGCGCCGATCATGGCTTCGAGATCGGGGGCTCATCGCAAACTTCGCGCATGCGAGCACGATGGGGAGAACGAGGCCACTTTTTCAGGAATACCCGGGCCAGACGACAGGCTTGCGGGTGGTCGCCCTGTTCATTCCAAAGCTGTACGCGGGTGGCTTCACTTTCTTCACGCAAGAGACCGAATGGAAATCGAGAATGGTATTTTTCAAGACCCAGCAAGGCTTCGCGGTGCAAACCACCCCGCATTTTTGTGCGGATCTCCGCGAGGGACGCCGTTTCTTCGGCAAGGTGATTGAGATCGGCTTCGGGTATAGCCAATCGTCGCACGGGATTTCTGGGAGTCGGGGTCACTCGGATTGGGTCGATTTCAGGAACAACGGTCGCCGGACGTGCAGGCATTGCAACGGGGGTCACCGCTGGTGTCACGATTTCTGCTGCTGCGGTTTGAATCGGCGCCGTGCTTCGAGGGGCATATTGCTGGTACGCAATTCCGCCGACGCCACCGATGACCGACACAACCAGCGCAACTTTGAAAAGGGTGGAGATTGCCCCAGTGGTGGCGAGTGCTGTGGTGGGCAAGGTTGCGCCGAGTCCAGCCGCACCCAGCTTCATGACAAGACCTCGGTGGACGCGGGCTTGACTTTCCGGCGGTGCTCGCTCGAAATTCCGAGCGGCCGCGATCAGAGCCAATGATTCTTGGTTCAATCGATCAGTCATGGAACGTCTCTCCTTGTGGGCACGAGCCCTCCCGCAACGGGGGCCTTCGCTTGCATTTCGACGTCGCGCGAACGGTGCGCCGCCAGTGCTTCCTGAAACTGGCTTCGAGCTGCGCGCAAACGAGCATGCGCTGTGTTGTTGTTCAAACTCATCGTCTTTGCGGCCTCGCTGACCGAGATCTCTTCAAGTTCCACCATCACGAAGATGGCGCGCTTGTCGTCTTCGAGGGTGTCGAGCAGCGTTTGTAGAAGGCGCACCGCGCGCGAGCGGGAAAGCAAATCATGCGGCGTCGTTTCCTGTTGGATTGCCGCCGAGCTGTCGATTCGAACACTTGCCAGTCGCGCATTGTGGCGGGAATTCGTACGACGGTAGTCGCTCGCGACCCGCAACAAGATTCCGAACAGCCAGGTCGTCACGCTGGAGCGATGTTGAAAATCCGAAAGCCGACGGTGTGCGACCAGAAAAACATCCTGTGCTGCATCCTCGGCCGCCGCATCGGGCACGCCCATGCGGCGCAGGTTCCGCCACACAAAATCAAAATGAGCCTCGTAAATGTCGCTCAGTGTCGTCACGCCCGCATGGCTTTGGCCTTCGCTCACGACGAGCGGGTTTGGAAGCGGGGTGGGAAGGTGGGACGCCATTGGCGGAAAAGGACTTGTGAGTGTGTGGCCGTCGGCCGCTGGATTCGTGATCAAAATCGAAGCACAGCGCTGAATCCCCAGGTTATCTGTGCCACAGCGGGACGCCAAACTTGGCCCCGGTCAATCAGCGTGAATTGCGGACGGTATAAAGGCAAGCCCGCCAGTATTTCGGATTGAAGGGCCACCCAATGCGCTACCTCCCACTGGAGGCCCGTTGTCACAAGGGGTTCGAGCCCGATCGAGCTGGCCTCGCCGGGATCCGAAACGCCGAAGCCACGTGCGGTTGTTCGAACGCCGTCGGTGCCCAGTCCGACGCGACCTGACAAGGTTCGCCAAAGGAGCCAGTTTCGGGTAACACGGATCCCCAAAGAGGTTCGCGAGAAGCGCCCGCCGACTGTGTGGTCGAGCGGCACGTGTCGCGTCGATTCAGACCAAAATTGCGCGGCCACGCTTGCGGTCCAGTTTCCCGTGGATACACCGAGTCCCAGGCGAACTCCGAATGCGAGTTCGGGAAGAACTCCAATTCCCGAAACGACGCCCGCTTCGATTGAAAGATGGGAGGGGTTGTTTGAGGGCAGTGGGAGGGGGACAGCGACAGCAACGGCGGCGGGTGCCGTGATCGGCGCCGGTTCGCTCGGTGCGCCGCGAACGGCATCGGGATCAATCATCATCGCAAGGATTAGCGCGACGGCGTCCGCAACCGCATCACAGGTTTCGCCTGCAAGGATTCGTTCTCCCGGGGCGGCTCCGAGATTGGAATGGATCAGGACCCGAAACTGCGCGCCTACCATCGTGACCTCGGCTGAGGCGTTCGCGTTCCCTGTGTTGACGGGGGTAGCCCCGCCGAGGTAGCCGACGATGCGGGCGTTGACCTCGGCTTCTTCAGGACACGTGGCTGGCGCAGACCACTGCAGGTTGAAACCCGAAGTAGTCAAGGCTCCAAGCATCAACCAGGTCAACATTCACGATCAATCGGGGACTGTACGTGACGCGATTATCGACACATCAAGACGGTACTCGTCTGCTGCAGTCCAAAAAAGTAGCAACCGTTTTCGATAACGATGTCGTAGGAATAAATATCGCCGCACTGCTCGAACGACCCCGCCCAATAGCATTGGTAGTTGAATCCAACGCAGGTCGCGGTGTCGCAATAGACCCTGAGGGGTCGTGGGTCGCCAGTCGGTTGGCCGTTCGAGGTGTCCCAGAAGATGACGTCTGTCAGGCCATTGCAGTCGTAGTTATGGTCCCCGCAATTGCTGGGAGCCTGGAAATATTGCGTTTGTCCCGGAAATGCGTACGCGTCGGAGTCGCAACAATCCGAACCGTTGCCCACCACACCCGCTCCGACCCCGTCACATCTACCGGTGGCGGAGGCGCCGTTTCCGAATCCGTCGCCGTCGGCGTCTGAGAACATGGTGAGGCAGTCATAGGAGGCGCAGTCTGCCCCGGTGGAACACTGTTCGCCCGGCCCACACTGGCCCACAGAACACGCTCCGTTGCACTGGATGGTACCCGTGTTGCGACACCCGCACACTGCGCCCAGCGTAGCAGGAGCCGTCGCGTTACACTGCCCGGAACACTGAATCGTGCCGCAGCCGCCGGCGCACGTGTTGCCTGCTCCTGCGACGTTCGTGGAGCAAGAACCGTTGCACTGAATCGTACCACATCCGCCGTTGCAAGTTGCACCGGCATTCGAGGCTGCGCATCCGCAAACATTCGCGCTTCCGCCCCCACCGCACGTGTTCAATCCCGAACAAGCCGTTGAGCCGCAATTGAGCATGTTTCCGCAGCCGTCGGCGATATTTCCGCAATTTTTGCCCTGTGCTGAACACGACGTCGGCTGGCAACCACAAACGTTGGCGGTTCCGCCGCCGTTGCAAGTGTTCACCCCCGAACAGGATCCGCAGTTAAGCGTAACCCCGCATCCATCGGAAATGGTGCCGCAATTCTTGCCTTGCGCACTGCAACTCGTCGGTACACAAGGTTTGGTACCACAGACGTTTGCCGTCCCGTCCCCGCCACAACTTTGGCTCATGGGGCAGGTGCCGCAGTCCAGGGTCAGACCGCATCCGTTCGACAATCCGCCACAGTTCTTTCCCAATCCGGAACAAGAAACCGGTGTGCACCCGCACACATTCGTTGTTCCGCCGCCGCCGCAGGTCGTGTTTGCGGGACAAGCATTGCCACAGTTCAGTGTCCCGCCGCAGCCGTCGGGAATGTTGCCGCAGTTTTTACTTTGCGCCTGGCAGGTGGTTGGCGTGCAACCGCAAACGTTCACGGCTCCACCGCCGCCACAACTCGTGTTGGCGGGGCAAGTGCTACCGCAATTGAGTGTGCCGCCGCAGCCATCAGAAATGGTCCCGCAGTTTGCGCCCTTGGCCTGACAGGTGGTGGGGACGCACGCTTCGGCACCACAAATGTTCGGACCACCGCCGCCACAGATCTGACCGTTGGTGCAATCGCCGCAGTAGAGCGTACCAGCGCAACCATCGGAAACCGTGCCACAGTTTTTCCCAAGCGACGCACAGGTCGCCGCCGTGCACCCGCAAATATTTGCGCCCGCTTTGCCGCCGCCACACGAGTTTGGCTGAGCGCATGCCCCGCAGTCGAGGATGCCACCACATCGGTCCGGTACGGCACCACAATTTGCTCCCGCTGCCGAGCATGTCGTTGGGGTGCATCCGCATACGTTGGCGGTTCCGCCACCGCCACAGGATTTGGGATCGGTGCATTTTCCACAGTCGATCGTGGAGGCACATCCATCCGAGACCGGCCCGCAATTCTTACCGATCGCATCGCAGGTCGCGGGTGTGCACGGACTGGAACCGCAGGTATTGGCGGTACCGTCACCGCCACAATATTGGCCACCCGGACATTCTCCGCAGGCTACGGTGCCACCGCAGCCATTTGGGATCGTCCCACAGGTCTTGCCAAGCGCAGCACAGGTTGCGTTGCTGCATCCGCAGACATTGGTGGTTCCGCCACCTCCACACTGCTCGAACCCGGTGCAGATTCCGCATTCCAGCGTGCCGCCGCAACCATCGGGTACTTGCCCACAATTATTGCCAAGCGCAGCACATGTGGTTGGGGTACAGGCGCCACCGTCGGGCGTGCTTACCCCGCCGTCATTGTTTGGGCCGTCCGGTCGGATGTAGACGGGCAGTGGCCCGCGCGCACGGCTTACGCTGCAGGAACCGTCCATGCCGCAGACCAAACCGCCTTCGCAATTGATCTTGTTGGCGCAGGCTTTGTGCAACATGAGTACCAGATAGTGCGGTGAGCCTTTCTCGAATTTTGCATCGGCGCCGGTTTTGACTACGACAGTTCCATTTAGTAATCCCTCCACATCAATGGTGAAGGTTTCGTTGGGATCTTTTTCGGGCACGATCCCGAAGACGAGGGGAAACGTGCGTTGGCCGAGCGCTGCGTTGGGCCCGAGCGCGTATTCGACCTTCTTCCCGGACGAAAGCGAGACCCGGACAACATCCAGTTCAGCCCCCGCTGCAAATTCACTTCGGACTTCGACCACGACCGAGGTTTGGTCCGTTTCGGTATTGTTGCAGCCGCCGGTTGCGGCAAGGAGGGCGAACGCGACGAGAGCCGAAGCCCGGCGAAGTAAACGAAAAAATTGACCGAAGTGCATGATGGATAGGTTTTTCGTTGTTAGCGATTGATACAAGGAATGCCTGCCGGACATTCGTATTCCGTGGTCGTTCCACCACTGCTCAGCACGATTGCGGTTACCACGCCAGCCACGACGACCGCGCCCGTGACGCCCCAAAACCAGCCCTTCGTATAAAACCGACCATCGTCTTGCGGATGTGTTGCGGATGCCGTGAGTTCGGTATTGGCGTTGTCAGGTGAATTGGCGACGGTTGGAACCGGGGATGAACCAACCACCGATGCCGTGCCTACCGTTTGTGCAGGCACTTCCTTGACCGTCGCGTCCAGTCTCATTGTGCTGCCGGCGAGGGCTTTGATGGCCTGTGTCCAGGGTTTGCCGGTCGAGGCTTGGACGACAATCTGGTGGTTTCCAGGTTCCACCGCGATCGCGTTCGACAGTGGTGTAGTGCCCGAGTCTTCGCCGTCAATGGAAATGTGGGCGCCGTCGAGATCGGCTTGAATCACGACCAAGGCCACTTTCGTTTTTAGAACGACGATGTGGTCGGTCGCTTCCTTGCGACGTTCAGCGGTGTCGCTGGTGGCGCCTGCCAGGTATTCATTGAAGGCCCGCAGTGCCCGGACGGGTCGAGCCAATCCTTCATTGGCGAGGCCCACGTTGAACAAGATCTTCGGCGATGGAACGACGGCGTAGGCCGCCTCGAATTTCCCGAGCGCATCCTCGTATTCCTTGTCACTGAGGAAGGCCGCCCCTTCTTTCAGAAGTGCAGAGGCACGGGCTTTTTCCTTTGCGGTCTGCGCCACTGCGCTGGCAGGGCCTATCGCCGCGACGACGAGCAACATGGCGAGCCCCGATAAAAGCGAGCCGAAGGTACGAAGTGGAAGATATGTTTTCATTGGAACCGATGGGGCGAACAGATGGAAGGCTGTTCTGCGTTCAAATCATGAAAGCGGGGTCAAGGAAAGATGACGGGATCAAAGATCGGTAACGACGTTTGCACTTTGTCGTTTCGGTTTGGGCTTTTCCCGCGCAACCGTCGATGCTGGTTTGCGGCGCTCGGGAAGCGGTTTCGCAACGGGTTTCAGAGCCAGTTCGATAGCGATGTCGCGTTGTCCGCCCAACATGCGCTGCTGTGGTACGAACCCCGGCGCGCTGAAAACGACTCGGTGTTTTTGGCTACCCGCTGCGAGTTCAAGCGGGAGTGCGGTCGCAACCCCATCAACCGTGACGGATAGTCCGGGCGGTGAGCCGTCGATCTCGACAGAGATAAGCGTGGGAGCGGTGGGTCTTGGCGCTGGCGCGGCCGGCGCGGTAAATTGCGCTGGCCCAGGTGCCTGCGCGACCGCTGCAGCTTGTTGCGTGGTGATGTCGCTACTAGAGAACAACACAGCGAGGATGCCAAGAACGGCGACGCCACCCGCGGCGCCGAAGAGCGCGAGCTTCTTTTTTCGAGTCGCCACCCGCTGCGTAACCAATGCCTCCGCGTCGTTGAGTTGGGCCAGTTCACCCGAGGCATCGCGGAACGTGGTGGTTGACGCCACTGGTTTCTGTGTGGCCGATCGGTTGGCTTCGAGATCGTTGCTGGGGGTAAGGGTATTCGGGAACGCCGCCGGACCTGGCAGATAAGCCGTAGCACGAAATGCAGCATCGTCCGTCACCGAAGGCACACTGACCGGTCTACCCGCAGCCTCGGCTAAAGCAGCCGTGAATGCCTCAACGCTTTCATAGCGGTCAGCCGAGTTCTTCGACATGCCGCGCGCGATCACGGCGTCTATTTCGGGAGAAACCGGACGACCAAGCGAGACCAAAGACTGCGCTGGCTCGTGAACGACCTGGTAGAGCACCGAGGCCACGCCGTCGCCCTCGAATGCGGGGCGGCCTGCCAGCATCTCGTAAACAATCACGGCAAAAGCGAACTGATCGGTGTGGGCATCGATCGACTTGGTTAACCCACGCGCCTGCTCGGGCGCCATGTATTGGGGGGTGCCAATGATGGTCTGCGTTTGCGTTAGCCCGGTCGTCGCGGCACGAATCTTAGAGATCCCGAAGTCCACGATCTTGGCGAGTTCTCGGTTGCTCCCGCGCAGTGGGGAAAGAAAGATGTTAGCCGGCTTGAGATCGCGGTGCACGATCCCTTCTGCGTGTGCCGCTGCAAGACCGTTGGCAATTTGATTCGCAAGGTCGAGCACACGTGGAAGCGGGAGAGGTCCCTTGATTCGCAACTCCTCGGCGAGATCGTGGCCTTCGAGGAACTCCATGACCATAAACGCCGCACCGTCATCCATCTGGGCAAAATCGATCACCTGCACAATGTTGGGATGACGCAGGCGCGAGGTGATCTCGGCTTCTTGCTTGAAACGACGAATGGCTTCCTCTATCGCGCCCACTTCCTTGCGCAACAACTTGACCGCATACCGTCCCGACAAGCGGGAGTGTGTGGCTTCGTAAACTTCACCCATCCCGCCTTTGCCAATGAACCGCGTGATGCGATACGTGCCCGCCAGAAGCAGATCGATGGCGAGGGTTGGTTGGGTCGCGCTACTCATAGGGGAATGCTGCAATGCAGCTGTAATCGCCAAACTCTATCACGAGACGGTCGGGCCAATCGAGGCCCGGGAAGGCCTCCGGCGAGAACTCGACGTACGCTGGCCCTTGCGTTGACAAAGGACCGGGATCGCGTAGCTTTGGCTCACTCAGCGGGGCAACATTGTGAACAACGATGCCCGCATGGTGCACGGCAGACCGGGTATCGTCGGTGGTGGGGCAGTCTGATCGGGTTAGCCGTCCATCGGGATCGACGGAGCATTCGAGTTCTTCCAACGGATCCCCTGAGAGACGGTACGAAAAATGGGTAAGAGACTGTTTGTTGGCAATTTGTCCTTCAATGTCAACGAGACCGAACTGCGCGACTTGTTCGCCCAGTCGGGTACGGTGGCCGAATGTAAGTTGGTCACGGATCGTGATACGGGTCGTCCGCGTGGCTTCGGCTTCGTCGAGATGAGCTCGGATGCAGAAGCAACAGCGGCGATTGATGCATTGAACGGTCGCGACTACCAAGGTCGCACGCTCAACGTCAACGAAGCGCAAGAGCGTACCGGCGGTGGTGGCGGTGGTGGTGGGCGAGGTCGCAGCGGTGGTGGTGGTGGTGGTGGATACGGCGGCGGTGGCGGTGGCGGTGGCGGCGGCGGCGGCGGTCGCTGGTAGCACGGCTTTCGCGATCGACGGACCCTCGGGGTGCGACTTTGTGTTCGCCTCGGGGGTTTTTGCATTCTCGCTCCTGGTTGGATCCGACGATGGCAGGAAAAGTACCGCTGATGTAAACAATACCCCCCATGGCCGCCCCAGTTCGCACCGTGTTTGCCACGGTGTTTGCATCGCTTTTGATGCCCGCTTTCGTGGGTTGCAAGCGCCCGGAGGACACGAGCGCGTTTGCCCATGAAAGATTGGTGGTGTTCGCAGCGTCGTCTCTTCGGGATGCCTTCACGACGATAGGTGCTGACTGGCAGCGTCTGCACCCCGGCCAAGAAGTTGTCTTCAACTTTGCGGGAACCCAGGCGCTCCGCACGCAGATTGAGCATGGCGCATCCGCAGATATTTTTGCGGCCGCCGACATGCACCACGCGGATGCGCTCCAGAAAGCCGGCCTTGTGACGTCGCACGTTGTGTTTGCGCGCAACGAACCCGTGATCGTCGTGGCCAAGGAATCAGTGAACACGATTCGGAGATTCGGCGATCTGCCGAACGCGGAGCGCATCGTGCTCGGAGTTCCGGAGGTGCCCATCGGGCGGTATGCGTTGCAAATCCTTGTGCGTGCAAGTGTCGAGCTCGGTACCGAATTTTATGCGCGCGTGCAGTCCAAGGTGGTATCGCGCGAACTCAACGTCCGACAGGTGCTCACGAAGGTCAACCTCGGTGAAGCCGATGCCGCTTTTGTATATAGAAGCGATGCCATGGCTGCTGGAGCTACGCTTTCTGTGGTTGCCGTTCCACCTGAGTTCAACGTGATTGCCGATTACCCCATCGCGGTCGTGCAAGCGTCAACGCATGCTCTGCGTGCGCGGGACTGGATTGCGTACGTATTGTCCGATGCAGGGCAACGTACCTTGCACCTGGCCGGATTCCGTGTGGCCGGTGCGACGCCATGAAACCACGGCATTTGCACCGTCAACATCTGGTGTTGGTGGGACTCGGAGCGGTGTTGGTGGCATTCCTGGCGCTGCCATTCGCGGCGCTCCTACTGGGGACGTCCGTTGCCGATATGCGAGTCGGCCTTGCGCATCCCCTGGTTTGGCCTGCGATGCGCCTCAGCCTGTTGACCACCTCGCTGAGTCTTGCCTTGGTTTTGTGCTTCGGTACGCCGCTGGCCTTCGTACTCGCCCGGTCGCAGGGTCGAATCGCGCGTGCGATCGAAACGGCGCTTCAGTTGCCCATTGTTGTTCCGCCTGCCGTCGCAGGGCTTGCCTTGCTCCTCGCATTCGGGCGACGCAGCTTTTTCGGTGAATGGCTGTTCCCCGACGGTTGGTCCGTGGCCTTCACTACGGCCGCGGTCGTGATGGCCGAGGTTTTTGTTTCTGCACCATTTTATATACAGGCCGCTTTGTCCTCGTTTCGAGGGATTGATCCGCAGCTCGTTGTGGTTGCACGGACCTTCGGTGCCGGGCCGTTTCGCGTCTTTTTCAAGGTGGCACTGCCCATCGCGGCGCCAGGCATCGCAGCGGGTGCCGCGATGAGTTGGGCCCGCGCGCTCGGCGAGTTCGGGGCGACCTTGATGTTCGCCGGCAACTTGCAGGGAACGACCCAGACTTTGCCGCTTGCGATCTACTCCGCGCTCGAGTCCGATGTTCGCGCAGCACAGGCACTTGCGGTGGTCTTGGTATGCGTCGCGTTTATGGTGTTGATCGCCGTACGATTTGGATTTCGCAACACGAAAGCTCGAACCGAGGTGCGTTCGTGAGTCTTGTGGCTCAGGTCGGTGTGAGCGTTGGGCGGCTTGAACTCGACGTCGCAATCGAGACGGGACCCGGAACCCTGGTCGTGGCGGGACCCAACGGGGCGGGCAAGAGCAGTTTCCTTGCCGCTTTGCTTGGCGTCCATCCTCTCAAAAGGGGCCGAATCGTTGTCGGAACGTCGGTCCTGGCGGATACCGACGCTGGAATCCATGCGCCGGTCGAGCTTCGACGGCTTGGATATGTACCACAAAATTACGCCTTGTTTCCGCATCTGAACGTGCGAGCGAATATCGCGTTTGCGGTTGATTGCGCAAACGCTGCTGGCAACGTCGCACCCACCGGTACGGTCGATTTCTACCTGGAGGCGCTGGGGCTGCAGACCCTTGCCGATCGTTACCCGCGACATCTTTCGGGTGGAGAAAAGCAACGGGTTGCGCTTGCGCGTGCGTTGTCCGTCAAGCCTCTCGCCTTGTTGCTGGATGAGCCCCTTGCGGCCCTGGATGTATCGGCCCGGCAGGAGGTGCGCGAGTTCCTGTCCGGATACCTGCGAAAGTTGGGATTACCAACGGTGGTGGTCACGCATGACGCCACCGATGCGCGTGTATTTGGCGATCGCATCGCCGTGCTCGAGTCCGGACGGATCACGCAAACCGGGAGTTGGAGCGAACTTGTCGCCCACCCAGCCTCTGCGTTTGTCGCGGCCTTCGTGGGCAAGAATGCGTGAGACCAACTGAGCGGGACGCAATGATGCGTTCTTGATATCGCATCAATAGAAATTGCGTGAAACGCCCGAGCCATGCACTGTTGGGCTGCTGAAATGAACCGTTCGCGATGGATTGTTGCGTTGTTATTGGCCGGAAGCCCCGTGCTTTCGGCTCCGACTCTGGCGGCGCCGGGCACGCAGGATCAAAGTCAGATTGGAAAGGGAAACGCCGAGGCTCAAGCACTTGGCAACCGGTCCCCGGTTGTGCAATCGGCGCTGCGTTACCTCGTACAAACGTCCCGTCAGATCCGTGACCCACAGTTGCGCAAGGAAACACTGGATATTCTTCAGAACCCCCGCGCCTGTCTGCGTCACCGTGCGGGCCTTGATGTGAAGGCCAAGCGAGACATTCTGGCGACGCTGGAGCGCGAGGGTTTGCTTGTCGAGAGCAATGTTTCGACCTTTCCTGTTGATGCGATGATGGGTGTATTTCCGCCTGTTCAAGCGGACGGCACCGACTGTCCGTATCCTCCGCAATCGTTTTCAGCAGCACCGGGCGGTGGTGGTGCTGGTCATGCCGAGCACCACGCGTACCCGGGAGGCCTCGTGATGCACGAAGCGTTTGTGCAGCTTGCGGCGGTTTCTCTCGGGCAGGGATACGAGCGGACCTATCTGACCGACAACAAGGACGGTTTGCCCGTCATGGCGGAATCGGCGGCCCGGCTATCGGGCGGGGCGACCAGGTTGGTGCACGACGATGTGTTGCGGGCCGCGCCCGTGTGGCACGATTGGAGCAAGATCTTTGTAACCCAGTGGCACTCAGACGGCAGCATTTTTCGCGAACTCGTCTTCGGCGGTAATGGCAAGACCGACGCGTGGGGCGCGGCGGGCGATTCGCGGGATCGCTCGCACCATATCCTGGGGCTAAGTGAAGCCATGAGTCGGAATCTCGCGCCCGATGTGATTGTCACCATTGCCTCCGCTCATGGTGTTCCCACGCCCGAAAACGAGTTTCGCACGGTGAACTTTATCCGTACGGCAGCCATCATTGCACGGGTGGATCCGGTGACCCGTGGCTATCTGTTTCGGGATGCACAAGGCAGGCACCGGATCGCCAACACCCGACTTACAGAATCCCACGACCACGCCTATGCAAGGCCGACCTCGTCTCATCTGCTGGCCGAATATGCGTTGCACCAGCTCGCCGATGGCGACTGGTCGTTTTCCAACCCGGCGTCCTACGATGCGGATGCGTTACTCGAAAACCTCGCGGGCGAGTTCGGGTACGACGTGAAAGACCATGCCTCTTTCAACACGAAGTTTCGGAATCCCGCGTTGTGCTACCTCACGTCGGAACGATTGAGCATCGTTTTTGGCAATGAGGGTCTGGCAGGGATTCGCAAGGCGTTGCGACTTTTGCGTAAAAAGAAACTGATTTAGGTCGCGGGCTACTGCCAGGTATCAAGCGGAGCCGTCGAATGGCCTACGGTTCGGGTTTCAAAACGCCAAGGACGTGACGCTTGTCGTTGAGCAGTTGTTTGGCGGTATCGCGCAAGAGATCCGAGTTGAGGGCGGCGATCCGCTTCGGTGTGTTGAGCATTTCGGATGGATCGCGACCGAAGCGATAGGCCTCCGCGAGATCGCCAATCCAGAATCCGTTCTGTTTCAGGTTGACCTCAAATTCGCGCATTTGCGCACTCTTGATCTTGGTCATCACCTCTTCCGCGAATCCTTCCGTCTTGACGCGAGCGAGTTCATCCCAGACCGCCTTCGTCAGGCGTTCAACGTTGGCCGGCGCGCATCCAAACGACACGTCGAAGCGGTAGCGTTCTTTGGGACGCGAAATCACATGGCTTTGCACCGAAATGCCATAGGTTCCGGAGAGATCTTCGCGAACCACCTCGCGCAATCGGATCTCCAGCGCTTCGGAAAGCGACTCGGCTGCGTGTTCCAGTTCGAGCGACCATTTGGCATCGCCCGAAAATGTGAGATGAACCGAGCTTTTCGGCTCGACGCCACGGCGAACCTCGAATGTCTGCACTCCCGATACCAGTGGTGCACCGACGTCTTTCCACTTTTCAAGCGCGCGCCATGGAAGCGGTACGTTCTTTGAGGTCGTCTTGGGCAATCGTACTGCCTTTCCAGGGAGACCTCCGAGATACTTTAACAATAGCGGTCGGATGGCTTCGACCGAGAAGTTTCCGACGAAAACAAAGGTGGCATCCGAAAAGTTTTTGAAACGCGCCTTGTAGATGGACAAAACACGTTCCAGCTTGACCTTCTCAAGCATTGGTACGGTTGGCGGCCGGCGTCGCAGGTGGTTGTTGAAGATGCGCAACGAAAACGCATCCTGAAATACCGTCTCCGGATCAAGACCGCGGTTGGCGATCTGTTCGCGCATCTGGTCGTGCCAGGCGGAAAAAACGTCGCCGTCGGTCCGAGGGGCAGTGACTGCGAGGTAGGCCAACTCGAAGGCGGATTCGAGATCGGTCGGCGAAACGGTACCCCGAAATCCTTCCTCAAGCTCAGAGATGAATGGTGATACGCCGACGATCTTCCCTGCCAGCGCTTTCTTCAACTCAACCGGTCCGAACTCACCCACGCCGCTGGCGTCGACGAGTTGCGCAGCAAAGCTGGCGGATGGAAAATTCGCATCGGATTCGAGCGAGTGGCCCCCTGGGCTGAAGGCTTGCAGCAGAATCTGATCGTTTTGGAAATCGGTCGGTTTCAGAACAACGCGGATGCCGTTTTGCAATAGCCATTCCGTGACACCAATCTCTGGACGCATGCGTTCTGCGACGATCTTGCCGGGGACGATGGCTGTCCCAACCAACGGCCCATTGCGGACCTTGTCGACATAGGCAGCCAGTGTCTCCTTCGCGATCTCGGGGAACAGGGAAAGCAATCGTTCGCGTTTGAAAATCGCGGTCGCCGGTGCACTCAACATAAGCACCCGGTTCTCGTCGCTGATGAGGTTGCGCGCCACGCGGTTGACCTCCTCGAGGGTGATGCCTGGCAAAAGAGTGTCGTGCAGCGACTTTTCAATCTCGATACCAGGCATCAGTTCGCCGGTCAGAAAATACCGCATGATCTCATCAGCGAAGGAGCTTGAGGGGACCTTGTCCTTCTCCTTGACGGCGCTTTCCATCGCCCGAGCGGTATCGATTTTTGTGCGTTCGAATTCGCCGGAAGTAAACCCATGGCGATCCACGCGCTCAACTTCGCGTAGCAGTGACGCAAGACCTAGTTCGATTGCATCTTGTTTCACGACCGCAATTTGCGCGAACAGATCCGTTGCGCGGGCGAGATCCTGAGTCATGGATGCCGCATAGAAGAAGGGAGGATTGGGCCCCTGGGCCAGCTCTTGCAAACGGGTGTTCAACATCGACTGATAAAGTCGTTCGACGATCATGCGGCGATAGTCCAAGCGACTTGTCGTAGTGCGATGGGGGAGCTTGTACAGCACCGCCACCGAGGCCTGCGGCAGTTCTTTGTCCACGGCGATGGCTGCCAGCGTTTCTTTGTGGCCCGGGATCGGGAATTCCGGCCTGGGCTTCGGATTGGTAGGATTTTTCAGGCCGACGAAATGTTTGCGAATGAGGGCCTGAACGGCATCGGGTGCGAAGTCACCGACCGCAACCACTGCCATGAGATTGGGTCGATAAAAGTCGCGGTAGAACTTTCGCAAATCGTCAGCCGTCGCGGTTTCAAGGATCTTCACCGTGCCGATGGGTAGGCGATCGGCGTAGCGCGAGCCCTGGAAAATGATCGGCAACTGCTGATCGAGAACCCGCATGCCTGCGCCGCGGCCAAGACGCCATTCTTCGATCACAACGCCGCGTTCCTTGTCGACTTCTTTCGGATCGAAGGAAATTTCGGCGGCGAACTGTTGCAGGATGACAAACGCAGTTTCAAGGAGCTCGGCGTTGTCGGTGGGAACCTCGAGCATATAGACGGTCTCGTCGAACCCCGTAAAGGCGTTCGTATGCTGCCCGAACTTCACGCCTGCTTTTTCGAGGTATCCGACGATCTCTTGCTTCTGAAAGCGTGTGGTACCATTGAACGCCATGTGCTCGACGAAGTGAGCCAGTCCGCGCTGGGTATCGTCTTCGAGTACCGACCCCGCGTTGACGATGAGTCGCAACGATGCCCGCTGTTCCGGCTTTTTGTTCGAACGGACGAACCAGGTGAGGCCGTTGTCAAGCTTGCCCGTGAGGGTCGCAGGGTCAATCGGAAGCGCTGGCGCCTGATTCACACCAGGTGTCGATACCGGTGCGACGCTTTGAGTTTTACCGCCCGAGAGCGCCTGTACCGGCGCCTGTGTCGGCGTCGGGGTCGCACAGGCGACTACCCCCACAAACGAAAGCAGAAACAGAACAGGTCGTGATCGGGAAAATCGAAGCGTCATCGCGCGATGATGCTAGCGACCTTCCGGCTTTTTCGCCATGCCTCGCGCTAGGGTGCGTTTCCGTTGCCGGAAATAACCGAGAAGCGAATGCGGCGATTGGCCGCTCGTCCCTCTTCGGTCTTGCTCGAGCCGAGCGGTTTTTCTTTGCCGTATCCAACGGCTTCAAACCGAGTTGCTTGAAGTCCGAGGGTAACAAACCAGGCCGCAACCGCCTCCGCACGGGCTTTCGATAGCTGCTTGTTCGCGGCCGCATTGCCTTCGTCGTCGGTGTACGCCTCGATGCGTATTTTCGTGAGCTCGGGATGTTCATTCAAGACCCGCAACACGCCGCTCAACACATTGATGCTTTCCGATCGAATGTTGGCCTTGTTCAACTCGAATTCGATGCTTTCGAGGACCTTGATTTCCTTGCCAGCGAGTTCGACCTTGGGGCAGCCATTCTTCGAGGGAAGTGGATCGGGTTCACCAGGCACCTCGGGACATGCATCGTGCGAATCAAAGATGAAATCACGGTCCTTGTCCGGGCGGCAGCCGTTTTGCGCCGGGTCGTCGTTCACCGCACCGGCGACTTCTCGACAGGCATCATCGCGATCCGGGACGCCGTCGCTATCGGCATCCGGCAGAATTGGACAGCCGTATTTCTTGGGATCGGCATTCGCAACACCCACCTCATTCGGGCAGGCATCAACCAAATCAAGAATGCCATCTTGATCCAGATCCTTCGGAATCGAACATCCGTGTTTCTTCGGATCGTCGTTTGGATCACCCGGCTGTAGTGGGCAGGCATCCAGGCTGTCGAGGAAAGTATCGCCGTCACTGTCGGGACACCCGTTGGTTTCGGGGGCGGGACGCTCAGGGCCCGAGGTTGTCGGGCAGGCATCCTGGCCGTCGCTTATCCCGTCGCCATCGAGATCGTGAATCTCGAGTGGTGGTGACGATGGAGGTTCTGCCAAAAAGACCGGCGCATAGACGAAGGATGCCAGGAACCGGACGGCCGGGCTTCCAAGCGCGTGACTGAATCCCGGCCCGCCTGAAACGCCGATGCCCATCTCATCTGTAATACGATATCTCGCACTCAACACCGCCTCGATGGGGGTCGCCTTGGCCTTGAAGGCCGCACCATCGGATACGACCGTACTGCCGAATAGCTCGGGTCCAACGATGAGACGCTTGTCGGCAAATTGGATGCCCGCGGCCGCCGCGAAGGCGAGTTCGTTTCCGAAAGGGCGATCACCAAAATCGGACTGCAGGAAGCGCCCATCAAACGCCAAACGCGCCGCGTAGATCCACATCCCCATCTCTCCTGCGGCCTGCACGCGCGGAACGAGGCGCGGTTTGCCATCGCTTGCATAGGCTTTCCGGTTGCCCGTGGGTAGGTGAATCTGCAATCCCGCTGAAACGGTCAACGGATCGCCGTGGGTTCCGAACAATCGGACATCGCTGCCCAGGCGAAGATCGCCCACCGCGATGCCTTCGTCGGATGAAAATAACTGGTTGTTCAAAGCGCCACCTTTGCCCTCGTTGATGACCAGCAAGGGCAAACTCGCGCTGATGCGTACGTGATCCGCGAGCATCACTGCGCCTCCGAGGTGCAGATACAGTTGATCGGATACCGGAGCGCCGAGTTCCTTGCCGCTCGGTCCATAAAGGACAAGCGGCTTGCGGGCATAGTCGGAGGTTGCGTTGAACGAATATCGAAGGTGGCCGTTTAGCTTTAACGAGTCGAGCGATAACCAATCGCTTCCCGGGTCCGCTGGTGTGAAACGATTCAGTGAAAACCCTTTGACAGGCGTTTGACCTTGGGCCAGCGGAGTGAACGCGAGGCCGAGACACGAAAACAACGCGATTGCGACGATTCTGGATAACATGGGTGTGACTTCTCGGCGTAGCGACATGGGTTAGCGGCGACGGTGCAAGACGCCGACCCAGGTGAATGCGAGCGACAGGAGAATCATCCACGGCACCGTGTTCGGTCGGCGTCCCGCGGTGAAGCTGCAATCAATGCCGCCCCCCCCGATGCTGCCACCGCCTGTGTCGATATTGATTCCCGGTGTGGCCTTGTCGTCAGCCGCGTTGTTCGGATCGGTTTCACCAACATCGATGCGTCCGTTGTGGTTTGCATCCTCGAGTCCGTCGAATGCGCCACCTGCGTCCGTGTCGTTCTTGATGACGCTCGTCAAAGACATTCCCATGTCGGCATCGGCGATGCAGGTTGCCTTGGCTCGATCGGTTGCCTGGCTGCTGCAATCATTGCCGGTCTCCGTACCGTCAAACAGTCCGTCGCCGTCACTATCGGGGTCGAGTACGTTCTTCAGGGTATCGGCGTCGGTATCAACGCCAGGGCTCAATTCCTTTCCGTCAAGCAACCCGTCGTCGTCGCTGTCCGCATCATTGGGATTGCTACCCAGGTCGTTTTCCGTATTGTCGGAGAGACCGTCATTGTCGGTATCGATGACCAGTCGCTGATCATCCCTGGGATCGTTGGGATTGCCCTCGTCCGCGTCGACATTGCCGTTGTGGTTCTTGTCCTCAAGTCCGTCGGACACGCCACCCCGGTCCGTATCTCGGGTGATGACACTTGTCGAGGTCATTGGATCGGTATCCGCAACACAAACTGCTTTTGTTCGATCGGTGGCGGGATTCGAACAGTCCTTGGCCGATTCGGTGCCATCGAAAATACGGTCCCCGTCGCTATCCGGATCAAGGATATTCCGCAAGCCGTCGCCGTCACCATCGTCGGCCGGGTTGGCTTCAAGACCATCCAACAAACCGTCGTCATCCGAGTCGGCGTCTTTGGGATCCGAGCCCAGTGTTACTTCTTGCAGGTCGGAAAGGCCGTCGCCGTCGGCATCAACCACGGTTTTGTCGTCGATGGGGTTGTTTGGATCGGTTTCTCCCGAATTGACGCCGCCGTTCAAATTCGTGTCTTCGGCGCCATCTGACTTTCCCCCTCCATCGGTGTCGGATTTCACAGTGCTGGTCGTGTATCCACCCCCGTCCGCATCGGCGACGCAGTGCTTTGCTGCCACGAGCGTGGCTGGATTGCTGCAATCCTTGCCGGCCTCTGTACCGTCATACAAACTGTCGTTGTCGCTGTCCGCATCCAGGATGTTTGACAGGCGATCCCCATCGGTGTCGCCCGTCGGATTGGCCTCGAGACCGTCGAGGAGTCCGTCGTCATCGGTATCGGCATCCATGGGATTCGAGCCGATGAAAGCTTCCTGGGCATCCGAGAGCCCATCCCCATCGGTGTCGACCGCCACCTGATCGTCGGCCGAATTGTTTGGGTCGGTTTCGCCGGCATTGATGCTTCCGTTGAAGTTGGCGTCTTCGGCGCCATCGCTTTTGCCACCGCGATCCGTGTCTCGATTCAGGGGTCGCGTGTTTGTGGCAGGATCAGCATCCGGAACACAGGCGCGTGTCGCCGGGTTGGTCTCGGGATGACTGCAGTCGTTGCCGGATTCCGTACCGTCAAACAGTCCGTCGTTGTCGCTGTCACTGTCGAGAACGTTGATGAGTCCATCCCGATCGGTATCGGCCGTTGGATTGGGCTCATCACCGTCGCGCAAGCCATCGTCATCGGAATCCGCGTCCTGGGGATTGCTGCCAATCAGGGTCTCTGCAGCATTCGACAGCCCGTCGCCATCAGAGTCGATTGCGTTCATGTCATCCGCTGCGTTGTTTGGATCGGTCTCGTTGGCATCAACCTTGCCATTGCGATTCGTATCTTCGGAGCCGTCGGATTTGCCACCGCCGTCGGTGTCTTTCACCAGAGGATTCGTCTGAGTGGTGACGTCAGCATCCGCAACACAGTATCCGTCGGAGACTTTCGTGGCAGGTTTTGAGCAATCCCTGGACAGTTCGGTGCCGTCAAAAATTGCGTCGTTGTCACTGTCGGAATCGCGTGCGTTGATCAGACCATCGCGGTCGCTGTCGACTGCGTAGCTGGGTTCAGCGCCATCGGTAACGCCGTCGTCGTCGCTATCGCCGTCTGCCGGATCCGTGCCGATCGCTTTTTCGATGGCATCGGAAAGCCCGTCAAAGTCGGTGTCCGTGATGCCAGCGTCGTCGGCGGCATTGTTGGGATCGGTTTCGCCAGCGTCGATCTGACCGTTTTTGCTGGGATCTTCAATGGCGTCGTCAATTCCTCCCATGTCCGAGTCTGCCCGAACCGGACTGGTGGTGCTGTTCGGATCGGCATCGGGGACACAAACGTTCTTGGACCTGTCAGTCGCAACGTTGTTGCAGTCTTTCCCGATTTCGGTGCCATCAAATAGACCATCATTGTCGCTATCGGGATCGAGCGCATTGATCTTTCCGTCGTTGTCGCTGTCAGCATCGAGTCTGGCCTCAAGGCCATCGATCACGCCGTCATCGTCGGTGTCTGCATCGTTGGGGTTCGTGGCGAGCTTGGTTTCACGTTTGTCGGAAAGGCCGTCGTCGTCGGTGTCAATGGGGAGAATCGGTGTCTTCGTCGATCCGCCATCGGGTGAGTTCGAGGCAACCGATATCAGCGCGCTGTTTGCGGTATTCGAAAGCGTCAGACCTTCAAAGGTCACAGTCGCCTGGTTTGAAACGGTTGCAGTTTGATCCAACTCGGGATCGATGGTCACCCGAAATTTGATTTCGATGGTGTCGCCTGGGCCCATCGTGCCTCCCACGGTTGGGGTCGCGAAGATCCCCAGATTGACCGTAAGTTGGTTGCGAATCGCATCATACGAACCCACATCGTTATCCAGCGCATCGGAGAGCGGTCCGATCGGTGCAGCGTTGGTCGTCGTCTTGCTAACATTGAGACTGTTTCTGACGTACGCCGTATTGGCGGGAAGCACGTCGGTCATGACGACACGAATTGCCCCATCTAGTGAGGTTTCCGTATTGCGAATGGCGACGGTGTATTCAACCGTGTCCCCCGGACGTGTCGGCAGGCCGTCCAGATCGACGGCCTGTTTCTCGGAACGGATGTCGGGCGAATAGAGGGTGGTTTGAAACCCCATGACCACCGCGAAATTGGTCTCGCCGCTTGCGCCTGCGAACGTGGCCGTTGCGTTGATGGCGCCATTGTTCAGCAACGGGCCCACATCAAAGGTGTCGATGTCGGTTCCGAGTGTGTTTCCGAATGCAGGATCGCGTGTCGAAACAACCGCACCGCTTTTGCTGATCGTGGAGTTTCCGAAATCCCCCGGCGGATTGAGTGCGTTCGTGAGGGGTGTCCCATTGAAGGTGACCTCGTCGGACTTCCCGGCGTCGCCATCGAGGGCAATAAAGGTGGCTTGCGCATTCACCTCGCCGATAAGCGGTGTGAGGAAATTTTGCAACGGCACGGAGACGGCATTGCCGTTGCCGTATTCCTGATACCCGTCATAGACGGATATGTGTCGAAACGGGAGTGCGCTGTCGCGGTTGACAACGACCAGCGACCATCCGCCAAGGTGATCGTCCCTACCCGGGAAGGCAGCGATGTTTGCCACCTGGTAGGCGCCGGTCCCGCCCGCCTTCACAATCGCGGTAACGTCAGCGAAGGCAACGTAAGGATCACCCGGGACAATCCAGGAAGAAAGAACGCTCGCATAGGTTCCCCCGGGAGCCTTTAACAAGACGTTCCCCTGTGTCGGGGTCGGCATCGTACTCGTCGCGCCGGTCGGATCGATTGAGCCCCACCAGTAAAGGCCGGCCCACTCGACCTGACCGCCGATGCCGAGGGTTGCGCTGCTGGAGTTGAAGGTGGCGGCATCTCCATCGATGTCGACGAGCGAGGTGACGACGGTATCGTTCGCGAGGGTGGGCACGTCGGATCCGTTTTCAACCGCATCACAGGTCGCCGCGGGATTGCGCGCACGATCGCAGCCGACAATCGTGTTGCCAATGACCACCAGCTGTCCCGGAAGGTTGCCGGCAAAGGCCCTCTGGAAGGTCCGGGTCTGGGCCTGGGCGCGAGAGCCGGCCAGCACAAACAACGACAGGAGAATCAATCCGAAGAGGGGGCGAAAATAGGTGCTCATGGCGTCAAAAATTGGCTCATGCCCTTATAGGCGACCCGAGCACCAAAGACCATCCCCCGACGCCCTCAGGGTGCACAACGATTCGAACGACGGCACCGCTGCGAAGCCGGGTTGGTCTTTATTTCCAGATCACGGCCGTGCCACTCAACTCGACGCGCAGTCCGTTGGGGCACCCAATGTCGAGCATCTCGAACTCAAGCGTGTTTTTCCCGGAAACGAAACCTGCTGCAATGGTGAACGGTGCCAGTGGGTTGTACGACGGGGCTGTGATACCTTTACTTGCACCATTCAGGCGAATGTCGGTTCCCGAATTGTCCGCGCCCCAGGCACCGCGAATCGTTGCGGTTGCTGGGTCAAAGCCGGTCAAATCGAACGAGGTGCGATAGACGTAGGCGCCGGCAGCGTTGCACGGACTCGCACCTGGATAGGACTGGTTGGCCGAAGGCGCGATCCACTTTGAGGTTTCGCTCTGTGCAAACCAGTACCCGTCGGCGATCTTGGCTGTCACGATCGCGTCGGGTCCCATCAACGTTGGCTCGGCGCTTTTTATGAGCGTGTAGTGCGGATCGACGCTGCCACCGGGCAGCGAGATGCGGCGATCATCCACGCCTGTACTGAAAACACCGAGTTCACCAAAGCAACCGCCATCCGGGGCGCCACCGGCATCGGTGCAAGGGGGTCCAACGACGGGGACGAGCACGTCGGGAATCGAAGCATCCGCAACGGCTGTATCAACCGGGGTTTCAGCGGAACGCGCAACGTCCGCGGCAGCGGCATCGGATCCACTGCCAGATCCCGTGGACCCGTCCGTCATGGCAAGGGCGTTTGTAACCTCGCTCTCTGTTTCGCAACCCATGGTCGCGGCTGATAGAGACAATAGAAGCAAGCCAATGGCGATCTTGATTGAGTTCATCGGTGCAAGGCCCATCGAACAAATGTGCTGTGTTGTACCGGAGACGAGACTTGAACTCGTAAACCCGTGAAGGTGGCGGATTTTGAATCCGCTGCGTATACCATTTCGCCACTCCGGCAGTCTTCAGTTGTCAGAAGGCCGACCACTTTGCCATTCTCGTTGCGCAAGTCAACAAGGTGGTTTTGGGTGTTGGAGCCATGATATTTTTTGACGTTTTGCAGGATCACGTTAACTTGTAGGAAACAAACCGGGCTAATTTCTAGCCGGGGAAGGGGAACATGACCAAAAGTACACTCTTGAAAGCTGGAACGATCCTTACGGCCCTTTTGCTGCCACTTGCAGCGCAAGCCGACGAGGTGTCAGCTGACCCGATGACGGAGCCAGTTGCTCCTGACACGATGACCGAAAACACGGCGCCCCCGAGCGGCGACATGGGTGGCGGCGGAATGTACCGCCCAATTACCGGCGTGGCCGCGGGCGGCATCATGGTCATGGGCGACCTGGGCGTGAACATGTCCAAGGATAGCGTTGCAAAGCCTCTGACTCTTGCTCCCGACATTTGGTACGGCGTGAGCGACAAGCTCGCAGTCGGCCTCGTCCACAGCACCTGGGGCATCACCGGATTCACTGGACAGGGCCCCTCGTTGTGTCTGTCGGGTGAGACTGATGGCTGCTCCAAATTGTATCGGGGTGGTTTGTTGGCCGCCAAGTACGAGTTGAGTCCGGGTCTCGCTGCGGATGCGGGCCTTGTGTTCGATACTGGGGGCGACGACACCTTGTTCGCGCTCAAGCTGGGAGTGACGGGCATGATGCCGGTTGGTCCGTTGATGTTGATGTACGCACCGAACATCTTCATCGGCGTCAACAAGCGCGATTTCAACAAGGAATTGATCAGCATCCCAGTCTTTGCCGCGATGCCGGTCAACGAGCAGGTTATGGTTGGTGTTCAGACGGGTATTCAAGCTCCGCTAAAAGACTTCGGCGACCTCTACCGAATTCCCGTCGCCGTCGCCGGAACTTACACGCTCAATCCCAACATGGATGTTGGCGCCGCATTTACCTTCCTGAATCTCGCCGGCAAAGACAGTTCTGCCGACTTCCGCGCGCTCAACATCTTCGTCAAGTGGACGAAGTAGCCAACCCTTTCCGGGTTGACTTGTAGTACGGCTCCGCCAGGCCGGGCGGGGTATGCAAACCATACCCAGCGCAACTGGCGCCGGATACGCCCCACGGCGTGTTCGCCCACAAGCTCAGCTTCCGAGCAGACTCACGCCCACGCTTTGGGGCTGCCCCAAGGTTTGCTGTAAGCGCATCACAAGATTCGCGAAAGCGGATTGCATTGCTTCGGGGGTTTCGATCGGGTTTCGCAACCGGCCTCCGGCCATGGTACCGTGCCCACCTGCCGTACCGTCCGAACCAATCACGTCGCGCATGGTGGCGCCTGCCTTCTTAAAATCGACATCCGTACGCAGCGAGACGTAGGCCTTGCCCTGATACCGCCCGCCGACCAGGGTAAAACGCGCCCCCTCAAAGGTCAGCAGCAGGTCCGCGATTTCGGCCACCAGATCGGGATAGGAAAGTTCATCCAGATTGACCGCGACGATGTTGCCGAAGACCCGTGCCGAACGCATGGCGCGATCGAGGGCCTCGAAGTGCTGGCGGGGAACCTTGGGATGACAGATGCGGTCGAGCCAATCGTGATTGATGTGCGAGACCAGAAAAACGTAAGCGGCACGTTCGGCTTCGGTGGCCTCTCGTCCCAGATCACGGGTTTCTGTTCGCAGCGCATAGAAGAACGCCGTTGCAAGGCGCGTGTCGATCGGAATATTTCGCTCGTGCAGGTATTGCAATACGATTGTCGAGGTTGCACCGAAATCGTCGCGGACATCGAACCAGGTCGCTCGGGTGTTCGAGCGGGCAGGGTGGTGGTCGACCACGATGTCGGCTTCGCGATGGGTCGGCAACGAATTGTTGCCGGTGCGTGGTTGACTGTCGACGATTGCCAGACAATCGAAGTCGTCTGGGTTGAGGGTGTGCAACGTTTGGATCGGGATCTCCAGTACTTCGACCATCGCGCGGTTCTCCGCCCGACCCACGATGCCGCTGACCGCCAACGTCGTTTGTGCCGACAGTTCGTGCTCAAGCAAGCGTCCGAGTCCCATCGCCGCCGCGAGTGAATCCGGGTCGGGGTTGTCGTGCATGTAGATGAGGATCTTCCTACGACCCCTCAATCGCTCAATCGCCGCCGTCAGGTTAAACCGCGAAACCGCTGGCGTGTTGGGCTCCCCAATGATCGGCAACGCGTCCGATGTGATGGATACCCTGCGATTTTTATTCGGATCGTTCACGCGCCCTGAATCCTAAAGCGGGGAGATGTGCAGGTTGTCGTAGTGGACATCCGCATCCCAGTTGTTAAATCCAAAATATGCGTTTTCCGGCCCGTAAAAGGGAGACGGATCGGTCCACGACAAAAAGTGCTGTCCATCGATTTTCCAGTCGAGCGTTCCGCCCTTGCGCGATACAGAAAAGTGGTACGTTTTCCCGGGCTCGACCCGCGTATCGTCGCGCTTTGCCTTGACGCCCTCATTGTGTTCATTCTCTCGACAGATCACGCTCAGACTGTTGCCCCAGCCGCCAAATATCAGAACGTAGCCCGACGCCAGGTAGCCGCCGCGATCCGGATCAAAGGTAACACCGTCGCCAAAAAGCTCGAATTTGATGTCGCCTGACCCGCTGTGGGAAGTCGCGTCGAACTCGACTTTGACGTCGTGGGGTAGCGCCTGCCGGAGCCACAGGGGATGGTTGTAGGCGCCCTTTATCCGAAGGTGTCCATCCTGGATCTGATACCCACCCCCCGTGTCGTTCCAGCCTGGACCCAGGTCAGCCCTGTCGAACGTTTCGCTGAACGAATGCGTCAGTTTCGGAGGCTGAGCCTTGCACGCAAGCCCCGCCATCGCCAGGAGCGCGGCGGTCACGAGATAAAGCGACTGGCGCCGACGGGGACGCGCCCTGAAAATCACCTGCGCACCCTACTGCCGATGCGCGATGACGGCAATGGCCTTCCCGCCAGAGCCAGAGCCGTAAGCCATCATACGGGTGAATTTGCAGTTTCAAATAGCAGTCCCCAGCGAACGCCCCGATCGCTGACCAACACGCTGTCCATGGATGCGGCTCTGACGATGGCGCGCAAAAGAAGCGCACCGGCCAGAATCACATCTGCCCGTTTGGGGTCGAGGCCGATGATGGTTTGGCGATCGGTTGTGGACGCATGTGCCAACCGCCGGATCTGAAGATCGAGTGCCTCGACGGGCAGCCGATGGCCATGGACCACGGCCGGATCGTAGGTCGACAACGAGAGCGCCATCGCACACAGGGTGGTGACGGTGCCGGCCGTACCGATGAGCGTGGCGCCGGGGGTGAACCGGATCTCCCCGAGCGCGTTTTGGACGGCGGTCACGAGCGCTTCACACTGCGCTCCGGACGGCGGATCGTCGTGCAAGAATTGTTCGTGTAGCCGCACCGAACCAAGCGGAAGGCTGCGCCGAAATACGACGTTTCCGGCAGTCGCGAGGATGAACTCCGTTGAACCCCCGCCAATGTCGATGACGCAAATTGCGCCGCGGGCTTCGTCGGGAAAGCTGCGCACGGTGGCCGCAAAGACCAGTTCTGCTTCCCGGTCGCCTGGGATCACCTCGACCGCGGTACCCAGAATGCGTTCGGCCGGGACCAGAAAGTGATCCGAATTCGTAGCACGGCGCAGTCCCTCGGTCCCGACGGCGACGATGCGAGCGCCGTGTCTCCGCGCAATGTCCGCAAACCCACGCAGCGCGTTCAAAGTGCGCTCGATGTTTTCAGCTTGCAGATCACCCCTGTTGCCGATGCCACGTCCGAGCCGCGTGATCTCGGCCTGTTCGTACAAGACATTCACTGCCTGCCCATCGACCGAGGCGATGAGCAACAACGTGGTGTTCGTTCCAATATCGATGGCTGCGATGGGCGTCGTCGCCATGGTGCGAATCCGGCCTACTACTGTCCGAGTGTCGGGGCGGGTCCCCAGTAAGGAGAGCGGGCGTTGCCCTTCCACACATGTTCTTCGTTGAGGGTTTCGGGGTTCAGCACGAACAATCCTCCGCGCGACGAGGCGTAGACCAGCAATCGTCCATCCGGCGACCAAGCCGGGTCGAAATTCGACTTGCGGTTTTGGGTCATGCGCAGGATTTCGTTTTTCTGTAGGTCCGCCACGAAGACGTCGAAGGAACCTTTCTCGTCGCGACCCGTAAAGGCTATCTGTTGTTTGTCCTTGCGGGGATTCCAGCGTGGGGTCTGGTTGTAGTTTCCGCGGAACGTGATGCGTTTTGCGGCGCCGCCGCTTGTCGGCATGACGAAGACTTGTGGCGTGCCCTGTCGATTCGACACGAACGCGACCTGCGAGCCATCCGGCGAGAGCGAGGGTGAGCTGTCAATGCCCGGATGATCCGTGAGACGCTTTTGCACCTTGCCGTCGCGCGCATCAATCCGATATAGCTCGGCGTTGCCCTCGAAGGACAGGGTGAGCACAATGCTGCCGCCGTCGGGCGTAAACACGGCACCGGTGTTCATACCTTCGCGCTTGGATACACGAGAGGCTCGGCCGCCACGCGATGGGACCACCCAGAGATCGGGTGTACGCGACAGGTAGCTTGTAAACGCAATGCGGTCTCCGGTGGGAGAATAGGCAGGCAACAAGCAGTCAGAGCGCATGTTCGTGTGCACCGCAGGGTGCTCGCCGTCCATGCCCACGCTCATCAACTCGCGCTTCGGTCGGGCAAATACAATGCGCGAACCGAAAACGCCCATGACGCCCGTCAGTTCCTTGATGACGTCGTTCGTAAAGGCGTGTACCAGCATGCGCAAATCGGCGCCGCGATAATCCTTGGCGAAGGTGGCCTTGTCGCCCCTTCCGGTCTGGTAGAGGCGGCCCTTGAGCGTCTTCTGATCGCCTGCCACCACTTCAAGTTTGATGACCGCCTGCGCGCCCACTTGCGACCACAACGCGGACGAAAAGCCGAGGCCTTCGACTTGCAACGCGGGTGGAAACGATACCGGGTTCAGGACCTGGAAAAGCCCCACCAGCACGAAGTTGCGCCGGGCTATGCCGCTGGCCTCGGTGGCAAGTGCGCCTTCACCGCCTGCGTTGGGGATGCCAAGCTTGAGCAAGTTGCGATTGGGATCCGTGATCGTGATCTGCGGCAATTCTTCGCCTTTGTCCTGTGCCAGTGCGTGCCGCGGCAAGGCGAGACAAAGGGTCGCAAGCGCGGCTGCGAAACAAATGGGGAACGGGATGCGGTGAAGAGTCATGCCTGATTTCCGTAGTGTTGACGTTCTGGATCGAGAAACTATTTCTTGAAAACGATGCCGACGCCCTTGGCCCACATGGCCTTGACCTCGGCGGGCGGGGGCGGAACCTGTGCGGTGGCGGATATGGCCTGCATGCAGGAGTCATCAAACGTGTTGTTGCCCGATCCCTTGTGCATGCCCGCGTCTTTGATCGTGCCATCGGATTCGACGCGGATGCGAACGGTGGCCGTCAATACGGCCAGTTGGTCATCGGGAATCAATCCGGCGGGGACGCTCCAGTTCGCGCGGATCGCAAGGTTCACCTTGGTGGCGTACTCATCGCCGGCGCGGGCCTCGGCGGCCGTGCCGAGTTCGCTTCCGGTCAGTTGTCCTTCGTTGTCTTCTTCGAGGTCAACGTCTTGAAGCGAGCGAGCCCGCGACAGGGCCGAACGCAACTTGTTCGAGATCTCGGTGTCTTCGGGTTTCGGGGCTTCCTTGGGAGTTGGTGCTGCGTTTGGATCGTCTGCAATTTTGATCGCGTCGACCGGCCGGGTGCGCTGGGGTCGGACGATCTTTGGAAGCCAGAACTTGTCCCGAGGCTTGCCAAGCTTGACGAGTTCGGTCGTGATGAGATCGCGTACCTCGACCTCGGGTGCTGCTTCCGCCCGGGTCGACCAGTACATCAAAAATACGAGTCCGCCGTGCAACGCAATGGTCGCCACGATGCCACCCGCAATCGAGCGAGGTGCGTGACGAAAGATGACTTGTTCTTCGGCCATCGACTCTATTCCAGCGGATCCGTCACCATGCCAAGCTTGCTGACGCCCGCCTGTTTCACTGCCGCCATGACCTTGACCACCTCGCCATAGGGCAGGTTGGTATCGGCATGCAGGTACAGTTCCTTGTCGGCCTGCAGCTTGGCGTTATTTTTCAGCGCCTCTTCCATGGATTCGTAGGGGATCTGAAGCTTGCCAAGAAAGAGCCGCTTGTCCTTGGTCAGTGTGAGTATCAATTTGCCTTCGTCATCGGGAATCGTTTGTGCTTTGGCGTCAGGCAAGTCAACGTCAACGCCCGTTTGCAGCATCGGCGCGGTCACCATGAAAATGATGAGCAAGACGAGCATGACGTCGACCAGTGGTGTGACGTTGATCTCTCCCAACATCGCACCACCGCCGCTGTCGCCCGTCCCCATTCCCACTAGAAGAACCTCCGGCGGATAATGTTCAGGAAGTCGCTGCCGAAGGTGTCCATGTCAGAGGCAAGCACCTTGATGCGGCGTGAGAAGTAGTTGTAGGCCATGACGGCGGGAATGGCGGCGACGAGGCCGATTGCGGTCGCGACCAGCGCCTCGGCAATTCCCGGTGCTACGGTTGCAAGGTTCGCGGCGCCCTTGGCTCCAATCGATCGAAACGAATTCATGATGCCCCAGACGGTGCCGAACAAACCAATGAAGGGTGCTGCGCTTGCGGTCGTCGCCAGGAATGGAATCTTGCTTTCCATCTCGGTGATCGCGGTCAGGCGGGCGCGGTGCAGCGCGCGTTCGATGCTCTCGATGTCGCCAAGCGAGTTTTCACTGTCCTGTGTCCCCTGTTCGTTGCGCCGCTTGCGGAGTTTGGCGAGTTCGGAATAGCCCGCGCGGAAAACTTCCGAAAGCGGAGACGGCCCTTGTTCCTCGGTTAGCTTCCACACATCGTCGAGTCGGGGCGTGTTCCAGAAGGTTTCGTGGAATCGCGCAGAGCGAGCGGCGGCCGTGGAAAGAAACATCGCCTTTGAGCCGATGATGAGCCAGGACAGCAAGGACATGATAGCCAGCAACAACATGACCCCCTGGACGACGAGGGATGCGCCTTTAAGCAGGCTAATCACATCCATGTTGGGATTGGCTTCGAGGAGTAGGTGGAACATGGTTTTGGGGCCTCCGACGGCAGGGGAACCCCGATTCGATAGACACGGGGCGGTTAGATTCCTACTCTTGTCTCGCCTGATGTTGAGGCTTCTGCAAGGGGTTGTTTTTTTTGGGCTCGTGTGGGCCGGGTCAGGGTGTACCCATTCCGAGGGTGGGGCAGTCGAACTTTCTTGGCTATTGAGAAGCCCGGAGGGTCGGGCTGTGTCGGATTGTAGCTGTGCCGATCCGGCCATTGTGCACGTCCGGGTCGAGCTTCACGGCCTTTCGCCCGCTGAAATTGTGGGAACCAAGCCCTGTACCGATCGGGGTGCATGCACTTTCACCTGC
>Ga0105046_10000914_pt1 | contig 43526 bp, 26 predicted proteins | sample MAT03_FD_78385 | JGI IMG/M metagenome (GOLD analysis project Ga0105046, IMG submission 78385) | Freshwater microbial communities from Lake Fryxell liftoff mats and glacier meltwater in Antarctica - MAT-03 (megahit assembly) | ecosystem: Environmental > Aquatic > Freshwater > Ice > Liftoff... | reverse complement strand
GTGATTGCCCCGCACGAACCCACGCCGGCGCACTGCGCAGCGATCGAGCGCTGGGCCCAACAGTCTTCGCTGCGCCTGCGCCGACTGTCTGCGATCGACGATGAGTGGCAGGCTGCGCCTGCCAACGTGCTGGCCAACGTGCCGGCCAACGTGCTGGCCAACGTACCTGCCAACGGACCTGCCAACGTACCTGCCAACGTGCCGGCGGACACCGTTGACGTCGTGTTGGTCGACCGCATCGGCGTCCTGGGAGACCTGTACGCGCTCGCCGATGTGGCCTTTGTCGGCGGAGGATTTCATTCCGCCGGGCTACACTCGGTTATCGAACCGGCCGCATTTGGTGTACCGGTGCTGTTCGGCCCGCACTACGACATGAGTCGCGAAGCCCGGCTACTGCTTGAGGCGGGGGCCGCGTACGCTGTACCCGATGCATCGGCGTTGCACGCGCGGATCGCGACGTGGTTGTCCGATCGCGTGAAGCGTGACAACGCCGGCGCTGCGGCGCGCGACGTCGTGAAGCGCGAACGAGGCGCGACCGACCGCTCAACAGCGCTCATCGAGCAGAGCATGCGCACACCGTCCAGGTAGGCGCTGCATACGGCGCAGGCAGCAGCGCATGCTTAGCCGGTTGTTCGTCCAACCAGCGGTATGACCAGCGTGACCAGCCCGACCAGCAGCAGCACGACCACCGACCCAAGCGCCCACTTCAGTGTGAACCGCTGATGATCGTCGAAGTCGACGCCAGCGAGGCCAACCAGCAAAAACGTCGATGGCACCAGCGGGCTGAGCAAATGCACCGGCTGCCCAACCAATGAAGCGCGCGCCATCTCGGCGGCGGTGATGCCGTACGCCTGTCCCGCCTTCGCGAGAATCGGCAGCACGCCAAAGTAGAACGCGTCGTTGGAGATAAAGAATGTGAACGGCACGCTCAGCACCCCGGTCACGATCGCGAGATACGGACCGAGTGCGTCCGGCACGAGGCGAATCACACTGTCGGCCATCGCGTCCACCATCTTGGTGCCGGACAGGATACCCGTGAAAATGCCTGCTGCGAAGATCAACCCAACCACGGCCATCGCGTTGCCCGCGTGACGCGATAACAAGGCCTTCTGTTGCTCGATGGTGGGATAGTTGACCAGCACGGCAATCGCAAAGCCGATCATGAACAGCACCGGCAACGGGAGGAGCGCCGCAACCAGCGCCACCAGAAGAACTGCGGTCAAGACCGCGTTCACAAGCAGACGATCCGGGCGTCGGTGATCTGTATCGGGGACGAAGTCAGGATTCACCAATTCTTCGTGCAGCACCGCCTCGTTCGCGTCACTGGATGGCCCGGCAACACCGAGCCGACGACGCTCACCAAGGCCCAGCCGATACGATACAAACAGCACCCACGCCGCGCCGCAAACTATTGCGGGGATGAACGGCACGAACACCGTGCTGACGTCGATGCTGAGCGAGCTTGCGGCACGCGCCGTGGGGCCACCCCACGGAAGAATGTTCATCACACCTCCCGACAGCATCGTCACGCACGCCAGGATGAGCGGTCGCATGCCAAGCTTACGGTAGAGCGGCAGCATTGCGGCGGTCGTGATCATGTAGGTGGTCGACCCGTCGCCGTCCAGCGACACAAGCAGCGCCAACACCGCGGTACCGACGACGACCTTCATCGGATCGCCGTGCACGAGCGCCACCAGCCGGTGCACAAATGGCTCGAAAAGTCCGGCGTCGATCATGACCGCGAAATACAGAATGGCGAACATCAGCATCACGCCCGTCGGCGCCAGCTTGGTGATGCCCGCGACCATCATCTCACCCAACTGCGGAGCAAATCCACCCGCCAGCCCGAAGGCGATCGGCACAAGAATCAGCGCCGTGATCGGCGACATGCGTTTGGTCATGATGAGCGCCATGAAGGCGATCACCATGCCGTAGGCCAACAGCGTCAGTGTCACGCGATTACCGGCGCAGGGGCGCGAGCGGCAGCACGATATGCGACGGATACGTGGCGCTGTGCTGAATGCTGATGTCAGACGACATCATCCGACGGTTCTTTCCCAACGGCTCGCCCGTGTTCGGATTGACATCGAAGCGCGGGAAGTTGCTGCTCGAGATATCGACCCGGATACGGTGTCCCTTCTTGAACACGTTGGCCGTAGGGAACGGCTCGACCGTGAACGCATACACGCGACCGGGCTGCAAGAGCACCTGATGATCGCGCGTCGCGCGGTAGCGTCCACGCACGATGCCGTCTGTCAGGTTCATGTCAAAACCGCCGGGCCAATCGGTGCTGGAGGGATACACGTCCAACAACTTGGCTGTGATGTCGACGTCGAGTGTCGATGCCGACGCATGCACGATGACCTGGATGGGCCCGATCACCGTAACGTCTTCGGTCAGCGGTTCGGTTTGAAAGACGAGCACGTCGGCCCGCGCGCGCAGTGGCAGCCACGGCGCCTTCGACGGCGGGAAGCGGGGATCTTCGCGTTGGTTGAATGCCCCGTCTTTCAAGCGCGCCGACGCGCCGCCGCCGATCGTTGGCACCGGGTGATACGGGTCGAAGGTATACGTGGTCTGCGAACGTGCCGCTGACGGCTTTTCGGTGCGCAGCGACCCGTCCGCGTGAAAGTAGTACGGCACCATGCGCGTACCGCTCAGCGGCCACGTGGCCGACGATTGCCAGTATCCGCCATGAAACAAGCGCCCGTTGGCGTCCTTGTGACCGTCACCGCTACCCATCACAAACACCCGCACCGGTGCGTCGCGTTCAGCGCCGCTCTGCTTTCCCTTCAGATGATTGTCGAAGTAGCGCATGTGAAAATCGGTCAGGAAATCCATCACCGACGCGCTATCGCCGAACGCCACGTCACCGGCATAGGGCAGGTTGTTGCCGCCGTGCTTCCACGGACCAACCATCACTGATTGCGGGGCCTTCTTGATCTTGCGAAGCTCTGCAAAGTTCTTGAACGTGCCCGCGAGAAAGATGTCGAACCAGCCGCCAACATGCAGCATGGCAATGTCTGCCGTTTGCGGATAATGTTCGTCCCATGCCAACATCGGATCCTTCCACGACGCGTCGTAGTCCGCGCGCTCAAAGAAGTCGAAGTACCAGCCTTCATACTGCGACGACACCGACAGCGGATTCAAGCCGCGACGCATGGGCTGCACGTTATACCAGTCTTCGACCTTCTCCTTCGTGAGCAGTGCTTTCACATCGGGCGATCGCGCATCGGCAAGCAGTTGCGACCACGCCCACGTGAGCTGGCGACCCATCTCGTACGCGCCGCGATAACGCACGCCGTGATCCCACCCGTTCGACATGCCACCCATGTTGATCAGCAAGGCTTTCAACGACGGCGGATTGTACTGTGCCGCGCCCGCTTGCATGTGCGCGGCAAACGACGTGCCCCACATGCCGACCTTCCCATTACTGTACGGCTGCTTCGCAAGCCATTCGACGGCGTCGTATCCATCGGTCGCATCAAGCGGCTGCACCTTGGAGAATTCTCCCTCCGACTTGTAGCGCCCACGCGTGTCTTGCAGCGCAACCACATACCCCCGCTCGGCGTAAAACACGGCCTGCTCAGCCAGCGACGTCTTGTTATACGGCGTCCGGTTGAGCAGCACCGGCAACCGTTCCTGGACGGGCGTGCCACCCTTGCCGGGACGATAGAGGTCGGTCGCCATCCGCTTGCCGTCCCGGGTGGGCATCAGCAGATCGCTCGCCACCTTGATGGCCTCGAATTGCCTGGGCGACGACGGCCAGCCCGGCGGCGGCATCCGGGATGGGTCTGGCGTGGCTTGCGTGGTCTGCGCACGGGCTGGCGACGCGGCAAACACGGCCAGCACCGCACCACCGACGGGACACGCCGATGCCGCGGACGCAGCGGAAGCAATCGCAAGGGCAAATCGATGAACTCTCATCCCGCAAACTTGCGCCGCCGACCGATCCAACGCTATTCCACTGGACGACCGACCGCCCGGGCCCCATTGTTCTTGAAGAGACGCATTACGTTACCCATTTCGCCCCATGTCACGCCCACTCTGCGAATTGGTCACGGCCTCGCTGTTTCTGCTATTCGGTACAGCGGCGCAGGCAGAAAGTCAGGCAGCGGCTCCCGTCGGGAAACGTCGCATGGTCGGCGTCGTGCGCGACACCGGTGGCGTAGCCCTTGAGGGCGTCACGGTCACCATTCCCGGAACCGTTGTTCGCACTGACGCGCGCGGCACATTTGCGATCGACACGCCAGACCTCGACACCGTTACCATCGGCTTCCGCCATCTGGGCTTCGAACCTGCCGAAGCTCTGCTCACGTCGCGTGGAAGGCTCTGGGACACAGTCGTGGTACGGCTCGACCCCACCGCGCAGCGATTGGACTACATCAAGGTCGCCGACACACGCACACGCGCCTCGCTCGCCATGCGCAGCTTCGAGGAGCGGCGCGCGCGCGGACTCGGCACCTTCATCACGCGCAGCGAAATCGTGGAGCGCGGGTCGTCGCGCCTGAGTGACTTGCTGCGCACGAAGCGCGGGGTCAACGTCGAGCGCGGGCGCGTGCGGTTTGTCGCTTTTACCGGCACGCGCGGCACCACCTGCGTGCCCGACTTATGGCTTGATGGCATGCGCACACGCGGCATGGAGGTGGATGAGCTCCCGCCCAATACGGTGGAGATGATCGAGCTCTATCCGAACTTCTCCACGGTGCCGATCGAATTCCAGTCGTACGGATCAAATTCCACGCCATGTGGCACGATTGTGGTCTGGACCCGCATTCCCAACGGACGCTCGCCGTAACGGCCCACTCGCCCCGACAGTATCAGTCCATGATCTCGGCGAGCGAGATCACCAAACCCGGTACGACGTCCTCGCCCAGCAGCGAGTCACTAACGTCAAGCAGAGCCAGACTGCCGTCAGCGCGGTAGACGCGCGCCGTTCGACGCTGCGGATCGACGACCCAGACCAAGCTCGTCCCCGCCTCGAGAAAATCCGCGACCTTTGCCAGCACCGCTCCGGCGCGGTCTGACGGCGACAACACTTCCACCGCGAGATCCGGTGCCAGCTCCGCGAAGCCAAGCGGCACGGTGGCAGGCAAGCGATCAGCACGCACGAACGCCACATCCGGCGCTCGCACCGTGTCTGGGTCGCGCTTCAACGTAAAGCCCGTTTCGGCGGCCAGCACGCGCCCCAGTCGATCGCGCGTGACGTGCGCGCCAATCGCAAGCAGCAGTCGTGCGGCCACGTCGCCATGCCGGAAACCCGCAGGCTCCCGGACAACCATACGCCCGCGCACCAACTCCGTGCGTGCGTCGAGCACGGGATGTTCCGCCAAATCGTGGGCAGTCATTGGGCGTGGCGCTGGATGCATCCCAGGAGCCCCCGGGCACTCGTGGAGGTTCGTCATAGGCAGATGCTACCACACCTTGTCTTCCTCCAGCAAGGGTTGCAACAAAAAGCTACGCCGCTTGGCGTCGGAGCATTACCGTGCTCGCTCCGCCGTCACCGTCACCTCGCGTTGATTCGCCCCGAGCGGCACTCGCTGTTCGCGCCCGCTCGGCCACCGAATCCAGACCGCCGTTGGCGTGCCGCGACGGCCAAGCACCTGCACCGCGCCGTTCTGGGAGAGGTATCCGGAACCCGCCTGCACTTCGCGCACTGGCCCCATCGTCGCGTCGGCGTACACGAGCCGCAGCTGCGCGCCGACCGCGTCCGGATTACGCGACGAGCCTCGCAGTCGCACGCGCACACCAGGCACGGCGCCCGCGTTGGCGAAGAGGCGCGTCGCGCCCCCATTCTGCGACACGGCCAGATCAAGTCGGCCATCGCCGTTAAAGTCGGAGTACGCCGCCGACCGTTGGTCGCCGTACACCGCGATCCCCGACTCAGCACCTGCGACCACGCGAAAGCCGCCCGTGCCGTTGCCCTGCAACAGCTGCCCGCGTCCCTGATCAAAGCGCGGCGTACCGATCATGGTCGGGAAGAAGTTCTGCGCGAGAAACACATCCTCTGCCCCGTCACCATCGAAATCGGCGATCGCCGCAGCGAACGATGGCGCCCACTGTGATTCTGCAGGCAGCGGTGTGGCTTCAAAATGATTGACGCGATTTACGAACACTGTGTGATCCAGCGTGCGAATCTCGACGCGCTGTGACGACGCCAGCGCCGGGCCTAACACCGTTTCCACCGACGCGTCAGCGTACGCTGAGAAGGTGCTGACGCGCCCAACCAGTCCTGCCACCGCCATGCGCGCGCGCGGATAACTATTCAGCGGAGAAAGCCCACGCACGCGCGCATCCGGCCTGCCTACAAGCATCTCGATCTCACCACCCGCGCCGAATACGCCGTACGTCATTACCAATGGTGACGCACTGTCTACCTGTACGCCCGTGTTGCGACCCCAACTGGTAGCCACCAGATCCATGCGTCCGTCACCGTTCACATCGCCCGACGCAACCCCGTTCCACTGACTGGTCAATGCAGACAAGCCCCACGCCGCCGACGCGCGGTTCAATCGCCCCTTGCCGTCGTTGATCAACAGCACGATCGAACCCCAATCCCGCGTGAACACCAGATCGGCGTGCCCGTCACCGGTGATATCAGTGAACAGCGCCGACGTCACCATCCCAATGTCTCGCAGCACCGCGAGATTCATGGTATCCAGCACAAACGTCCCGCTTACGTTCCGGAATAACCCGGACGACGCCGGCTGTGGATACTGCATGGGAACGGCACGCGAACCAACGAACAGATCCAGCGCGCCATCACCGTCGTAGTCGCCAAGCGCCAGCGGTCCGGTTGAGGAGGGATGCGAGCCCACCACGCCACGCGTTGCCGCTGCCAGCGCGGTACCCTGAGCCGAGAACGCCACGGCCGCCGGCTGCGCGATCATGTCCTGCTCACGGCGAAACTGCCACGTCGCCACACCGGCCAACACGCGCGTGACACCGTTCTCCGTGAGACCAAGAATGCTCGTGAGATCGGCCGTTGCTGCCGGTCCGCGTGTTGATTCCGGTACCAGCGTGCCGCGCACGTTCCGGAACACACGCACGTGCCCGCCCTTCCCCGTCCCCACCAGGAGTTCGTCGGCGCCGTCGCGATCAAGATCGTACCACGCCATGCCGGGCCCCGCCTGCGACAGCGCGTTCGGTAATAGGTACTGACGGTCCCAATCGTCGAACGGATCTTCCACGTGCACGTGACCACCGAGCTGCGCTGTCGCGTCGTTGAACAGTGGCGCCAACGGCACATCAGCCGGTGTGCCCGTCACCCGCACTGCCGTGCGCTGCGAAATCTCATAGGCGCGATTCTTCCGCACCCGCTGGATTTCGGTGCGTCGCCCGTCACGCCACTCCACCACCAGCCGCGCCGAGTCGGACGTGCCCATCGCAAACGACATCGTGTAGTCGCTGTGCGAGAGGTACAACCCACCCACCACCACTTCGTGCACCTGTATCGGCACCGCACCGTTGTACACCGTGACCTTGGCACCAACCGCGCGCGTGTTGGGGGCATCGCCCACCAGCTGCACGGATATTCTCGAAGCGACCGCGTCATTCCGCATCAACAAGGCCGGCGCACCAAGGCGATTGATGACCACGTCCAGGTCGCCGTCCCCATCCAGATCTGCATACGCAAGTCCGTGCGAGATGTCCTCGTCTACACCAAAACGCCACGCCGCGCTGGCGTCTTCGAAGGTCATGTTGCCACGATTCCGAAACGCGACGTTCCTGAGTTTGAGCGTTGGAAACTCCCAGCGGAGTCGCTGCCATGGCACGGCGTTCAGCCGCGACTGCAGTCCTTCCAACACGTCAGCGTCCATGATGTCCCACAAATGCCCGTTGGCGATCAACATATCCTGCCAGCCATCAAGATCCACGTCCATGAACACCGTGCCCCATGACCAGCCGCTCGCCGACACGCCCGCTGCACTGGAGACCTCGGCAAACGTCCCATCGCCGCGGTTGAGAAAGAGGGCGTTTCGCTGGAACTGCAGCGCCAGTTCACTCTCTCCAATCTTCTTTGGTAGTGATGTATGGGTTGGCGTCTGCGTTTTCGCGCGCCGGGGATCGTTGCTCATCATGTCGACTTCAAACAGATCCGGCCGCCCGTCGCCGTTGACATCGGCCACATCAAAGCCCATCGCCGAGTGGCTCATTTGCCGCTGCGAGCGCCAATCGGCCAACTGAAAATTGCCCTTGCCGTCGTTGTACCACAGTTGATCGGTATCTTCGAAATCGTTCGCAACGTACAAGTCCGGTGCGCCATCACCATTCAGGTCCACGAACTTGGCGCCAAGACCAAACGACTCAAACTCCTCAACGATCGGAGTGCCGTTCGCATTACGGAATCGCGAAGACGTCATCGGGACACGCGTGAAACGTCCGGTGCCATCATTGGTGTAGAACTCATCGGGCTGCGCACGCTGGGTCATGCGCATGCCGCCCATGTCCGGCCGCATCACGAGCTTGTAGTCCTGGCGGTGCTCCGGCACAATCTCGAACTGTTTCGGTCCGATTTCACGCACCATCTGATTGAACGCCCGCTGCTGCGGCGGGATGGTGTCGTCCACGTTGTACGGCTTGTAGTTGGCAATGAACATCGCCAAATGCCCGTCACCGCTCACGTCGGCCATCGTCACCGTTGTCGCGCCGCGCCCTGCCGTGTCCAGCCCCAGGTCGCGACGTTCCGTAAACCGCGCCTTCCCATCGTTCACAAAAATGGCGTTGGGTCCGGTCGTCGCCAGCAGCACCAGATCCAGATCACCGTCACCGTCCACGTCGGCCAGCGCCGACCCGCTGCTGTGACGATCGCAGGCGCCCACACGGGCTCGCGTCGTGATGTCTTCGAACTCCCAGTCGCCGGTATTGCGATACAGCGCACTGCACCCTTCCGTGCGCGCCAGAAAGATGTCCGCGCGTCCATCGCCGTCCACGTCGCCCAGGGACACGCCGCCGCCTTGCGCCAGCGTGCGGTTGCCAAGCAAGATTTTCTCGCTGGCATCGTTCTGGAAGCGCATACCCGTTTCACGCGCGTTCATACGCGTGAAGCCAACCGCGCCACGGGGCACTTCCAGGTCGCGCCAACGCACGCCGCTGCCACCGTCTCGCCATGGCACCTTGGAGTCGCCGCGACATGCGGCCATCCCAACCGCAAAGACCACCGCGCAGGCCATCGAACACACAGCACGTTCGAACGACGAAGATATGACCCTCATGAGGCAGGTTTCTTCGTAGCGGCACGAATCCGTTGCATCACCCGATCGCCGACGCATGCGCCAAGCGTGGCGCCGCTGGCGTTGCCCGCTGGAAAGTGAATGCCGCCATAAACGCGCGACATGCCGGCTTCGGCGCTGGCTGCCATGAACGAGGGGAATGTGCGAACGGCGTGACCAAGGGAAATGCTGGTGCTGTCGGAGAACGGAGACGCGCCGAGCAGTGCTGTCAAGACAGTGGCGGCAGCGGCAGATTGCGTCGAGTGACCGGCCGGATACTCCGGAAACGGGGGCGTGGGAATTTGTGGCTCCCACGTGGAGTCGATCAGTCGGCGAATGTACATGCGGGGCCGCAGCAGGTTGAACTGGTACTTGTATCCCCACGCGGCGATGAAGGCATCCGCCTGAGACAGCGAGGTGGCCAACAGCAGCGTGACCGCCTCAGGCACACCCAGCTTTCGCTCGCCGATCATCTGGCCGGCAATCGAGAGCCAGTGGCCAACCGGTGTTCCGCTTTCGCCCGCGTTGTCCGCCCAGAATAGCGCGATCCCTTTCTGTTCCTCCGACAACTGCTGTTGGGTTTCGTACACCGCACGCGCGAGACCATACAGCACCGACGCGCTATCGGTCGAGTACGGCGGCGGATCGGGGACCGGACACGCATTCCACGTCTCCAGCGTGAAGGGCCGAAGCTCCCGCCAATATGCTTCGGTCGCGCCCGCCATGTTGACGGCCGGCAGCGTGTTCAAGCGGCTGTCCTTGGGCTTACTCAGAATCAGCGCGCGATCACTGTTGTTGGACGCGCGTTGCGCATTACTGGGATTGTCGAGCGCAATGAACTCGCTCGCACCGGACATGTTTTGCGTGGCGTACAGGCTGGCCGGAGAGTCGTTGCGCCAGAACCCCACGCCCTCAGGCGCTACGTATGATCGCCTGGTGCCGGCGAAGCCGTCGGTTTTCGACCACGCCACAATCGCTCCCCCGATCGCAAGACCCACGGACACCGAACGCGCCCGCACGGCCTTCGTGGCGCCGTCCGCAATCCGAACCGCGATCAGCGAGTCGGCCATTCGACCCAACGCCGACCGCGTGGCTGGCAGACCATCGTGAAAGAGCGAGTCCAACACCACTCGCTCGGCCGTCACGGAAACGATGGTCGCGTCGAGTTCGCCGCTGTCAGACGGAACCGGAAGCGCCGACATCCCCCGGACAATCCCGTGCAATGGCGCCAGATTGGCGTCTGTGGCAGCAACGCCCGCGTACAGGGCCATCGCCGCATAGGCCGAGATCCGCGATGCCACGGGCGGCGAGAGCCGCTCCACGCGGATCGCGCCATAGAGCGCATGGACCCATTCGCTCACAAAGGCCGGGCTCTGGGCGTGGCGATGGCGACACGCCGTGGGCACGACGACGAGCACGGCGATCGTGAGGAACAGCGAGCGCGTATGGCGAGTAACGTTCATACCACGTACCCTTGAGTGATCATGATTCCTGCGAACGTACTTCGAGGGCCGCGACCGGACAACGCCACGCATCATTCGCGCGGTCTCTGGTATCGCCTGATGCGAGGTCGTGTGTGCGTCGTCGCCTTCGCGCTCCTGCTGCCAGGTCGCCTGGTGGCGCAAGCGGGCGAAGTGCAGGGTTCGGTACGAGACAGTGCGTCGGGAAACCCGGTGGCCGGTGTGGTCGTCATGCTCCTTGGCGAACGCGGCGACGTCGTCGCTCGCACCCTCACGGGAACGCGCGGCCAGTATCGCTTGGTTCGACCGCTCACCGCCGTGCAACTGCGAGCGATCCGACTGGGCTTTACGCCGCGTCTGCTCACTCTTCCGCCAATGCACGACGGGCCCGCAAGCCTGCTGCTCACCCTCGCGCCGGTCGCGCGCACGCTGCAATCGGTGAGCACGTCGGTCGCACGCGGATGCCCCACGCCACCAAACGGTGCAGAAGCGTTCGGTTTGCTGGATCAGGCGCGCGCCGGCCTTTTCGCGACGGTCGTCGCACGCGAGCGACTGCCCGCCCTTCTGCGCGTGGCACAGTACCAACGCCAGATCGGGCTGGACGGCGTGACCGTCGAACGACAAACGGTTCGGGTTGATTCTGCCGTGCGCACGGCAACCTCCTTCAGCGCGGGGCGTGCAGTCGAAGACCTGATCGATCGCGGTTTTCGCACCGGCGCAGCGGGTGAATATACGTATGCGGCCCCGGACGCCGACGTCTTGCTCAGCGAACAGTTCCAGCGTGACTATTGCTTCAGCCTCGCCTCGGCCGACTCCGCGCGCGCAAACCAGCGCGGGCTTCGGTTCTCGCCGGTTCGGCGGCGCAACGGCAAGGTGGACGTCGAAGGCACCATCTGGATCGATACCGCCCAGCGCGTGCTTCGCGACGTGGAATTCGCGTTTGTCGGCGTTGACCAACTCAGCGCATCGCTTGGCGCAGGTGGGCACCTTGGCTTTCACACCCTACCCAACGGACTGGCCTTTATCAGCCAGTGGTCCATGCGTCTCATCGGCGCGCGGGACCCGCTCGCCTCCCCCGCGTCGGTCCAGCATTACAGCATTCGCGAAATCGGCGGGGAAGTCGCGGAAGCACACGTCGGTGACAGCGGGTCGTTCTACGCGCCGTTGGGCACTGCGCACATCATGGCGGTAACGACCGACGGCGCGCCGGTGGCGGCGGCCCGAATCCGACTTGCCAACACCGACTACCAGGCATTCACGAACGCGTCGGGACGCGCATCGATCCCGTTCCTCCTGCCCGGATCATACCAGGTGGTGGTCGACGAGGTCGCGCTCGAGCCCGCTGGCCTCTCCATCCCCTTGCCGAAGCGATTGGTGATCCCACGCGCCGCCTCGACCATTGTACGTGTCGTCGTGCCATCGGCCGAGCAGTTCGTTGCGCCGCTCTGCGGTCAGGAGATGCTGGTGCCTGGTGATGCGTGGCTCATCGCCAAGGTCACTGACGCGAACGGCGAACCGATGGCCGACGCGTCCTATGCGGTCACAGACCTTGGCAAGGGGAGTGCGTCATTCGTTTTTGCATCGGGGACTGTCCCGCCAACGGGCATCGTGGCGGTGTGCAGACTGCCTCGTGGCAGGGACGTCGAGATTGCGGTGTGGCAGTCTCGCTCGCCAGTGGTGCGGGTGCAGGAGCGCCTCGATCGGAAGATTACGGCCGTGCGGGTCGCCATGGCGTCGCGCACGATGGCGTCGCGCACGGTGGCGCGCGGCACGATCGTCGACACCGCGTCGTTCGTGGCGTCGGGCTCCGTCCGTGATTCGGTCAGCGGAGCACCTGTCGCAAACGCACGGATAACGTTCCTTGGAACGTCCCTGGAAGCCACGAGCGACGAGAGCGGTCACTTTGTGCTCGGCGGGATCGCGCCGGGGGACCATCAGGTGGAGGTCAGCACGCCATGGCTTGATTCCATCGGCGCAGTCAAACGCACCACGGTCGCTCTCAACGCACGCGCACCAATCACGCTGTACCTTCCGAGTGTGTCTGAGACGTTGCAGTCGTCCTGTGGTCTTGCCGCGGAAGCGGACGGCGGCGCGGTGGTCGGTCAGGTCACGACGATGTGGTCGAAGACGCTGCCGAGCGGGCTTCGCGTCACCGCAGAGTGGGATTCGGTGAGGGTTGACGTGCCCACATCCGTTTCGCAGGCGGCGAGCGGCGACAGACTGGTGATCCGGTCGCGAGTATCAGCATCCATTGGCAGCGGCGGATCGTATCGGCTGTGCGGTGTACCAACGGGGCGGACCATCACGGTCTACACCACCGTCGACAATCTGGATGGGTCGACTCCACAAGCGGCGCGAAGATCGGTGACATTGGCAACCGCTGCCGGGAGCAACGACACACTTGAAACACAGCCATTTGAACGCCACGTTTGGGCCGTTCTCGTTGATCCCGTTCGCCGGTTCGCCCGCCTCGATCTCATGCTGCAATCGTCATCAGCTTCTCCCGTCCAGCAACGCTGGACACCGTGATCCACGGGCCATTTGTTCTGGTTTCTACTTTCAACGGGGTTCCTGATGCGATGTGCAATGGTGCTGTTGATTCCGCTGTTCGCTGCATGCGCGTCATCGAGTGGGACTTCGACCAGTGCTCGACCGGCCACGCAGATGGTCGGCGGAGAGGGGATTGGTTCTCTTATTCTCGCCGGAAACGGCGGGTCGGACGTGCAGAAGCTGGCCTACACGGCGGATGCCGTCTGGCGCGCACTGCCATCGGTGTTTGATTCGCTGGCGATCCCCTTGAACAGCGTCGATCCGACCACAAAAGAGATCGGCAACTCGGCGCTCAAGACCCGCGTCCGGTTGGGCAAAGTGTATCTCAGTCGATACCTCGACTGTGGCACGACGCAGATCGGCCCCAACGCCGACAACTACGATGTGGTGCTCACCGTGTTGTCGAGAGTGGTGGCCGAGGGCACCGGTGCATCGAAGCTCACGACCACGGTGCAAGCGCAAGCCCGACCTGCGACCTACAATCAGGCGTACAATGCGTGCTCTTCAAAAGGGCTGATCGAAGGCCGCATTATTGAGTTGCTCACCGCCGCGCTGTCAAAACCTCCCACCAGATAGTCTGTGCTTTCTCGTTCCTTTCGCCCTTCACCGTCCGCCTGTCGCAGCGCCTGTGCCAGAGCCTGTCGCACCGCGTTTCGCACGGGGTGGTCGCTCGCGCTCACGGCGCTCGGTGCGACCGGTTTGGCCGCGCAATCGGGGAAAAGCGTGACCGTCGCAGGCCTTGCCTTTGACAGCCTCCGTAACAAGCCGCTCGCGGGTGCATTTGTCACCATTGCTGAACGTTCGCGAAGCACGACGTCAGACGCCAAAGGGAGGTTTGTCTTTGATACGCTGCCCCCGGGCACGTATACCTTCGCCATGCAGCACGCAGTCTTCGATAGCCTGGGACTCTCCGGCGCGACCGCACGCACCACGGTCACCGACGGCAAGAGTCCCATCACGCTGAGCCTGCCCTCGTTTCCCACCATGTGGCGTGCACTCTGTGGTGCTATCCCATTCCCGGCGAAAGATTCCGGTGTGGTGTATGGCACCGTCCGCGATGCGCGAAAGGGCGCAGCTATGCCGGAGGCAACCGTCGAACTCTCGTGGCTTGATCTGGTCAACACCGGCACAAAGGTGAGTGCGAATGTCACACAACGCCGCTGGAAAAACGAAGTGCAGACCGATGCACGCGGTGACTATGCCGTGTGTGGCGTTCCCATCGAAACGCAGTCGCGGCTGCGCGCGAACTACCTCAGGAATGCCACAGGCATGCTGGACCTGCCGTCCAGCAGTGATCGTGTCCGTCGCCATGATCTCGTCGTGCCCGGCATCGCACCGTCGGACACGTCCTTGCGTGGTGCGATCACCGGAACCGTCAGCGATGAAAACGCGAAGCCACTGGTCGGCGTTCGCGTGATCCTTGACGAAAACACCGAAGTGCGCAGCGGAACAGATGGTCGATTTACCCTTTCCAACGCCGCCGCGGGATCCAGGCAGCTGGACTTTGCCGCCGTGGGCATGACCCCGGTGTCAGTGATTATCGACGTCATGGTCAATCAGCCGGCAGTTGCCTCCGCGACCCTGCGAACGGTGTCGAATCTCGAAGCGATGCGCGTCACCGCCACGGGCTCCATGCGTCGCTCGGGGCAGCAATTCATGGAGCGACGCAAGCTGGGATTCGGGTCGTTCGTCGACTCGACGACCGTTGGCTCACGAGGCACGATGGCCGCTGTGTTTTATGGCATGCCCGGCGTGACCGTGCAACGTCAGCCGGGCTCCAGCAACGCGCGCCTCTTCGCGCTGTTCTTGCCGTCCACGGGCACCGGACAGTGCATGGCGACGCTGTTTTTCGATGGCGTGCTGCAGCAAGATCAGGAAATCATGTCGACACTCGTACCAGACGAGATTGCCGGCATCGAAGTGTACCAACAGCGGCTTACCGTTCCAACAGAGTTCATGAACAAGAACCCACTATGCGGCGTCGTGGTCGTATGGACGAAGCAGGCCTTTCGCCGCTAAACGGGAGGCCGACCAGCTCATTCCGCGCCTCAGCTCCGCCGCCCTGCTACGATGGCGGCACGTGGGCAAACAACGATTGCCGCACTTCTGGATTGCTGATCTTCCACAACACGCCATCAGTGAAGAAGTGATGAATATTGATGAACATCAAAATGAGAATCGGTGCCGCCTTACCCGGTTCTTCTCCAAATACCTTGCCAATCACTCCCATCAACGACATCGGTACCACTTGCGCGACCAACACACTCACGAGCAGGAGCCCGGCACCATAGAGTACCATATGCAGCGCGGTGCGCGAGCCGCGCGACATGGCTGACGGCAACGCACGCTCACTTGCTTCAGCGTTGTTGAGCTCGACCCGAACCGGAAACGCCAGATACTGGAGCGCGTGCGCAATCTGGACCCAGAACAGCGCCTTGGGATCGCGCGCCATCACGGCGTACCACACAAAGAGCGACCCCCACGCCACGATCGACAATACGGGTGGAATGGCCTTCGTGCGCCGCCACAGGCGATACAGGCCATACGCGCCGAGCGCGAATGCCAGCACCGTGGCACCACTGGCGAGACGATAGATCCACACCACTCGTGACGGATCACGAAGTTGGGTGAAGAGAAACCACGCAACGTGCCACGCCAGAAGAATGCGCAAGCTGCTTCGTATCAACGTGCGTTCCGTTTTGTCGAATGAGGTCCCGCCCAGATACGCGAACGAGGCCATCATGCCCCAGACCTGGCCCGTATAGTGCCACGCGAGGTATACGCTGGCGACGGTGATGAAGACCAGCACCAGCGCTTGCGACTCCTGCGCCTCCCAGATCGCCGCGGCGAGGAAGGCCAGCATGAACAGCGGCACGTAAATTGCCGCCCACTTGTGCTGCAATACCATGCGCTTGCTGCCGTACACCAGTCGGTATGAGGCCATGAAGTGCGGCATGTTGATCGCGGTGGCGATCCAGGCTTGCGCACCGGCTCCAATCAGCACCAGGTCGGCCCGGCCGCTGAGCAAGAGCGGCACCATGAGCAGCAACGACAGCCCACCGACACTCAGGAAATCGATGGTCGGCGAAAGCAACGCGCCACGCGGCGTGACGCGCCTCGCACCGTTTGGTGTCGGCTCGTGGGACGACGAACGACGAAGGGCCGCCGGCGCTGCCGGCGGCCCTTCGCGTAACGCTTTTTTCCCCTTTCCAGCCACCAACCGTCCTTAGAAACCGCGCGGCGGGCGGCGATCCCACATGAACGCACCAGCCGGGATTTGGAACGCGGCGGTTTGCGGTGCCCTCGACCCGACAGTGGAACGCGGGTACACCACCATGGTGATGGCGGACCCGGCAACAGTCGTACCCGGGAGTGGCTCAGTGTCAATCTTTCCCAACGACCCGGCTGACGACGCGGCCGGAAAACCGATCAGCGCCAGTTGGTCGGTGGTGACTCCGGTGAAAAACGTTGTGGTCGTGCCTGGAAGACGCACGGCATAACGGTACTGGGCAGGGTCTACCAGCACGTACGGCGACACACTGTACGCCGCGACATTCGCCCACGTTGGCGTAGCCGGCGCCGTTCCCGTCGCCAGGTACGGCGACACGTCGATTAGGTCGCCGGTTGCGTTGATCACACGCAAGGCGACCTTCGTGCCCGGATCAGGGACTACTTCCGGAATAACACGCAGGCGCATCTGCCCGGCACGGGCCGGCCCCATGAGCATGACGGTGTAGTTCTTGCCGTCCTCTACCGTGATTGTGGAGTCGCGTATTTTCGTGGAGGCAATGGACTGCAGCGTGTCGTTGAGGAAGATGGCGAAGTTCCGATTGCCCGCGCGTGCTCCTTTATACTGCGCGGTCGCTGAACCCACCACACCCGCTGTGGTTGTGGGCGAATTGCGGAACGAAATGCGAAAGTGCGCGTTGCTCTCAACGATGTCGAGAAAGCGGAAATCGAGGCCAAAGGAACCGGCCGAGTCCGGCACGGCATTGATGAAGCGGACGCCACCGGTCGGGATGTTTTCCGTCGAGACGACCTCTTCGGGATTGCACGCGCTCATCGCGACCACTGCGCCGAGGCAGAGTACCGAGAGACGAGAAATACGATGCATGAAAAACTCCGTGGAGAGAATGCCGATCTGTACGCAGATCAAGAGCGTGGAATCCGTATGGTCTGGGCTGAATCCGGTGGCAGGCGTCCATCGTCTCCGAAAAGCGAGCCCACGATTGACTGGCGAACGATTAACGCGACAACACCAACTGAAGCTGCGACCATTGCTGCGGTACGTCCCCTGGAGAGCTTTCGCTCGCGGAGCGACGAGACATACTCCGACTTCACAACAACGCGTTCGCCGCTCCACACCTGCTCACCACCGCGAAACAAGTGGACTTGCGAAACGGACAGTGTGTACCCCACGCTGTCCCGTGCCACCAGGCGCCCTTCGATCAGAGAGATCTCTGGGCCCATAGATCCCCCAAGCACCGCGCGTCCGGCGTCGTTGATGTCAAGGCCGACCTGCGTTCCCAGTGGCAGCGGGTTCCCAACCACCGGCTGCAAGTTGTAGCAGCCGATGGTGGTGCCCCAGATAACGAACCCGCAGGCGATCTTCCTCAGCGCTGACTTCATCGGCGCCTGTGGTGGATTACCAACCGTACACACTCAGAGCGGCGGTGGAATTTGCCGCGTTGCCGAGGGCAGGGCCACCGATGCCGGTACCGTAGAGTGCCCCAAGGGCGGCACCGCGGGCCTGGAGATCCTGATAGGGGACAGGCCAGAAGAGCGGCGTGTCCTTCGGAAGCTCGCCCCACCCCCGACCGTCCAGATACCACGGCACATAGTGGGTGTACGCAGTTTCAATGCGCTTCTCGTACTTGAGCGCCTCCCAGAGATTGCCGCAGGCGATCACGTTGAAGGGGGCTACCGGCACCTTGGGGACACAAGCCGTGGCCCCGCCAGGAACGGGCGCGGTCGCGCTGATGTCCGTGATCGCCGGAAGGCCACCATTGGTAACACGGGTCGCGTTCACCAGCGCCGCTGCACCAGCAAGGTCTCCAAGGCGAAAGAGCCCTTCGGCTTGCAGCAGGTCAATCTCCGCTTTCATGAACATCGGCGTTCTCCCGGTGCGTCCGGTCCCTGCATCCCCGGCCACTCGCCACGAGATAAAGCGAACGTGATCGTAGTTCGACCAGCCCCAGCCGAGGCCAGCATTCTGGTCGTTGCCAGAGGGACGATTCAAGAAGTAGCGCTTGCAGGTGGCAGCTGCTGTCGAGCAAGACGCAAGCGTGAAGTCGCTGTTCTGCGCGGCGCGGGTCGCTCCCTGCGGAAAACGAAGGTCTGGCGTGACCATCGTGAAGCTCACACCGCCTGCACCGCGATCACCCACCGGCTGTGCGATCCATGCCGCGTACGCACCCGAGACATCAGCCATGCCGATGAAGAACGGCGGCATCTGATGCCACGTCGAGAATGTTAAGTATTGCGAGCGCCATGATACGAACGGGCCGTTCGTCACGTCGGTGTTGATGACCTGATCGGAAGTAATCCCATTCTGTGCGTCCGCGACGACGGCCGCCCAATCTACAGCCGCGCGCTCGGTTGGCGTTCGCGCGAGATTTGCTCGAATTCTCGCACGATACGACCTGATGATCCTGACAAACTCGATCTTGCTATAGATCGTCGTTGAGGGGGCGTTCATCCACGTTGGTGGCAACGGGAATCCACCGTCACCGGCCGCCGGGGCATTCGTGAGGTCGATGGCTCGACCGAATGCCGCATACGCAGAGTCGGCGAGAACTCTATACCCCACGAGCACGCCGGGATCGTCAACGCCCTGCACATCCGTGACAACCGAGCCGGAATCGTGCATCAGCGCCACATACCCGATGGACAGACCACGCAGGAATTCCGCGAAGGCCTTGGCACGATTGTCGCGCGCCGCCGTGCCCAGGCTCAATCCGCCCTTCAGCCGTCCAAGAAAGTCGGCCGAGACACGATTGACCTCACCCATGAGCGAATACAATCGAAACTGCTCGCCCAGGCACACGTTGCCGGGAGCATTCGAGTTTGTCGCCCCCGCAAACGGTGCCCGGGCGTTTTGGCAGTTGTTTGCCAGACTCGAGTAGTTCATGAAGGACATAATGTTGGCCATGCCTTCCACGTTGTTCACGGTCCCGTACACGCCGTTGTGCCATCGCCGATAGTACGACCCGATCAGCGCTTCGGCGTCGTTCGCCGTTCCGAGCACCCGGGCCGTTTCCGGCTGGTTCGGATTCACCACTGCCAGACTCTCGTCGGCGCAGGACGTCAGGCCGACCACCGCAACGGCCACAGCCGCCAGTCGAAAAAGTGTTCGTGTCATGTCGACGAGTTCCTAGAAGCGAGATGAGATGGAGATCGTGTACGTACGAAGCGTCGGATACTGGAAGGCATCAACCTGATTGATGAGTCCGGAGCCCGCTTGTCCACCATTCACGCCAACTTCCGGGTCATACCCGCTGTATGGCGAGAAGGTGAACAGGTTGCGGCCAATTGCCGACACGGTCCAGTCACCAAGTCCACGCAGCTTGCCAATCTGATACGTCAAGCTGACCTCACGGAACTTCGCAAACGAACCGTTTTCCGTGTTGTAGTTGTTGGCGTCGAGCTGGTCATAAAATCCGCCGGTTCCGGCCCCTTCGGCACCACCGACGCGCCAGCCGTACCCCATCGGTTTCGCGTTGCCAATCGTGCGGCCCTCCATGTCGAACTGACCCGACGCGAAGTCCAGGAGCCCCCAGCCTTCGCCCTGATTCTGAATCTTTTGGCCAATCGTGCCGTCCAACAGCGCATACAGCGACAGCTTCTTATATGTCACCGTGTTGTTGAAACCGAACCGGAAGCTTGGCAGGGAGTTGCCGATAATGCTCCGGCTCCCCAAGCCCTCGCCTACCTGACCGCGCAACGGACGATCGATGATCGGGTGCCCGAACTGCAGCGGATAGTTCCACGGCGACTGGGCAGCTGGCAACTTGGTCTGCCACAGGTTTTTCGTGATACCATCGGTGTAGCTGTTCCCTGCTCCGGTCCACACCACCCACCCTTCATCATTGACCTGGAACGACTTGCCCGCGCCACAGTCTGTTTGCACGGTCGACGGAAGATCGCCGCACGTCTTGTAAAAGCGCCGACCCCAGACGTTGCCATACCGATTTCTCGGCAATCCGCTGATCGGATCGTTGCTCTTGTCCGCCGTGATCAAGAAGAGCGAACCGGTACCCTGGGCGGTGCCCGCGCTCGTGAAGTACTCCGGCAGGAAGAGCTCCTTGATAAAGACGCGATTGCGATCCCACGTGCCGCGCATCGTCCACTGCAAATCCTTTTTCTGGATCACGGGCAGGTTGAGCGCGAGCTCCCACGTCTTGTTGGACAAGGTCCCCGCATTCTGCCACTTGGTGGTAAATCCAAGTGCGGACGGCGTGGGTACGTTGAGGATCTGGTTCCTCGTGTCGGACGCGGCATAGGTGAGTTCCACGCCAAGGCGATTGAAGAACGTGGCGTCAAAGCCCATTTCCGTTTCCGTGGTGGTCTCGGGCTTGAGCAGCGAGTTACCAGCCTGACCAAGTGAACAGCCCTGCGCCGAACAGTTGTACGTCTCGTACTGCGCTTCAAAGCGCGGCGTGTTGCCCGCAGACCCTCGCGAAGCACGCACCCGGAAATCCGACAACTGCGGAACCTTGAACCAGCTCTCTTCACCCACGCGCCACACACCGGACAACCGTCCGAAGGGTGCCCAGCGATTCCCGGCGCCGAACAGCGAACTGCCGTCGTACCGGTACGTCCCGTCCAGGATATAACGACCCTTATAGTCCAGGTTTCCGCCGGCGATGAAGCCTTGATTCTTGATCAGCGAACTGCTGGAACGGGTCTGGAAGTTCTGCGTGGTGTTGGTGAGCGTGAACACGTCCTTTACCACGAACTGCTGACCGCTGCTGTTGTTGTTGATCTCGTAGTCGCGGTCCATCAAGGCGCGGAAGTTCAACTTGCCGCCAAGGTCCTCCGTGAGCTGCTTTCGCAGGGTCGCCGACATATAGGCGTTCACCGATTCGCGGTTGAGGTTCGCCGCTGACTGGTTGCCGTTGTTTGTGGCCGGATCGGGATTGTTGTTCGCCGTGCGCGTGCCCTTGCGCTGGAAAGAGGTGTTGAGGACCTGACGATTGTCATAGCTATACAGGGCTTCAATCGACAGCCACTCCACGGGGGTGTACGTCGAATTGATGCTCGCCTGATAGCGCGTCGACACGTCTTGATCAAAGTTCGTCTCGGTCGTGTACAACAGGGAGCCGCCGCCGTTGCCTGTAGGACGGAATCCGGTGCCTCCACCGCGCTGCAGAAACCGCCCCAGCGTGTCGCGTACCAGGTAGTCGGTGCCGGCCGGCGCGCCGCGCAACAACGCGCCGAAAATGCCACCCGTACCACGCTGGTCGATAGAACCCCGATTGAACAGCGAGCTTAACGCCACGTTCCAGTTCGGCTTGATGTCGTAGTCCAGATTCACGCGCGCTCGACGCTGGATCTGCCCCGTGAAGTTACGGAGACCGCCCGCGTCGCCCGTGTAGGCGCCGCTCACAAAGTAGCGCACGTTGCTGACGCGGCCGCTCATGTCCAGCGAGTGGAGTTGCACGGGATTCGATTGCGACACCTGCGCAAACGCATCATAGCGCTGGACGGGCCAGATGTTGGACTGATACACGTTCAGCAGCTCGCCACCGGCAACCGCCGGCGAATTCCACTGCGCGTTCAGCTGCGTGCGCGTGGTATCCGCATTCACGTTGTTGATGCGCAGCATTTCTTCCATCCAGTTAAACGAGCGCGAGCACGCCGACACCGCGCCGGCGCCGGTAGCGCAAAAACGCTTGCCCGTCTCGTCCAGCTGCAACACGTGGTTGATAGGTGCGCCGTAGTCAAAGCTCGTGAGATCGGACACGCCATACTCGGAACGGTAGTTGAACTTCACACCGTCACGCGTGTTGCCACGCTTGGTCCTGATGACGATCACGCCGTTCGCGGCCTGCGCGCCGTACAACGACGCACCGGCAGCGCCCTTCACCACTTCCACCGATTCGATGTCCAGGCCGCCGACTTCGTTGAGGCTCTGATTCCTGAGAATCGTACCGTCGACGATGATCAGTGGTCCCGTGGTGCGCCCTGAGGCATTGATCGACGTGGGCCCGCGCAGCATGATTTGCGGCGTGGAACCCGGCTGCCCCGTGGTCGAGGCCACACGCATGCCGGCAATCTTGCCTTGCAGCGCGGTAATCGGGTTGAGCGCCGGAACCGGTATATCCTCGGCCGTTAGACGTCCAACCGAAAACGCGACCTTGGAACGCTCCGTGCCCTCAAGGGAGCCAGTCACCACCACTTCGTTCAGCCGATTGATATCGCGCTTGAGCGCAAAATCCTGTGTCTGTGAGCCCGCCGTGATGCGGATCGCCGACGCGCCCGGCACGTAGCCCACCGCGCGAACGCGGAGGTTCACGGCTTGGCCAAGCACACGAGCGGCTGGAATGCTGATGGTAAACACGCCCTGTGCATTCGTGGGAACTGACAGCGACAGTTCGTTGATATACACGTTGGCGAATTCGAGTAACTGCCCCGATTCGCTGGCCACTTTGCCGGTAATGATGGCGTTCTGCGCCTGGGCGGTGCCCGCCGAAGCGGTGAGCAGCACGCCGAGCATGCCGGCGACGGCTCGGGTACGATGGTTGAAACTCATAGCGAACATCTGTCTCCCTTGGTGAAGAAGAAGGGGTTACGCACTGCGCCGGAACCGCGGACACCCTGTCCACGTCGGGGACTACCCGTGTGAGTACAGCACCTGCGACCTGAACAGCGGGATCTATGGGCGACGAAAGAAAAAGTGTCACCAAGCGGAGCGAACCTTTATGGGCGATGCGGTGTCTGAACGTTCAGGCAGCTGGGACTAGCGCTTCAACGGGGACGCATCTCACGAACTGCTCCGGATAATCAGGGTCGGGTAGGGGTGGGCGGGACAATGAACCGCAGGGCAGTGTGCATGCCCCGTAATGAACGGCAGGAAGCACCCGTGCCCCGTGACGAAGCACCGATATTGTATGGGACGTAAGCGGCCAACAGTACGGGCGACGTGCAAAACTCGCAAGAGTGAATTTTGCCGCAAGGGCTCAATCCACGTTACAAGGCGCGCTACCGAGGGACCTGTTGCTCATTCCTCAACCATTCAGCGCCGAAATTCGTCACTACGGCTGAGTCCGGTTCATTCGCGTCTACTTGCGCGCCCTCACCAGCGGCCGCGGCGTCCAGTTCAGCCCCACCGCGAAGGTGTCGTCCGTCCCCACCAGATCAGAGCCGCTGAAGGCGCCCGCCAGCCGCACCGCCAGATCACGACTGACCTGCCAGTTCACTCCCAAGTCGAAGTTCAGACTGAGCTCGGTCCGCGAGTTCGATCGTGCACCGCAGCTTCCGCACACATCGATCGAGGCCCTCGGGTGCAGATACGGCGTGAGCGACATCCCCTGGTCCAGTTCGAAGGTGTGCCCAAGGCTCACCCCGACCGGCAGCCGAAGCAGTGTGCCGCCCTTTGCAAATGACGCTCCAGCGCCGACGGTCAGCAGCATGTCCAAAGGTTGCTCTGTCGTCGCGGTGATCAATTCCTGCCCTACAGAGCCACCGGCAAACAGCAACAACGTGCCGCTTCCCTTCCGGTCCGCCAGGCCGGCATCCAGCTGCCAATGACGCCCCGGCTTCCACCCTTCCCGCCACTGAAAGATGGCCGTGGTGCCGGTGCCGCCGGTCAATGCCGCTGTGTAGTCCCGCGTGGAGGCGGTGGGGAGCTGCAGCGACGGGTAGTTGAAGGCCTGTGCTCCCATTGCTCCCGCCGGTCCAAAACCCAACGCAAATGCAGAACCAATCAGCACCACCAACAAGGGACGGAACGCGGAACGTGCGGCCATCAGTATACCCCGAGAGCGAGAGAAACAGGGAAAGAAGGTATTCTACGTGATCGCCCCACGTCGGTTCCATCCCGTCGCGACGAAGCGCACATTTCCTGCATGCCATTTGCGAAAAGCGGGCCGCCTCTCCACGCGGCGCTCTGGCTTGTCTTCTCGCTGAGCGCCGCGCCAGCGTGTCTCAACGCCCAAGCCCCACGCCTCCGCCCACCCACCGACTCGCTTGTGCGATCGGCGCTTGAGCGCGCGTCCGCCGGTGACACCTCCGTCGCCCTGGAGCTCCTCGAACGCGCCACCGATCAATCGCCCCGCGATCCCAACGCGTTGTTTTGGCGCGGACTCATGTTGTCCCGCACCACCGCGCTCTCCATCACCGACACACCTCGGCGACTGCTGGCCGGCTATTTGCTTGGTCGCGCCAACGATATCGACCCAACGAATCCACGATACCTCGTCGAGTTGGGCCGCATTCGACTCAAGACGCCGATGCTGCGCATCGAAGCCGAGCGCATGTTTCGTAAAGCGCTCGCCGTGGCGGAAGCCAGCGGCAATCCGGCGCAGCTGGCCGAGGTGACCTTTGAGCTCGGCGCGGTGAAGGAACGTCGCTATCTCTCAGGACGTGATCGCTACCTCTACACCACACCAAACTTCTTCTTTGATCCGATCGCTGCCCGCGCGCGACTCCACTACACCCGCGAATTCCTCGAGCATCTCGCGCAGCCCATCATGAACTCCGCGCAGGTGGATCGCCTTGACGCCGAGGTGCTCTTTCGCCGTGGACTCGACGCGCTGCCCACCCATGCACCAAGCGCAGTGGCGCTCATGGGTCTGTTGTACGACCAACGCCGTTTTGCGGAGATGACTGCCGTCGCGACGCCGATCGTGGCACTCGACACCGCATCGCCGCGCGTGCTGCTTGCCGCCGGACTCGCCGCCTACCGCATCGGGCAGCTGGCGAGGGCGGAGACGTTGTTCGAGCGCGCGTTGGCGCGGTTCTCGCCCGCCGAACAGGCTGAGCTCACGAGCCTCGGCCGCATCTCGCGACAAAACGACTCGGTCACCTTCGCTCAGCTCAATGCGGACGATCGCGAGCGCACCGCACGCGCGTTCTGGGAAGCCGCCGACCCCGTCCTCTCCACGCCAGAGAACGAAGCACGGCTGGAATACTGGGCGCGCATCGCCTACGCCGACCTGCGATTCACCGACGGCGACATGCGACAAGTGGGTTGGAACACCGACCGCGGCCTCATCATCGCCCGCTACGGCGAACCACCGGTCGTGGCCACGTTCGCTCCGACATCGGACGCCGACGCCAAAGATGCCGTGGGGCGCGTGATCACGGTCTGGTACTACCCACGATCCGAAGTGGAATTCGTATTCACGGGGCCGGCAGCGATGAACATTGCATTCTTCGCCGGCAATCATCGCGGATACGCAGAGGAGCAGCGCGAGGAAGCGCCATTCCTGCTGGACAACGTGCCGGCGGCGCTCGGTGTCGACACGATTCCGGTGCAGTTGGTGCGGTTCCACGGCGCCACACCGACGCAAAACGAACTGCTCGTTGCCGCCAGCATCCCCGTGGGAAAGTTGTACGCGAACGCCGAGATTGATCGCGGGCAACTGGAACAGTCGTTGTGGGTCGGTCCACTCGCCGCGCTCGCCATTGCGCGCCGCGACACCGTGTCGGTGGCGTTGCCCGCACCGCGACGCATGGCGCGCGTCTGGCTTGACACGCTGGTCGCCGGTGCCGATTATCGCATGCGCGTGGAGTCGCGCGATGGAGCGCTACAGCACGCGGTTGCGCGCGCGCAAGCCGACTTCACGATGCTCGCTGCCGGGACGGGTCGGCTGGCGGTCAGCGACCTGCTCTTTGCCGACCGGGCCGCCAATGACCGCGCGGTAAACGGTGCGAACGGGCGCACCGGTGCGCCGGTCTCCGCAGGGGGGCGATGGAATACGATCGGCCTCGTGCCTCGCGGCGATGTCGCACTGGCGCAACGCGATACCTTTGCGCTCTATTGGGAGAACTACGGCTTGACGCCAGATGCCAGCGGACGCGTGTCATACGATGTGCGAATCACCATCACGCTGGAACGCATCGACCGGGCAAACGGCGTGAGTCGATTCTTCGGCGGACTGTCTGATATCGTGGGCCTGAGTGCCGAAGGGGATCAACAGCTCGGGATGCGCTTCCAACGTAGCGAAGCACTGGATGGACGGGATCGGATTCCCGAGGTGGTTTCGCTCGGGTTAGGCAGTGCGCCCGCGGGGCGCTATCGCCTTGACGTGGTGGTGACCGAACGCGCAAGCAACCGCACGGCGCGGACGCAGCGACAATTTTATATCAGAGAGTGATGTCATGCGCTTCTTTTTGCACGATGCACCCCCGGTCCGCCGCAACTCGCATCAATGCGTGTTGCATCAACGGGTCGTGCGTCAACGCTCGTGGTTTTCAGCACCTTCCCATCCGTGCGCCGCTCTGCGCCTCGCGCGAGGCGTCGCCATGGTTGCCTTCCTGTGCACAGGCGCGCCGACGATGGGAGCCGCACAAGGAGTGCCGCGAGGCACGACGCCCGCGGGGTTGGGTCGTGGCACAGGCTCGACAGCGCCGACGGGTGATGCGCGTCCAAACGGACGTCGACTGCTCCGCTCCTCCGCGTTCGGTGCGTTGTCCGGATCCATACTCGGCATGGGCTTTTATTTCCTGAGCGATCGCGGCGCGCGATCAAGTGGTTGTCAGCCCCTCGACTGCGCGCTGCCGTTCCTCACCGCGAGCGGCGCCATCGCCGGCTTGTTCATTGGCCGCGAACTGGATTCACAGCAACGCGCGCTCGCGCCACGCGCCGGCACATCCATCGACTTTGCATTTACCGAAGCACGAGTACTCGCCGCACCGAGTTCCATCGACGTGCGTGACTCGATCATCGCCGTGGTCAGCGACAGTGGTGCGCAGCTATTTTCGGCGGGTGCACAACCGAAAGCCCTGCGCCGACGCGCCGGCGGCTTGAGTGCCGTGCGCCAGGTCGCCATCGCCCCTGACCGCGGAACGATTCTGCTGGGCACAGGCTCGGCGCTGTGGGAAGCAAATTTGCTCAGCGGGCCGGCCACGCGCCTGGCTGACGGCGCCGTTGATGCCCTCGCCACGTCGCGTGACGCCGTCTTAAGCGCCAGTGGACGGCGACTTCGTCTTTCCACCGGAACAGGCGCCGGTGCACGGTCGGACAGCCTTGAGATGGCCGAACAAGTCACGGCCATTTCGTACGACGAAACGGCCGGCGCGTGGTGGGTCGCGACCGACTCGCAGCTCGTGCAGGTCACGAGCGAGGTCGGCACGCTGGCGCTGACCAAATCCAGGGTCTCGCTGCCAGCGAGCGCACGTGCCATCGCCACAAACGGTGACTGGATTGCGGCGGCCCTCGGCGATGGTGGCGTGATCGCCTGGCGGCGCGATGGATTCGCGGACGGTGCGGTGAACGCCGTGCGCGTGCAACAAGAGCCGCGCTTTGCCTACGACCTCGCATTCCTCGACGGCGTGCTTTTTGTGGCTGGCGGCGTGGACGGACTGTTTCAACTCTCGCTCACCCCAACCCCGCGCGTCGTAGGGTCGTCGCGGCAAGTGCGATTTGCCACCACAGTACGCGCCGGCAACGGTGTGCTGTGGGTTGGAGACAGGGGCAGGGAGAGCGTCGTCCGCGTGACACCGTAAGGATCCCGCGGTTCCTCACGCCCCACCACTGAAGCCTTGAACAAGGCCCCCCGGAGCAGATGCTCTGGGGGGCCTTGTTCGTTCTGCTGCTACGCACTGCGCCTGTGACTACCTGCCGCGCACCGACTTCGGCAGGGTTGCCTGGAGGACCGTATTGGCGCCCATCTTTCCCTCAGCCGCGAACTTCGACTCGAGGTTCACAACCACGAGACCGAAGTTCAGCCACGCTGGCGTGCTGTTGGCTTTGGGCAACGAGTCGGTCGACACACGCGTCGCCATCGCGAAGATCACCCGCGGCGTATCGAACACGACATCAGGTGCCGGGTTGGTTTTGTCAGACTCGTACAACGACGTCCGTGACGGATACGGCGACGTGCGGCGACCGAGGTACACGGTGTCGTTCACACGGCCCGTCGTATCCAACTTGATCGCGTACGCATTGTAGTAGTAGCCAACAGGCGGACGGAAATAGTTGGAGTCGTTGGCTATCAGAATCTTTCCGCGCACTTCGACACGTCCACGCGGAACGATCGTCATGCTGCCCACACCGGCCGTGGTGCTGCTGGCCACTACAAACTCCTGACCAGCCGTTGGGCTGCCGGCAAAACCAGCGGCCGGAATGCGCGGCGCGAACGTGCCAAAGCGAACACCTGCCGCGTTCGCCGTGGCCTGGCTGCGACGCGCCCAGAGTGCGCGAACTTCGCTCGGGGCTGCACCAACGGTTGCCCCTTCAATGCTGACCAGCACCACGTTCAGCGAGTCGGTCGCGAGCAGGGCCGCTGACGTGATGCGCGACGTGGCCAGGCGAAAGAGCTTGTTCGATCCACCCGAACGAAAACCTGTGGCGCCGGTCACGGTCGACACCACCGTCGTGATCACCGGATCGCCAGCGGCATTGATGGTCGAGTCTACCCGCGTCGTGCGGATATCCATCGCGCCCGCGCGTGCAAATTTTGTCGCTGAGTCGTTCGCGAACCACACGGTGTACGTGCCGATAGAGAGCGAATCCAAACCGGCGAGGGTTACGATCACCGAGTCGGTAGCCGGTGTCGCGGACGCAACAACAGACGCCGGGAAATTGACAAAGCCACGCGGGAGGTTGGTGGCGGTCCTGACCAGTAACGTTCCAAAGCCCAGCGCGCCGACCGGTTCGAGCGTGGTCGATCGCGTGTCTTCACACGCCGAGGTAACTACGAGCGCCGCACTAAGCGTGCTGGCGAGAATGAGTCGCATGGAGGCCATGAGTTAGTTGCTCCCGCCGACGCCGCCTGGGAGGTAGCGAAAGCCCAAGGTGAACATCGTGCTGAGTGCTGTGTTCTTGGCGGCTGGTGGATTTGGAAAATCTTCCGGGAATGGGTTTCTCAGTTCCGGACGACCTAACGCGGGGTTGAAGAAGTTCCGATCGTAGTTCCGCATCTGCATGGCACGGGCGTCAAGCTGCACACCGACACGATCGCCAAGCTTGTACCAGATGCCGCCGCCAAACGTCAGCGAGAGATCGGTCTTCCGCTTCGCCCTGCCGTTCACCTGTGCGTTCGGGATCAGCGTGTAAGTACCCACGCCACCCATGATGAACGGACTGAGTGTCTTGTTCGGCACGCGAACCGTGCCAAAGGCACCGATGTTGATGGTGCTGACCGCCTGACCGATGTTCTGGTAGTAGATCGAGTCACCGCCGCCAACGCCCGCATTGCCGTAGCGCAGCCGCGTCAGAAAATCTTCGCGGTGGGTATTGCTGCGGAGGACATCTATGTTCGTTCCGATGCCAAGCCACTTGCTGAGCGCGTACTCGGTGTCGATGCCAAGCAAAGCACCAGTATTCAGGCTGGACGAACGCTCCGGGGTGACGGCGCCAAGGCGCGTCACAACCGCGAACTGCTTGGTCTGCACCTGCGCGGAAAGCACGCTCGCCGATACCGCGACGAGGGCGAGGGCACGAAGAATCCGGCTCACTTGCCCACCTCGAAGGAAAAGACCTGGATGTTTTGCAGCGCGCCAGCCGCTTCGTATGAGTAGTCGAAGCGCACACTGCGACCGAACACGGGCAACCGCAGACCGAAGCCGCCGGCGAGTCCTACCTGCCCTACGCCACCACGATCACGATCATCGTTGTATATCCGCTTTCCGCCGCGCACGAATAGCAGGTTCCGGTAGCCATATTCAGCGCCGATGCCGTACTGGGTGCTGTAGTCTGTCGCATCGGAGACTGAAACTTCCGCCGATAGTGTATTCTTTCCGCCCGCTCCGCCGAACAATGAGTTCGCTCCGCCGAGCAAGTCGGTACCAATCGACAGGCGGAATTCGACCGGCAGTTCGGTGTTGTTGGTGAAGAACTGCACACGACGCGCTTCGGGCAGCTGCGAGCCGTCGTCTGTGGTGATCAACCGTTGGATCAATGCACCATTGGCGCGCGCCGTCCCGCCAACGTTCTGGATGGCGCCACCCAACACCAGCCCATACAAACCAGTGTTGAACTGCGTGCCGATATCAAAGGCAACCCACTTGGTGTTGGCGTCAGGAATGCCTTCCGTGATGTACTTCACCTGGCCGCCCACTGACAATCGATCGGTGAGGCGCTTGGCGTAGCCGAGGCCCACCACCGTCGACGTCCACTCAAACGAGTTCCCGCCTAACCGTTCGCCAAACGGGTTCAATTCCGTGGTACGCCTGATCGGACCAGAGCCCAGGGTGTTGAGATGCATACCGACAACGCCGCCGAGCAGCGGAATAGAGCCGGCCGCGTAGGTCTGCGCGAGACCAAGATCGTCGTACAGGTTCTGTCGACCGGCCGACAACGAGAAGGATTCACTCGACGCCGCGCCCGCGGGATTCCAGAACCACGCCGTGGGGCCGGCAACCGAGCTCCCAATCGATCCGGCCATCGCACCGCCGCGAGCGCCGATCGGAATGTGGAGGAAGTTGGCGCCGCGAGTGCCCTGTCGGTTGGGCGAATCTTGCGGCGTAGGAAGAATTCCACCCGGCCCTTGAGCGCGAACGGTCGCGCTCAAGAGGACGGTGGCGGCGCCAGTGGCGCCGATGATGCGAAGAATATTCATCGCCGCTCCGTTATCGAATGATCACGAACTTGCCGCGCTGGACCAGGCCGTTGCCACTCGTGCCGGTTGCGGTAAGAACGTAGAGGTAGAGTCCCGAACCCATGTCGAGACCTTCACGCGTGCGCAGGTTGAACGGCAGGTCACCCGTGGGAGCATTATTGCCCTGATACGTCAGGTCGGTCTTGGTCCACGTGATTTCCTGCAGGTACTGACCGGACACCGAGTAGATGCGAAGCACGCCTTGCTCGGGGACACCGGTAAAGTAGATGCGCGAGACCGCAGCTCGACCGGCAATCTGATCGATGTCTGAGCGGGCGATGTACGGGTTCGGCACAACGGACACACGCGCCAGATCGGCCTTGCTAATCGACGTCTTCGTCGAGAACGGCGTGGCGACCAATTGGACCGACGAGCGAGGATCGAACGCCCGGGCCAAATCGAAAAACTGCGTCCAGCCAGTAGCGACCGGGAGATAGCCACCAGACACCGAGGCACCGCGTGTGTTGATGGCCAGCGGGTTACAGGTGAGCGCGTCGGCCGTTGGACGCACACCAGAGCCTGTCGCACCACCAGTGCACGCGACCAGAAAGCGATTGATACCGATGGAGTCGACGGCCAGCACGGGGATGGGACGGAAGCCGTTCGGGCCGTCCGCCTGCACGACCACGAAGCGAGCTGCGAGGGTCCCCACCGAACTGTCGCGTTCTACGCGCTGAATGGCGATCAGCGTATCGCCCGGAAGCCACACGCTGTCCGGCACCGTGACACGCACCGTATCGTTGCCCGAGCCAAGCAAACGAGACTGCGTCGTACGACGCAACATCGCAAACTTCACGGGCTCAGTGCGACCGTCCACATCACGGAACGTCATCGTGAAGGGCAGACGCACGCGCTGCAACGGGCGAGCGGTTGTTGCACCAACCAAGGTGCCAATCGCCGCCGACGACTCGGTGATCGTGGTCGCCTTCGCGGTTGCATCGGCCAACGACGCGCTCACGTCTGCCTGCAAGTTGGCGACGGGATCAAGTCGGAACGGTGCCCGTGAGCCCCATGGATCGGTCAGCCAGCTCAGCGTGTAGCTACCACCCTTGATGCGCTTGTTGCCAGCACCAAGAATGGGCTGCACCTGCGGAATAAACGTTCGCGCTTGCGCCGACAAGGAATCGTTCGGGCCGCGCAAGATGAAGTTCCGATCGCGCACGAACCCGAACGGCGTCAGCTCTTGCACGAAGCCCGTGGCGCCATTGGCTGTATCTCGCGGAACAACCGTGTAGCCCGGGTAGAGCGGAGACGCCTGCTGATCACGTTCGCGATTCGCTGCGTACATGTCGTTCAGGATAAAGATGGGCTTGTTGTCGCCCGTCACCCACACATAGCCAGGGTACGCGGCCGGCGCCGCGATCGTATCGATGAACAACCGTGCGGAACCGATCGTGCCGCGCGGAGTGCCCTGCAACAGGAGGTTCGCGCCAACCCGAACCGGGATGTTCCGAGTCACCGAGAACGACTGATCCCGAGCAACAAAATTGGCCACCGCTGGACCCGCCGCACTCGTTGCCGCAGCAGGCAGCACCCATCGCACGTTCACCGTAGTCGTAGTCGCGCTCGTCACCGTATCCACCGTCTTCCGAACGATGAACTGATTGCCGTACACCAGCCGGGTCGTGCCGGAGATGTCGTTCGACAGCGAGCCGTAGATCAGAGACTGTGATGCGTTCCCGAGGATCGTTGACGTATCGATCCGCGCGAATGACCGGCCCGCCACGTTGGTGATCGGCGCGTACACCTGCACGGCCGACGGTCCCGACGTAGACAAACTGGAGCTGATGGTATCGAGCGGGAATCCGAGGGTGTTTTGCACGTCGGTAACAATGAAACCCGCCGCCGTGGAGTCGACGATGCGGAAATCCGAGAAGCCACGCGACCGTGTCACGTACGAGTAGATGTAGTTGCGGCCTGCTTGGAGATTTTCCCCAAAGCTGCCCACCGCAGGCACGCCAAGCGTGTAATTCACGGTCGCAATCGGACGCCAGGCAAACGCGTTGACGCCAAGATCCAGCGAGCGCGTTGGGGCCGCCACACACACACCCTGGTTGCCTCCACTGGTCGTAAAGGTGACGCCACCATCACACGACTTGAACAACAGCACCGCCGCCAAGTTGTCGTTGGCGCGCGCGGACAAGCGACCGCGGAGCCCCGGATTCAGTCGCAGAACGCGACGAACCGTCGCATCGCCAGCCACCGAGTCGGTCCGCAGCTTTTCGACGAGGCGTACCATGAACGGATCAACAGGATTGATCTGCGGGAAGCGCAAGGTGATCACGCTGCCGATGCTCGCCGAGCTCGCGCCGAACGTGGTCGAGTCAACTAGCTCAGCAGAGGTAATCGAGTACGTCGTACCTACGGCAACAGCCGGGAACCCAAAGGGCTGCGGGCCCTCGTAGTTCGTCAGGTAGCTGTTCACTACACCGGCGATCGTTTGACGGATGGTCGTCGAGTCGGTGTTCCACGAAAAGGCCCACAAGAATTGCGTGGTGTCGTTCGCCTTCAACTTGAACGGACCTGCTGACACCGTATTCAGAATGTTGCCGAATCGCGCCGACGTTCCGCTCGCGATGGTGTCGCTCCAGAGCGCCGCGCACCCGCGCGAACCGCAACCGGGCACGGAGATGGTGTCCTGCACACCGTCGTTGTTGTAATCCCACTTGCCGAACGGCTGGCCAGTTTGGGGGTTGGTGGTGTTTCCAGGTACGAACTTCGGAAACTTGGTCTCGTCAAGCGTCGGGAACGTGCCGCTCCACTGTTCCGGCTGGAACAGCTCGGTGAAGTTCACCAGCGTGAAGTCCGACGGGTTGCGGCCATCCAGATAGTTCGCTTCGGTCGACGACATCATGCCAAATCCGGAGCGCATCGAACGGTTGATGTTCTGTCCCGTTTGTCCGAAGGAGTTACGCTTGGCGTGATTGAACGTGATCGTATCATCGGCCAGCGGGCTGCTTGGATTGAAGTACGGGCTGGTCGGCGTGCTGAACAGCTTGTTGCGCATGTCGCCCAACGGCGACTTGAGCAACGTCATCGAGTACACGCCAGTATTAAATCCACCCCCCAGGCAGGAATTCTGACTGCCGTTGGCGTACCGCCTGGGATACGTCGTGGAGCAGAGCCCGCTGGTACCGCCACCGGTGAAGTAGATGGTGTTACTGGAGAACTCCCAGTACGGCGAGACGACCTGCCCATTGAACACGAAGCCGGGACCAAGGCCGAAGTACAGCGAGTCGTAGTCGATGCCCGTGCCGTACACATCTGCCGAGCGATTCACCAACTGCACTTGGTAAAACTGCGTGTTCCGTGTGGCGGGCGCCGAAAACTGCCAGCTATCGACGCGCAACTCGAGGCCCAGCGGATAACCAGGATCAAGAGGCGCCCCCGATCCGCCCGGTACGACCGAACCAAAGCGCAACTTCTGCTCACGGTAGTAGTCGCTCATAAAGCCATACACACTTTGTGTACCCAGCGTGTTGTTCCGATCAAGACGCGTGCGACTCAGCTTCCAGTCATCCCAACGGAAGTTCGCCTTGTTGCTGTTGAAGTCGTTCAGCCACACGGAGTCCGGTACCGCCAGCTTCGCCGCAAATCCTTGCGATCCCCACGTTTCCGGGCAGTCCTTCATGGCCAACAGCGAGAACCCTTGTGCGCGGAAGGTGTTGTCGTCGCGACACGAGCTGTTGAAAATCGACGTCGCGCCAGAAAACGCTCTACCGAATTGGCCGTCGGCTGAGCCGATCTTTCTGATCTGGGGCGGCACCAACACTTGCCAAAACGCCGACGAATAGCCAAGGGATCCAGACATCGCGTTAATGCCAGGATGGACCGCGCGTATCTTGCGGAACTCGCTTGGCGGTGCACCCGCAACAAAGCCCATCTCGAACATCGAGAAGTTAGCGTTGTTGTTGATGACACCCATGTTGATGAAGTTGTTGCCCTGGTTTTCTGAAACCGGGCCGCCTTGGTTCGTCACACCGGTCCGAAAACCGCCGGTCATGCGCAGCGTACCGGCCGCGAGGTCTTCGGCGGCGAACAGGGTGAACGGGCTTACGCGTGGAATGGGCACCGCTTTCACGGTCCCATCGGCGCGCACGCTATCGACCGTGACCGCGGCCGTAGGCTGCGCACGCTGCGCGTGCAGGAGTTGCGGCACCACGGCAAGGACCGTTCCGCTCAACACCAAGGCTGAGTACCTGCGCACAAAACGTTGTGCCCGGGATGGACCTCCCGACAGTCGCAGGACGGCGTCGAAAGTTTTCTGGAGGAAAGTCATGAGGTAACTATTGGTGCGTGGGTTACCGAGCACCGATGCATCGGCCAAGTCAGCCGACACTCGGTGCTCAGAATCGATTAGAAGTTGACCGTAATGCCCGTCGCGAGGCTGCGCCGCGCGCCGATGAACTCGGGCTGATCGAACGCCGTCGACGTCGAGGCATCTCCCGTGTTCCCGATGCGGCGGTTGCTGAAGTCGCGCAAGCCGGCGTCACAGGTCCCGGTGTTCACAAACACCTGCACGCAGTTGATCCGGTCGAACAAGTTGTCGACGCGGAGGAATGCCGAGTACCGCACTTGCGCAATGCGGAACCCCTTGTCCACGACCAGGTTGATCTGCGAGAACGCCGGCTGCCGACCAGCGTTGATGTCCGATGCGTTGGCGATGGCGCCGACCTGGCCGAATGAAGCCGCGCGGACCGGCGTGTACGGAAGTCCGGCGGTACGGCTGAACGTGAACGTGGCGCGCGAGTTGCGGAGCAACCGGCCAGCATTCAGTGGCAACGACGGGAGGTCTTGGACCACCTGCAAAAAAAACGTCGCGTTGAGGCGGTACGTCTGATCGATGTCGGCGACCGTCTCCACCAACTGCTGCCGGTTTGCTTCATCCGTACGCTGCACTTCGTTGGCCCGATCAGGCGGGCGCGAATTGGTCGTCGCACGCGACATCCCGAAGTTCACGTCATAGCCCCAGCGGTTGGCCAGGCGACGACGGAACTGCGCTTCCAACCCACGCGAGGTCAGGAAGTCGCCGTTCACCAGCACCGTGTACTGCGGCAACGAACCATCGTACGTCGATCCAATGTCCTGCGTCGAGCGGCTGGGGCGCAGTCCCGACAGGCCGGTCTCGGACCGATTGAACACCGCCACCTGCACCGAGTAGTTGCGGCCGATCTCCGTTTGATAGCCCACCTCGTACTGCTTGGCCTGCTCCAGCAACAAGTTGGGGTTGCCAACGAAGGCCGGATTATTGGTCGAGATGTTCGGGACGCACTCGTTCGTGCCCGGCTTCACTGCCGATGCGCTGCAGTAGTTGTCACCGGCACCTGCAACTGTGCCGATACCCGTGTTGCGATATCCGTTGCCGTATAGCGGCACCATCGTGTAGCGACCCGCGTTGAAGAACACCTGCGACTTCTCGGTCAACGGGAACGCGATCGCAATACGCGGGCTGAACGCCGTACGCGCCTTGGCCTCGGTGAAGTCGTCGAGCTGTGCAATCGCCGCCGCCTGGTCCAACAGCTCGGAGCGCTGCGTCCTGGGATCGACGCGCCCAGCGGCGCACCCGGAGACGCCATACGGCTGCCCCTGCGCGTTCACCAGTTTCTTGCCGCCCACCGAGGCGCCATCACACACTTCGCGCGCCGACGTGTTGTTCGAAGGATTGAACGGGTCGGTGAAACCGAGCCCCGTAGCACGACCGTAGTCGAAACGGCCACCCAGCTTGATCGTGATGAAGTCGTACTCGATGATGCTCTGCACGTACGCCGACGCCTCGATGGGCTTCGCGCGGTACACCTGCGAGGTGAGCGGCTGAATACCCGAGTTCGCACCGAACGCGCTGACATCCTTGTAATTGATGTCGTGCGAGACAAACTGGCCACCGAACTGCAGGTTGTTGTGGTCCGTCACCTGAGACTGCACGTCCGTTTTGAATGTGCGGGTCACGAACTTTTCGCCGCCAAACAGACCGTCCACGATGCCGGCATCGGGAATGCGATCACCACCCGCAACGCCCGGTGATGGGCTCAGAAAGCCCTGATCAAAGTTCGGGCGGAAGAAAGGACCCGGCACGCACGTACCCAGAAAGTACGGACAGGTCACGCGCTCAAAGCTGGTCTGCGCAACGCGCACCTGCACGTTGCTACGGCCAAAGCGCTGCTCGAGCGATCCGATGATCAGTCTGCCGGCATCACTCACCGACGGCTGCAGCAAATCTTGCGACAACCGGTTACCACCATCCGTAAGGATGGTCAGCGAGTCGGCGCGGTTGTTCACCAGCGCCAGCGGGTCGCCACGGTAGTTGTAATACAAGCGGCGATCATATCGGCGGGTCGAACGCTCAGCGCCGACGGCCGTCACTTTGATCGTCGTGTTGGTGAACGGCAGGAACGTCAGCTTTCCAACGACCTGCGAGTTCTCATTGCCGCCGTAGCCCTGCCACCCACCGTTCAGATCTCGCTGTGACGGGGGAAGCGCTTCATCGCCCACGACGGGCGCGTTGGCCGTAAAGACGTCGTTGTCGAAGCGCAGCACGGCCGCTGCCTGACTCTGGATCTGGCCAGACACCGCGTAGCGCAGCTTCGACTTCGTGCCCGGGACCGGCCCCGACAGATAGCCGTTCAGCAAATTCAATCCCAGCAACTTGTCCTGTTCGTTGCCAAAGAGCGTTCCCGGAAGCGCGGAGTTCTGGAAGTTGATGGAGCCGGACACTTCAGAGCCGCCCTCGCGAACGGCCTGGTTGATCACGCCGGACAGCGCATTGCCATACTGCGGGTCCATGCCGCCGCGCTGGAAATTGAGCGATTGCACAGCCAGCGGATTGAGGCTCACCGCGTCACTGCCGAACAGCGGGTTGTTGATCGGAATACCATCGATCAGCGACAACGTCGAGCCGCCGCGGCCGCCGCGCACACGAATCGGCTGCGACGTGCTGCGCTGCTCTTCGGCCAGCGAGATCACCGACGTGTTATTCGGGACCTCCGTAAACCCTTGTTGCAAGGCCAGCACGCCAGCAATGCTCGTCACCGGCAGCGACTGGATCTGCTCGGCGGTGATCGTCGATGCCGAACCGACTTGGTTGCGTTCAATCAGCGGCGCTTGGTCGGCTTGCACCGTTACCGCCGACAGCGTCTGGTTTGATGAACGCAGCTTGAAGTTGACTTCGCGCGTGCCGTCGATCGTCACCGTGACACCAGCGGTGTTCGTGCTCTGGTAGCCAAGCCGTCGCGCCTGCACGGTGTACGTGCCCGGCGGCACTTGAATAATGAAGTAGCGGCCGGCGGCATTCGTGGTTTGGCCAAGCGTCGTGCCTTGCACGACTACGGCGACACCTTCGATCGGTCGACCGGATTCGGCGTCGGTCACGACGCCGGTCAACTTACCGGTTTGGGCATGTGCAACGGCAATCGGTGCGGCCAGGGCCGCACCTAGGACCGTCGCAAACAGCCAACGACGTCCGAGAAACTTCATCTGCTCCTCCGGGAGGGTAGTGCTACGGGACGAAACGTTCGGCAGGCAGGCTAACGCCAAACGCGTTCAACGCCGCGATAGTACCACGTTCCGGCCAACGGAAACCGTTGGGCCGCTCGAGGGTACGCACACGACACTGGCAAAGCCGGCAACAGGGCGAAGCACGGCCTAAAACTCAAACGCCAAGGTCCTACAGACAGCGCCTTGGCAAACGCCACCATCAAAAAATAGGGCAACGCTCTGCCCTTGCAGTCAGAATGACCGGTACCGCGCGAAATCGATGACGATCCGTGTCACAGCCAGCGACAAGGTAGCGTTATCCCTGAGACTGTCAACGTTTTCGCACGCCTTGTTGCGAATGTGTACAGATTTTCCGCTGAAAGTCGCATAGCGGTCAATGGCACCGCCGAATGGGGGCTTGGTCCCACGGGGAGTCCGGGATCGACAATCATCACAACCGCGCAGTGCCGTCGGTCGTCACAGGTCGCGGCGACAGGCCGCGGTCGATCGTTGTCGCAAGTGCCACTGAAGCCCAAGCGCTGCACTGAAAGCACTGAGGCCGGAGAAACCGCCCTCGGTTTCTCCGGCCACTATGACCCACAGCGGTGGGTTTACGCATGTAGGCGCGTCAACGTTGCTTCGCGCCCTCTCTTCCTCAGCCGGCAGTCACCGCCGTCGCGCGTTCCGTGACCACGCGCACCTGATCATCAACCACCTGCAAAAATCCCCCGTCCACGCTGAACCGACGCTCCCCCTCAGTCGTGTCCACGCGCAGCAACCCCTTCCCCAGCAGCGTCATCAGCGGCGCGTGCAACGGCAATATACCCATCTCGCCATCAAAAGCCGGCGCCACGACACCGCGCGCCGAGCCTTCGTACAGCACCTTCTCAGGTGAAATCACCGAGACCCGCAGCGTATCGCTCATCAGCCTTGCAGCTTCTTCGCGTTCGCGACCACGTCGTCCACACCACCGGCCATGAAAAACGCCTGCTCCGGAAGCTGATCAAACTCACCCGCGCAAATCCGCTCGAACGACGAAATCGTCTCTTCAAGCTTCACATACTTGCCCGGGATACCCGTGAACTGCTCGGCCACCGCAAACGGCTGCGACATGAAACGCTGCAGACGACGCGCCCGACCCACGATCTTCTTGTCGTCTTCCGAGAGCTCGTCCATGCCCAGGATCGCGATAATGTCCTGCAGCTCTTTGTAGCGCTGCAGAATGCGCTGCGTGGTCGTGGCGGCGTTGTAGTGCCGCTCGCCAATGTACTGCGCATCGAGAATACGCGATGTCGAGTCGAGCGGATCGACGGCAGGATAAATGCCCAACTCGGTGATCTTCCGATTCAACACGACCGTGGCGTCCAGGTGCGCAAAGGCCGCCGCAGGCGCCGGGTCGGTCAAGTCGTCGGCCGGTACGTAAATAGCCTGCACCGACGTGATGGAGCCGTTACGCGTGGACGTGATGCGCTCTTGCAAGTCGCCCATCTCTGACGCCAACGTAGGCTGGTATCCCACGGCGCTGGGCATACGACCCAACAGCGCGGACACTTCCGATCCCGCCTGCGTAAAGCGGAAAATGTTGTCGATGAACACGAGCACGTCGGCGTTCTCCATGTCGCGGAAATACTCCGCCACCGTGATACCCGACAATGCCACGCGCAAGCGCGCTCCTGGCGGCTCGTTCATCTGCCCGTAGATCAGCGCGACCTTGTCCAGAATGCCCGCTTCCTGGAACTCGAGATACAAGTCGTTACCTTCGCGCGTGCGCTCGCCAACACCACAGAACACTGACTTGCCGCCGTGTCCTTTGGCGACGTTGTTGATCAGCTCCTGGATGATCACGGTCTTGCCCACGCCGGCCCCGCCGAACAACCCGATCTTACCACCCTTCACGAATGGCGCGACGAGGTCGACCACCTTGATGCCCGTTTCAAAAACTTCCGTCTTCGGCTCAAGGTTCACGAAGTCGGGACGCTTGCGATGGATGGGCCAGCGCAGCGCGTCTTTCGGAATGTCGATGCCGTTGTCGATCGGCTCGCCAAGCACGTTCAGGATGCGGCCAAGCGCAGGCGCACCCACCGGCACGGTGATGGCGGACCCCGTGTCGATCACATCCATGCCACGCGTCATGCCGTCCGTGCTGGACATGGCAACGGCGCGCACCTGATTGCGTCCGATGTGCTGCTGCACCTCGACCACGACCGAGATATTCTGTCCGCTCGGCGCGACCGCGTCGATGCGCAGCGCATTGTAGAGCTCGGGCAGATGATCGGACTCGAACTCGATGTCGAGAACGGGACCGATAACCTGAATGACTTTGCCTTTCGTATGTGGAGCGGCAGTTGTTGCCATAAGACGAATACGTTGAGGAGATAGTTCGATGGAGGGCGAGCGAACTCGTTACAGCGCGGCCGCACCGCCGACAATTTCGGCGATTTCCTGCGTGATCTGAGCCTGACGGGCCGTGTTATAGGTCCGCTTGTATACCTGCAACAAATCGGTGGCGTTGTCGGTCGCGTTCTTCATCGCCGTGCGCTGCGCACTCTGGAAGCCCGCCTCCGCTTCCGCGAGTGAGCGATACACGGCGTTTCGCACATACGCCGGCAACAACGCTTCCAGAATCTCACCACCCGACGGCGCGAGAATAAAATCGCGCGTGCCCGCGCCGCTGGTACTCGGCGGCGTGACGGGCAGCACCGCATCCGTACCCGGCGGAGCGGTCAGCGCCGACTTGTACTTGGTGCTCGTGATGTACACCGCATCCAGCTCGCCCGACGCAAAGCGCGCCATCAACGGATCCGCCAACGACGCCGCATCGGCCGCCGACGGCTTATCGGTGATGTCGATACGCTGCGACGCGATATTCTTGCCCAGGTATTTGAAGTAGCCAATACCCTTTTTGCCAACGATGTGCATCTCCACCGCAATGCCCGCCGCTTCCCACTCGGCAACACGTTGCCGAGCTTCTTTGACCAGGTTGGCATTGAACCCGCCACACAGACCGCGATTCGCGGTAATGAGCAGCAGGGCAACCGTCTTCATCTGCGCCGGGCGACGCAGCAACGGGAACTGCTGCGCGAGCTCCGGCGTGTAGACATGACCCAGCATCTCGCCGAGCGCATTGGCATACGGACGCGCCGCCGCGACGCGATCTGTGGCGCGCTTCATCTTCGACGTCGCGACCATTTCCATCGTGCGCGTGATCTTCCGCGTATTCTCGACGGATTTGATGCGACCTTTGAGTTCTCTGCCCTTGGCCATCTCGACTACACCCGCTTGCTGTACTGCTCAATGGCACGCTTCAGGTCGGCTTCGATGTCCTTCGACAGTGCCTTGCTGGTGCGGATCGTTTCCGGCACCTGCGGGAACTGGGTCTTCACAAACTCCAGGAAGCCCTTCTCCCAGGCCCGGATCTGCGTGACGGGCAGCGTGTCGAGCATGCCGTTCGACACGGCGTAAATCACCATCACCTGTTCTTCGAAGCCGAGCGGCGCATACTGCCCCTGCTTGAGAATTTCCACGGTACGCGCACCACGATCGAGCTGGCGCTTGGTGGCCGCGTCAAGATCGGAGGCGAACGCCGCGAAGGCTTCCAGTTCGCGATACTGCGCGAGGTCAAGACGCAAACGACCAGCGACACCCTTCATCGCCTTCGTCTGCGCCGAGCCACCGACGCGGGAGACGGAGATACCGACGTTCACGGCAGGACGCACGCCGGCGTTGAATAAGTCGGTCTCAAGGAAGATCTGCCCGTCGGTGATGGAGATCACGTTGGTCGGGATGTACGCCGACACGTCACCAGCCTGCGTTTCAATAATCGGCAGCGCGGTGAGTGAGCCACCCGGCTTGAGAATGGTCACGCCGTCTACCACACCCTCGTCTTCACGCAGCTTGGCCGCGCGCTCCAGCAAACGGCTATGCAAATAGAACACGTCACCCGGATACGCTTCGCGACCCGGCGGACGACGCAGCACGAGTGAGAGCTGACGATACGCCGCGGCCTGCTTGGACAAGTCGTCGTACACGCACAGCGTCGGCATCCCTTCGTTATACATGAAGTACTCGGCCATCGCGCAACCGGAGTACGGCGCGATATACAACATGGGCGCCGGATCAGAGGCCGACGCGGCCACCACGATCGTGTATTCCAACGCGCCCGCCTGACGCAACCGCTCCACCACCGACGCAATCGTCGACGCCTTCTGTCCAATGGCGACGTACACGCAAATCACGCCCTGCCCTTTCTGATTAATGATCGTGTCGATCGCGACAGCCGTCTTACCGGTCCCGCGGTCGCCGATGATCAACTCGCGCTGACCGCGCCCGATCGGAATCATCGCGTCGATCGACTTGATACCGGTCTGCAGCGGCTCACGCACGGGCTGACGCACGATGATGCCAGGCGCCATGGATTCGACTTTACGCGTCTCGGTGGTGAGTATCTCACCAAGACCGTCGATCGGACGCCCCAGCGGATCGACGACACGGCCAATCATGGCGTGGCCAACCGGCACGTCGAGCACGCGCGCGGTACGCCGCACTTCGTCGCCTTCCTTGAGCTGCAAATAGTCGCCAAGGATAACCGCGCCGATGTTGTCTTCTTCGAGGTTGAGCGCCATGCCGGTGATGACGGACTTGTTCTCCGACGCGGTGAATTCCAACATTTCGCCGGCCATGACCTTGCCGAGCCCGTAAATGCGGGCAATCCCGTCCTTCACTTCCAGGACCGTGCCGACTTCCTCGACGTTAAGATCAGCGAGGTCGGCGGCGGAAATCTCGCGGAGGAGAATGTCCTTGATTTCGCCGGGACGAAGGGCGGTCTGGGTAGCCATGTAGCGGGGCGGTGGAAGCGGAAAAAAACGGGTCAGAATCGGCGTGGTTGGCCGATTCGGGATTAGCTTGTGAAAATTATCACAAGAACTGCGGGAAGGGCAACGGGGAACTGCGGGAACTGCTACTGCGGGCCAAGGGAACGGCTACTGCGGGTCAGGGGAACGGCTACTGCGGGTGGGGGTGGGACGGACTTACTGCGGGTGGGGGTGGGACGGACTTACTGCGGGTGGGGG
>Ga0105046_10000912_pt1 | contig 43532 bp, 41 predicted proteins | sample MAT03_FD_78385 | JGI IMG/M metagenome (GOLD analysis project Ga0105046, IMG submission 78385) | Freshwater microbial communities from Lake Fryxell liftoff mats and glacier meltwater in Antarctica - MAT-03 (megahit assembly) | ecosystem: Environmental > Aquatic > Freshwater > Ice > Liftoff... | reverse complement strand
CGCCACCTGACGCTGAACCTTCTCAAGGCAATCCCGGGGTGCAAGATTGGCATCAAGAACAGGCGGCTTCGCGCAGGTTGGGAAGATGCTTTTCTCCTTCAAGTTCCAGGCGTCTCCATGGGGGCAAAGTGATGCGATTGCCCTGTTCTCCGAGACCTTCGCGCTCTGCTTCGTACCAGAGATATGCGCGCCGTAAATCCGCAGTTGCCGCAGGGCGAACAACAAACTTCATGCCTTCGGCTTGGCTCGAACTTTCTCGACGACTTCTTCCCAGGAAAGGCCTGTAGGCCCGTCCCTCTCCAACTCGTCAACGCGCAGATCCAAATCTCGCTGCTGTTCCTCGCTCAACGGAAGGGCCTGTGCATCCCTCCCAAGGCAGTCCCATAGCCGATCCAAAAGATCGAATTGCTCCGCCCTGGACAGAGCAGCCACATCTATTGACGGCTTGGCCACGACAGAAATATAGCACGCCGCCGTGCCTCGATTCAAACGTGTATGGCTAACGATACTGGCGTTCAGCGGCGGGGCGAAGCACCATCCGCTGCAACGCCTGGTTGGGCAGCGTGCGTCTGATTACCAATCACGGAGTCCGATGGGCGAAACCGTCCGCTCCGGAGGTGCTGGGGTCCGTATAGCGCGTCCCACGTCGCACGACGTGCCGCCTCCAGAAGCGCCTGTAGCTTAGGTGAGGGCTGTTGATTCTTCGTGATGGTTGACAAGTCTGAGACCTCCGTCGTCGCTGAGCCAATGATACCACTCATCGACCGCAGGCTTGTAGACCTGCTGAAAGAGCGCCATGCCTCGGTGAAACCTTCGTCGCACATCGCCATCGGGCACAGCGTGACCGCCTGTGGCAACGCGCCTCGCCACTCGTTCAACGGCGAAGTCTTCTGACGGCAACTCGATAAAATGGGGGCTCACGCGAAAGCCATGTCCGCGCCAGCGTTTAATTCGCCTCGCATACATCACGGACGACAGCGTCGTCTCAATGGCAAAGCTCTCGTTACGAATCTCCGTGTTGTCGAGCCGCCGCAACAGCTCGCGGCCAGCCGCGATGGGGTGCGCAAACGCCGGTTCGTTGACCTGAATCTCGTCGGCATTCAAGAACGGAATTCCTGGATACAGAGTCGGCACTACCTGGCGGGCAAAGGTGGTTTTTCCTGCGCCATTCGCTCCGGCTATGATGACTGCTTCTGGCACCTACCTGCCTTCCCCGATGATTTCGTTCCGTCTGGCCAACGTTTTGGCGTTCACCTGCAAAGACATGCGAGTGACGCCCCACATCCCCTATCATGCAGCGCCGGGCCGGGGCGCGTCTAGGTTCTGCTATGACTCCCGCGGCTTTGCCAGGTGCAACGTTGGGTTAGCCTGCGTCCAACGGATTCGTGAGGGCTGGCTGCTCCGGGGGGAACCATCGTCTTGGCATAAGACCGAACGCTTCGCGCGCTCGCTCGATTTGGCTTTCAACCCACTCGTCGTACCGGCCGGGGTCGTATGAGTCCTCGTCGAACGCAAATACCGCGACCATTCGCACCAGGCGCTGACCATCTCGATCAAACTGGTCGCGTCTCCAGCCGAGGTTCAACGGCGCCGGCGGTCCTGTTTGCTCCTCGATAAGCGCCAGCGGAGAGGTGTCGCGGGGCAGTCCGTTGGCGGCCAATAGATCCTCGACACTTGCTGGGTATTCGTAAGCCAAGCGGCATGTAACACGTCGACATGACAGTTCCGTGATTTGCAGGTCCGTCAGACCGTACTTTTCCAGTTCCTCAGTGGTGAGCCTTCGGCCGAACGCCGCTTCCATGGCGGGCGCCCACCTTTCGTCTCGTGGCTCGCTGTCATGAACGCTGAGCGCCTCGGTTCTCAGTCGTTCATCGATACCAGGGTAGGGTCCAGTGCCAACCAAACCAGCGTAGGATCGCTTGCGGACCGCAATTTTGGGCGGCGGGAACTCGCTGGAGGGGCTTTCCGGTAATTCTTCGTTAGGCAGCGGTTCAACGCCCTCCACAAATGCTTCGTCACCATTCCATTCTTTAGGCCGGGATTCAAAGCCTCGGTCATTCGGCGGCCATGCCATGTGGTGCACGCTGGCCCAGAGCAGAACTCCAGCTGCGGCCGCCAACAGAAGTCTCCGTGAGTTCATCGTCATCTTGGTCTGGCTAACGTTTTGGCCTTAAGCTGCGGTGCCCACTGAGGCACCAAGACCGCACTGTCGTCGCGTGCCACTGACATGTCTAGGTTCAAAGTGACACTCGTGGCACCGACCGCTTAAAGGCCTGGTTATGCCGCGCCTTTAAGTGCCACGGATTTCCAGGCAACACGAGGGCGCTTCTTGGTCACCGCACAGTCCCTGAGAAAGAGGTTCATCAACGTCTGGTATGGAATTGACGTTTCCTTCGACAGGCCTTGAAAATACGCGACCGTGTCCTGGTCCAGGCGAATAGTCAGCTGCTTTTTGAGTTTTCGCGCATAAGGATTTCGCACCGCTTTCGAGAAATCGTAGTTCTTTTTCATCTTTTTCTCCTTGCCTCGTACTGAGCTCGCTCGGCGCGGTCGGCTTTGCGTGCCGATATCAGCCGGATCACTTCGTCCGATTCTCGATAACAGTGACAGACAGCCAACGTTCGAAGGTTTGCACTCAAGCCCAATAGAACAAAGCGGTCCTCGTCCTTGGAATGTTCTTCATCAGTCCGCAACAGAGCGTCTTCATCATAGAACACCGACTTGGCTTCCTCGAAGCTGACGCCGTGCTTCGCTTTATTGACTGCAGCCTTCTTATCGTCCCACTGAAATCGAATCTCCGCCACAAGTCATTGTACCTACATTGTAGTTACGTGCAACTGCATGTCGATAGTCGGCATAACGTCGGGGCGTTCACCTGCAACGCTCCAGCGTTGTCGGGTGCAACGCCGAGTTATGCGGCCTTCCGTACCCGCTTCGGACCGCGCAACCGTCCGAGTTCCTCGCGTACGACTCGGCGAAGAACGTCTTCCATCGATTGCTTTTGATTCGCTACAAAGTCGTGAAGGGCTTGATTGATGAGGGTTTGGTAGTTGCCGCCGCCAACGGCATCGACCTGATGTTTGAACCATTCAAGCAAATCGTCGTCGAGCCGAATTGTGATGCGCGTTTTTCCTTTCGGAAGAGAAACAACCGCACCCCGTCGCGCCTTCGAGAAGTCGTATTCCTTACGCATGATCATCCTCCTTCTTTGTATTGTCGTGATTCGCGCTTGGTGGCCCTTCGAGCCGAAATGATGCGAATGTCGTCACCACGGGCCGCCACCAAGACCCGCATCAGAAAAGCGTCAGAAATCGACTTTCGTCGGGATGAGCGTCGTCTCGTGTTAGCCCTTGTGGGTCTTCGAATACCCCAACGACATCTGCAACGGCAACACCGTGTTTCGCCAGATTCTCGTGCGCTTTCCTGGGATCCCACTGAAATGCCACCTGCGACAGCGTATGCACAAATGTACACCAAAGCAAGAAAGAGCCCGTCAACTGCGATGAATACGCCATGGATCCATCAGAGTCCTGTGGCCAGGTCCTGATGGCCCGTCGCATTCTGTCTGAGAGATTTCGGCGATCAGAATGCTTGGCAAATGCTCGGACTTGACGTCCAAACTCGAGTTCCGTTCCCACCGAGATCGCTGTCGTTGTAAACGGCCGTCACCACCAGCGTCGTTCGGTTGAGTGAAATTCGCCACCACCCGTTGTTCGCAGCGCCCTGAACGTCGAAAGTTACGATCACCGGAGCATCGAGGTATCCATTTTGGTTCGCCGAGAAGATTTGTGCGCCGCTCGCTTGGATATTTGGAGCAATAACCGATGCCGTGGCGAATACGGCACCGCCAGAAAGCTGAACTGCTTGGTAGTTCACTGACAACGATGTATCCGCGAGTGGGCCGACGCAACCAATCGAACCTGCGACGATTCCGCCGTCTTCGCCGTCTTCGCCGTCAGTGCCAGCGGGGCCGACAGGGCCCGGCATACCTTGTGCACCCATGGCGCCCGGAGCACCCACAGGTCCTGGTGCACCGGGATCACCCTTCGCAGCTGCTGAACCGGCTTCACCTTCCGGTCCGGCTGGGCCGACCGGCCCTGTACTACCCGGTACTCCCATTGGCCCTTGTGTCCCTGCCGGACCAACCGCCCCCGCTGGGCCCACATCGCCTTCACCGCCACAGCCAACCGCAACACAAAAACGCAACACAGCTAACGTCAACGCGCGCCCGGATACCATTGATTTCTCCTGGCAATTTCCGGACGTCATCACACGTCGATGCCGCGAACTCCCAGGTCATCTGGCGTCACCCATCCCCGCTTTGTCCGGCTAACGTTGGCGTTAAGCTGCAAAGCTCACTAACGCCCAATGACCCAGTTAAGCGTGCAACACACTGCCATGTCTAGGTTCAAAGTGACTTCCAAGCTTTGTCAGCTTGAATGCTTGGTTAGCCGGCGCTGTTATCCACGGCCTTCCAGGCCCTCTCTCATTCTTAGCTCTCGACTGAGTCCGTCAAGGTCTGGAAAGAATGTGAACTCCCCCGAGCCAAAGACGTTGAGCATTCCGTCACGGATAAGTCTCCTCTGGTTAGCTTGGATTCGCAACGCGCGAAGGGGCGACGGCCGACCTGCCGATACCTCGTTTAGCGCGATCTTTATCAGGGCGTGCTGGGGGCCGAAAGGGTGAAGTGTGAAGGCTGCCCGCTGCGGGGATAGTCGTTCCGACGTATGAGGTGGATACACCGGAAGAGTGAGATTGGGCATCTCGAGAAGGCGATCATCCGTGAAAATGATGTGGCGCTGGCCGTCTTGGATCTCGGTCAGCCGCAAAGGCTCAAGTATCCAAACCACTGCATCTTCGTGCTCGTCAAGGTGTTGATATTCCTTCACCGCGAAATAGAGCGCCGCGAAGGCGTTCTCGGACCAGTCGAGAAGCCGTGTCGGGACGCCGTGATGTTGCATTACTGCCAGCAGTTCAAAACGCGAGAGGGGCCACTTGTCAAGAAGTCTAACGGCATATTGCTTGAACTGACGCTGGAGGTTTGACTCTGTGGCGACGAGCGGCCGAGGTCGATATCTCAACAACGATGGCTCGAGGCTAAACGAGAGTTTGGACATCCCTCTGAACCACGGTCGCACCGGACCCCAAGCCTCCTGCCACGGCGCTGTGATTCCTGTGAGCTGCGTTATGAACTCGTCAGGGTGGTCGACTACCTTCGGATGGAAAAGGCAGGACACATCTGGAACAGACTCGGTGGTGTTCGTGTCTTCGTTGGCGAGGTTGCTCATCCATCTTGTCCGGCTAACGTTGGCGTTAAGCGGCAAAGCCCACTAACGCCGAAAACCCTATTGTCGCCCGGATACGCGTGACATGTCTAGGTTCAAAGTGACTTCCGCGCTTTGTACGCCTTAAACGCATTGTTATCCGGCGCTACTTTTTGAGAGCCGCCGCACGCTTTGCCCAATACCATGGGAGATCTTCGTTGTAATTTGGATCCGACGGTGCAAGTCCGTATACAAGGGTCGCGTGATTGATCGACCCGTGAACCAAAATGTCTACAAGATCTTCAGGTGTCGATCCGGCAAATGCGAACGAGGATTCGAGATGGATTTTGCCCCCTCTAAGAGCGAGGTATAGGTCGGCCAGCCACGCTTCCATCACATCTATCTGCTTGGCTAAATCAGGAAGAGCAATGAACAAGTGACTCGTGTCTTTTGCGCTCCGCTGATACCTGTGTGCGCGGACCCGGTTGCGATCATCGTCAAGCGGCTTCGTAAGCTTGCGAAAGACACAGATGGTGTTGGAGACGTCTTCAGGTGTAACGGGAACTGCCGAGCTGAATCGGCGTTCGATGGCCGAATTTATGTCGCTCGCAATACGATTCTTCGAACGAGTAGTCTCCTCTTCAACGATTTCTTTCTGCCCTGCGGCGGTAGTGCCAAAAACCAAAACCGGGTCCGCCTTGAATTCTTCTGCGGTTCGTCTGCTTAGGACCATGGGATCCTCGCGGATTCGATCAAACAATCCTCCGTCTTCAACCAGTGATTCACGGATTGAGTAGAGGTCGATTACCAGCATGTCGAAAGAATCCCGAAGGATCTGCATGAGGCCCTCATTGTAGGCCTCGGCTTGGAACCTAGGACGAACGCTGTCTAGCTCAACGGAAGTCCGAAGAAGAAGCGGGTATCTTTTGCGCACATCTATGAAGGACCAGACGACGCTGTCGAGTAGGTCGAAAAGAGATCTTGTTTCCTGCATTGGCTCTGCGTGTCCGTCCGCTCAACGTTTGAAGTTCAGCTGCGGTGCCCACCAAGGCACCAAGACCGCATTGTCGTCCGCATTCCAGTGCCATGTCTAGGATCAAAGTGACGCCCGCGGCACCGTCTGCTGAAACGAAGGGTTGGGCGGCAACGGCTCAGGATTGCTTCCACACACCTTTGCTCGGGATGTTGCATTCCACATCGCCTATCCATTTCGCCAGAGCCTGTAGGCCTTTCTGAAGCTGCGAATGCGAAATGCCAGCGTCGGCGCACATGTGCCACAGCTCTTCCAACCATGCCGCCAATCCGTGGGGGTATTCGATACCTTCGCGCCTCAACAGTTCGAAAAGGTGCGGTTCGCCGGATTGATCGCATTGGCCTCCGAGCGCGACCGAGAAGACGTCCCACCCTGAAGATGTACGCGTGAACTCAAAGGGCTCGGGATGACCCCAGCGCCGGCAAGGAACCATCACCGTAAACTTTGCTCCGATCGTCTGATCGATAGGATCGACGTCCAGACGTCCATAGAGGTACGCGACCAAGTCCTCCAGTGGGTGAAAGTGGCGATAGAACTCAATCTCCGTCGGCGGAACACCTCGGTTCTTCAGCATGTAGCCACGATGTCGCGGCTCGCTTCCCGCTGATTTCAGTTCTATATGGAGCTGATGCGCGATCGCGGCAGCGCGGCCGATCAACTTAACCGCAGAATCACGGTCACCGTCCTGAAGATCGGCCCGTGTGTCCGCGACCAGCTGCTTTAGCAGCTTTCGTTTGGTCCTCTGTGATGAGGTGAGTTCAACAGTTCGACGTGGCACAGGTCCGCCCAACGTGCAAATTTAGGCTGCGAGGCCCACAAGACAGCATTGTCACTCGCGTACCACTGGCGTGTCTAGGTTCAAAGTGACGCTCACGGCATCGGCCACTGAAACGTCCTTTTAGGCAGCGCGCTCCTAAATCCATTCGCGCCAATCAAGAAGTATGTCGGCCACAGCTCGCGCTGCATCGAGTTTGCCAGGAAGGCCCATTCTCTCCGTCTCGATGGTCACAAGGTACGCTGCGATCGTTTCTCGATCGGCTAGGTCCCTTACGAGGCCAAAGACTTGCGGAAGGTATGAATGGTACTCGTCGCGTGCCGCTGGGACACCCGCGACGCCGATCGGATCCCAGACGTAGTGCAATACCTCGTCACTACGCTTATAGAGTTCCGCCTCTCGTAGAGAAAGCTTTTGTCCCATCTTGTCCGCCCAACGGTACTGGCGTTCACCTGCGGCGCGCAAGCGCCGTCAGGTGCAACGCCGGGTTGGACAGCGCGACCTACATCGGCGGCCCGCCATAAGATCCGCCCTTTGCTTCGCCCGTCAGGACGTTGACCTCGAATCCATGCCAGGCTCCATCCGCACCCTCGGGAGCGTACGCCTCGCCCCGAAGAACCGTTCCATCCACAGTGACCTTGCGGAGCCCGTCCCACGAGATGCGACGGGATCTCCAGAGTGGACCAGAGTCCGCGACAGCCTCAAACCAAAGGCCGTTGCCAAAGATCAGACCGCGGATTTCCGGGACCTCAATCACCTCCTGAATGTCAGCGCCGAAATGCCCTTCAAGTCGATGCTTACTCGGATCTACGACGTACGCCGCGCCGCCAGCGATAACGAGAACATGGACGCGATCGGGGTGTGTGAGAACGCGGTCACACGACGACATGCCACGCTGGAAGTTTCCCACCCACGAACCACCGGTCGCCTCGAATCTAACGACCAACCCTTCGCGATGCATGCCAAGTCCGGTGGCGCTAAACGGCTCCGCCGCCGCGCCGTAGACCGGTAGGCCGGGGAGGATTTCCCATGTTGACTCTCTGCCAGGCATTCCGTCCGCCCAACTATTATTATCCCATCGAACCGCTGGAATTATCCACTGAATGTTTCTCGCCACCTCGTGCCGGGCGCCTACTCGCAACCCATCGATATTCCAACAACAACGCGCAATCCAAGCCCATCACCACCAAAAAGTTTCGTGATTTCGCCTCCGGACCGTTGCTGGATAATTCGATAACGGTGTCTCTCGTCCGGCGGTTTTCGGCACCTCAGCGTCGGCGATCGAGGGGATGGTGCGAATATCGTAGCCGTCTTCCAGCAGGTGGGTCGCAAACGAATGCCGAAGGGTATGCGGAGTGGCGGGCTTGGTTATTTTGGCTCGAATGACGGCCTGTCGAACTGCGCGCTGGATAACGCTTTCATGAAGGTGATGGCGGCGGCGGATTCCAGTGTTGATGTCGGTATAGGCGCGGGCGGCCGGAAACGCCCACTGCCAGGCCCACTCTTGGTGGGCATTGGGATACTTGCGGGACAGGGCGTCGGGCAATTCCACTGATCCGAATCCGTCAGCCAGTGCACGCTCGTGCTTTTCGGCCACCAACGCAAGGTGCGCACGCAGCGGCTCGACCAGTGCGTCGGGCACCATGGTCGTGCGATCCTTGTTCCCTTTGCCTTCGCGAACCTTCAGTTCACGTTGCTGCAGGTCCACATCTTTCACGCGTATATGTAGACCTTCAAGCAAACGCAATCCGGCCCCGTAAAGCAAGCTCGCGACAAGCCATGGCGCTCCCTGCAAATGGTCCAGTAGCGCAATCGTCTCATCCCGCGACAGCACCACGGGCAGTCTGTCTGGGCGTCGCGCGTGAACAATCTCTCCCAGCCACGGCAACTGGCGTTCAAGCACACATTGATAAAGAAACAGAATCGCGGCCAGCGCTTGATTCTGAGTGGATGCACTGACCTTCCTATCAACCGCGAGGTACGTGAGAAACGCCGTGATTTCAGACTCGCCCATCTTTTCTGGATGCTGCTTGTCGTGAAAGAGAATGAACCGACGAATCCACTGCAGATAGGCTTTCTCTGTCCGTCGACTGTAGTGTCCTCTGCGTAACGTATTGCGAATTCGATCCATCATCCGGGGTTACTCCTGACCGGAGGCCGTCCGTGTTTCGATTGCAGTGCCCGCCATCCGTCCGGCCTCCGGACGCGGAAACGCAATCAATACCCCTCGCTCGGTTGAATCACCGCTTTTTATGGCCATCGTCGGACGGAGTGCGAACGGTGTGCCAACCCCGCGCGCCACCGCTTCGACAACCCAGACAAACCTTGGCAACCCACCGCATTAGCTCCGACGATCCGTTACCTTTTGCCGGCGGGCACCGCCTCACGTTTGCTTCGCGAAGCGCTGCGATGGTCGTATCCGTATCACGCGATCTCGGCGAGCGGCTTCGTTCCCCAGGTGCCGAAGGTCGACCGTTCGACGCCAAACGTACGGAGGATAGATAGAAACAGATCCCCGGTCGTACGCCCTTTCCCTGGCACCGCGCTGGGAGGAAAGTGGATGTGCCGACCCGCGCTAATCTTTCCCCCGGCTCGACCGGCGAGGATGATAGGGATACTGTCGCTCGAGTGTGCATTCCCGTCGCCGAACTCATTTATGAATAGAGCGACGCTGTTGTCGAGCATGGTTCCTCCGGGCTCGACCACGGCGTCGAGTTGCTGCAAGAGCGTCGAGAAGTGCTCGACGTGCCACAGGTCGACACGGTGGGCGTATTCGAGATTCTCAGGCCGATTATCGTGGTGGGCAATGTCGCCGTGTTGGTTGAGTTTCTTGCCATCGAACTCCCACGTCGACTCGCCAAACCCCGACTGGAAAGCGAGGACACGCGTGCGATCGCAGCGCAGGGCAAGCAGGGACACGTCCATCATGAGCTTGAAATAGGCGCTCCGATCCGTCGGAAGTACCCCCGGAGGCTTGGCGATCGGGCAACTCGCGTCCCCACCTGAAACCAGGCGTCGTTCGATCGAGCTTACGCTCTCGAGGTATTCGTCCATCCGCAACTGGTCCGCCTTTCCCAGCCGTTGGCGAAGATCTTTTGCACGGAGTCCCACGACCCCCAGAACGCTCTGCCGGTAGCGGGTGGCCTTATCAATTCCCGGTTTTACACTCTCTTGAAACACCCGGTCGAAAAGTTGCTTGGCGTTGCAGATAACAGGTTGAATCACCCCCTTACGGATGGACATTGTCGGCGCATCAATTGAGCAATCTTGCGAATCAAGCGGCGCCGCAACTTGAAGTGAGGGAAAGCGTGTCTGTCCCGCATATGTGTCGGCAATCACTTGGTCTATCGATGTCGTTTCGCCATTTATGCGCTCCTTGGTCGCGGTAAGCATCGCGGGCAGGGCGAACTCGTGGCCTATCGCAACGTCGGCATCGACGACGGTAAGGTTCGACAGAACGTTGATCTTGTCCTTCACAGGGGCAAGCGGCGCCAACGTCCGTGACAGCGTGTAGTCGTGGCCCGTCGTCGCGGGCACCCAGACCTTTTGGTTAGATCCATTCGGCTGGAAGAACACAATAAAGCGCGGTGGCGGCGGAGCTATCTCCGCACCCGCGCGTCGCGGCAGCATGGCTTCAAGGAACGGCAAGGCCATCGTCACGCCACCGCTTCGCAAAGCCGCGCGTCGGGACAGTTGAATGGATTTCATTGTGGAACTCCCAGTTTCTCTGCCGTTGTTTGGCCGGCGACACAGCGATGGGTTAAGTGCTTGCTGGCCGTTACCGCCAAGACGAGCTCACCCAGCGCAAAGCGGCGCTCGGCGAATGTTGCATGAAGGCGCTTCACAGTTGGCTCGTCAGCAACGTCCAGGGGCCGTCCGATGGCGTGCGCAAGCAGGTTCCGGGTGACGCAACCGGTGAACGCTTCGGCCGCGTTTTCCTTGATGACGCGACCAAGACCAGGGCCACCGGTAAATGCTACGTCCGTGCCCGGAAGCGACCCGGCGGAGTCGATGGGAACGCCGTTGTCGGTGGTGCGCCATGAACCCGTGGCGTCGTACGCTTCGAGCCCGAAGCCAATCGGATCCATCAGGGCGTGGCACCCCCGACACGCGGGTTTATCCTGGTGTGCCTGCAGGCGCTGCCGCAGGGTTTGGTTCGGCTGCGAAGGAGGGGGGTTGGTATTGACATCGGGCGGCGGCGGCGGTGGATGAACGCAGAGAAACCGCTCCGACACCCAGCTGCCGCGTCTGGCGGGAGACGTCCGCGTAGGCAAAGACGTCATAGCCAGAAGCCCTGCGTGCGTGAGCAAGCCGCCGTGACGAACTCCGTCGACCTGAACCCGTTGGAAATCAGCACCCCGAACACCCGCGACACCGTAAAGCGGTGCGCTGGTTTCGTTCGCGAACGTAAACCCCGCATCAAGCATGTCGAGGGCGCTGGATTTTTCGCGAAAGAACGATCCTATGAACGCGATGGTCTCCGCCTTTAAGGATTGCTTGACGGCGTCGTTCCAGGCGGGGAACAACGCCTTGTCCAGGTTCGTCTTGTCCAACCGGGATGTCCCAAGCCAGGAGGCCACGAAGGATTCAAACAGGCCCTCGGCTTTGCGATCCGCAAGCATCCGGCGCGCCTCCTCCTCGATCGAAATGCCGTCGTTCAACCCACCCGCGTCGGCGCGATCCAGAAGGCGTTCGTCTGGTGTGCTGTTCCACAAGAAGGCCGCCAGCTTCGACGCGACCACGTACGGATCGACAGGCGCGAAGCCATCGCGCACGTCCCCGCCGGGAACGAGGCGTTCTTGTTGGAAGATGAAATCCGGGGCGAGCAGCACAACCTGCAGCGCCGCCGTAACGCCCACCTCGGGACCATCGCCAAGTTCGCGGGCGACGTCGGTCATCTTCAAGAGAGCGTCGACCTCAGGGCCGAGGACTGGACGTCGCCATGCCAGCCGGGCAAAGCGAGCGATGAGCGCGCGTGGGCAGCCCGCTTTGGAAAGATCGCAGGTTCGCAAAAACGCCGTCTGTCCCTCCGCTATGCGCTCTTGATCGCGTTTCCAGGCAGCTTCGACCAAAGTGCGCGCCGTCGATTCGTAGGCTTCAAACAGCAGCGGCGAAATGTTCCGTGTCTCAGCTACCCCGATGGCAGCTGTGTCCGAAGGGAAAGCCCGCCCCGGGCGCGTGGCCTCGCCCAATAGGTCGCGAATCGCATTGTCGTACTCGGCATGTGAAAGACGCCGCAATTCGGGCGTGGCTCCGCTGCACGCCTCACGAGCGGCACCGCCGCCATCACCATCCTCACCGGGCTTGTCGCCGGCAGCGCCACCGTTGCGTTGGTCGGGGGTGCCACCGTAGGGATCGCCTGCTGACGACCCTCCGATGGAACCGGTACACGCCGCCGTGGCAAACAATGCCAACAACGCCAAACAATGGGGTGGCCGTCGCATGAACTACCTTTCGTACGCCTCACCAAGTATTTCCGCGCGCTACGTACGTCCCGGACGCCGGTCGCGGGCGATTTCTGGGACCACGTCTGTTTCGTTGGAGGCAAGGCCGCAATCGAAGGGACACACGGAAGCCGGCGCAGTCGCGTACGCGATCCGCCCAAGCATCGTTCCCAGAGGTCCTTGCCGCATTAGGCGAATACGCCGTCGCCTGGCATTCGGATGCCCTTCGGTATCAAAACTTGATTCAACGCTTCGATCGCATCGTTGGCGGGCTGTGGGTCCTTGAAACCTCATCGGCCAGGAAAGCGGACCACAAAACGTTGGTCGGCAGGACGTGTGGCGCAATTGTTTCGTCCCGAACCCGGGCAATCGGTTTCATTGGGGGACGGGCCGATCCTTGTTCGGGGCGCGGTGGGCGGCCAGGCGGACCGGACCGCCCGGCAAACTGGGCGAGCCTCGCCGATTTGCGTATTCGAGAAAAATCTTCAGCAGGCTGCATAAGGTTCTGGTTGTTTTGATCACTAAGAGTATGTGTCGAGAAAAGCGAGTTTTATCGGTCCCGGGCGGCGCATCCTGAACCATTGGATTTCACTCGACAGTTGGGGAATTCCGAACCGGCGGCTTGAGCCCGAAACTCAGATTTGAAAAAATCTCAGAGACCTTTCTTCACAAAACGCCCGACGGCTATCTACCGACAAGGGGACATGTGTTGTCCGCCGCCGACAACAATCTGCGGCCGGTACCTTCAACCGACCGGAAAGCGACAAATTGTGAAAATTCTTCGACGAAATGAAGGACAGGTTGCGGTGCCAGACGTTTCGCTTGGCTCAGGCAGCGGAGACCGTATTTACGGAGATGAAGACACGGATTGCATTTGGGATGCGGACGCAATGTTTCAAGTAGCCGATGGCGGATCGGGTATCGACGACATCAAGAATAACATGCACCCGAGCGCGTTGAACTACGAGTTGAATCTAGCTAACACGCAGTGCTCTGTTCCAAATCTAATCAAGGACTACAAAGGGTGTTGTAGTGCCGGAGAACAAGCGCCGATGAAACAAACTCCGCAGGGCAATACGCCAAAACAACAGTGGGGGGGCTGTGATGATGGATCGACGAGCCAGAACACGTGTAATCAAAGTGGAAAATTATGGGTTGATGCAAAGGGAACAACTACAAAGGATGGTATGAATACAGTGCGTCTGTATTGATATTCAGGTTCATACACGTTCGTTAAGACTCACGGTGCGCGCGGAATTTCCGAATTCCCGCGCACCGTTGGAGTTTCTCAATGAGATTCAGCCACGATCGCTGGGCCGCAAACGGGATTCGCGCAATGCGAAACTGATCCACTTTGGCATTTTGAAACTGACGCACCCTTTCTGGTTTTGGCTCCCCGACAGAATCTTTGGGTGAAAAAACGGGCATGAGGCTTTGAGGTAGGGAAAAAGGGAACGGAGATCGTCCGACGAGATTGTCCGAAACGAGTATCGTCCCGGTGCATACCAAAACCACCGGAGACCACTGCACCCTCATGGATGGTGGCCGAGCGTGAAAACACGGCGCTTTCCAAGCAAATTTGCCGAAGTCATCTCCCGTTACAGAGTCGAACCCGGCAGCATCACCGTGCACAACGACAGAGGTGTACCGATGATGTCGAATGGCTTCGTTGGACTTCTGTCTGAGCTTGGCGCATCCACCAGCCTGAGCCGCCCACGGGTGTCAAACGACAATCCATTCTCCGAATCGTGTTTCAAAACAGCACCCTTAGCTTTTGGTGAGGAGCCCAAATCGTTGAACTCGTACTGAAATCGCGATAAAAATTCACACATGGCGCGCTTTCCTTGTCCACGATTTTTCGTGACCTATATTTCGTCGTTGGGATGTTTTTTCGTCACGCCGGCGATTACTTGCCCTCCTGTGCGTGGCGTTGGCGGTGAATAATAGCGGGGTAGATAGTATGGCAACGAAACGACGCTCCAAACTGGCGCTTGGAGGCGCCATCATAGTATTCTCTACGTTTGCTCTTCTCTTGTGGGGAGGTGTCAAAAGTGAGGATCAAAAGGAGCCTCTGACGGCTAGCTCCGGAGAACCCGAAGTTGCCGCTTGGGTGCTCCCCCGTTTTGAGCCGGTGCCCATTCCCGTCATGGACGGTGAATCGGCCTCCACGTCGAGTCCTGTCGACTTGAGCGCTCTCATTGTATGCGTCCGGGATGTTACAGGCGGTCCGGTTATTGGTGCCCGAATTGAACTCAACGAAGTGGCTGTCGGAACAACGGATGCGGAGGGTCGCTTGTCCTTGCATCTGGAACAACGGGATTTTCCCTACGCAGGCAAAGCAATCGTGCGCTCGGATGGCTACTCTACGACGACGGGTTATTACCGCGGCCCGGGAACGGTTACTTTTGTGATGATTCCAGAGGGGAAAATTTCCGGACGCGCTCTCCTTGAGTCATCGCGGAAACCCGCAAGCGGAATTAGAATCTTAATAGGAACAGGAGAAGCGATCGAAACTGGTCTAGATGGGACTTTCGTTTTTCGTGGTGTTGAACCCGGAACGTATCGCGTAATAGGGCGGGCCAAAGGTTGGTTCGGTGCACTTAATTCCCCCGTTTCGATCGGTCCCGCGACCACGGTTTCCGGACTCGAACTCTTACTGTTTAGGGCCTACTCGATCCGGGGGAAGATCACGGAGGACGGCAAGCCGCTCCCCGGTGCGACAGTGGTGGGCGCGGACACAAGTGGCACCACCGACGCGGACGGTAACTACGAGTTGCAAGGTGTGCAACCGGGTAGTTATGAGGTTGGCCTCGGATATGACCCGCGCGCGCTGTTCAACCTCGGCACTGGATCGCTCGCGGTAACGATTCTTGATCGAGATGTCACTGCCGACCTCGATATTGGGGCACGTTCGATCGTTACGCTTGAGGCGCTAGATCGCTTGGGGCGCCCTCAGCAGAACGTGCGGTTCAATCTGCGACAAAAAATCGGGGAAACTGAGGTGGACGGAGGTTGCGTCAGTGGCTCCGATGGGCGATGTGTGGTACGGGGGGTAGCGCAGGGATTGTTCTTAGCACGAATAGGGTCCGGCGGATTCCGCAAAGTATATGTGTCGGCCGACCAGAGCAATCTTGTTCAGTTCTCGGTTCCCGATGCGGTCAATCTCACCGGAAAAATCGTGCGTGCAGACGGCGGTCCGGTGGGCAGTCGTTTTGTTATCGTTGAAAATAGGGATGCTGGATACAGCGAATCTATGAACACGGCGCCAGACGGCCACTTTCACTTCGCGCGCGTGGCCCCGGGCAACGCGACAGTGACCGTCCAGGCGACCAATTCACTTAGTTCGTTTGACGCGATAGAAGCTCAATTAAACGTTGCAGTGCCGCAATGGGAAGGTCTTCCAGAACTACTGATCGAAGTTCCCGCGGAAGACCAGCACATTTACGGCTCGGTGATCGATACCGAAGGCCAATCTGCCGCAAGTGTTCTAATCGTCTGCAAACGCGGCCGCAGTTTGCCCGGAGATACTACGGTCACCGATGAGAAGGGCCTGTTTCACTGTTCGGGTTTGCGACGTGGATACCGCTACGAGATCTTTGCCTATTCAGCGGATGGATCGTCAGGATCCGCTGTCGGAATCGAGGTTGGAACTTCCGACACGCGATTGAGACTGAAATTGTAATGGCAGCTGAGCAGAACTTGTCAATGAGTTTGAGCCCCGCTTGCTCAACGTCAACTACAAACACCCAACGTGTTGGTTCACCGGAGAATGTTACCGAATCCGGGTGCGAAATCATGGTCTGAATCGGCTGCTTTCGAGGCCCCGAAAAGCAGTCGGCTGACTTTTTCGGCTCCCCGACAGAATCTGTGGGTGAAAAAACGGGCATGAGGCTTTGAGATAGGGAAAAAGGGAGCGGCGATCGCCATCAAAGGCTTCATTTACGAAGAAAGTTGGTTTGGCGTCGACCAATCGATATGCCTTGGTTGCGGACTGCGGGGCGAAACGTACGACACAGCGCGAAACCCGAGAAGCCCTGGACAGGTTGGTTTACTGCTGGTGAGGAGCCGGAATTCCAAGTGATGGCAAGCTGCGACTTTCCGCGCTTGTTCCCCGATAGGATCGTTCTATAAACCAGTCATGTCGAAAGCCGTTGCATCAACCTCCTCAGCCAAAAGCGTCCTTCGGAATTTTGCCGTGCTGGCCCTTCTGCCCGCACTGATCGGCGCCTGCGAAGACGAAGCCGAAGATCAAAAGCTCGGCCTCGACACCGGCATCATCGTCGAGTCTGAGGCCGGCGCCCAGGACGCAGCCGTGATCCGCGATTCCGACACGATCGATGCAAACGCATCGGTTGATGTCATTGCACCGCCAGACAGTGGAGCCCCTGACACCGCGCCGTCCCTGCCGGCCAATGCATTGACAGCCAAGCAAGTGGTATCTGGCGAACGTTGGTCGTTGGCCGTACGTCCCAATGGGGACTTGTTCGCCTGGGGGCAATATGCGAACGCTGACAACGGTCACTATCAAGGCGGCGGAAAGTACGCCTCTCGTCCCGTCAAGGTGTAGGGCCTTGCAAATGTTCGCTTGGCCTACGGGTATAGTTCTGCGTTCTTCGCGTTGAAGGAAGACGGAACGGTGTGGGGCTGGGGGTTCTTAAACTCCTACGAGGCTTTCGCTCAAGGCAAGGACAGGCAAGGACGGCAACTCCGGTGGCGAAGTTACTGTGACCGCTCCCGTGCAATTGCTGCAGGGTCCGGGTCAACCGCTGACGCAGATTTGTGACATCGTACCCACCGCATTTGGCGTGGTTATGTTGCGGAGTGAAACTGCCAATGGCACCTGCATCGAGAATGAAAAGCGATCGGTATGGTTCACGGGAGGCAGTCTCACGGGCTATGACTCAAGCCTTCCGACCGGCCTTTACGCGAAACAGTATGAACCCCTCCGTTCTGGTGGCCAGCAGAGCCTCATCGGAAACAACTGGGTAGTGGCTCTCTTCGGCAACAACTTCTACATCAACGCAATCTCACTTTACGCCAAGCTGAACGACGGCCGAGTCTTCGCCTGGGGCAACAATCAATCGGGTCAACTTGGGTTCGGAGATCATGCGGGCCGCAGCGTGCCAACCGATGCCCCTGCGTGGAAAGACGTTCGTGCGATCGTATCCTCATTCGAAGTCACGCTGGGGTTGTTGCCAAATGGATCGGTACTGGCGGCGGGAAGTGCGCTCGGACAAACCTTGGGTCTTGCAAGTGTGACCACAGGCTTTCAAACAACGCCCGCATTGGTCGAAGGCCTCGTGGGCGTTCGCGCGTTGGGAGTCTCAACCTCGACGTCCTCTGCGTTTGCAATTGTTGAGACAGGGTTGCGATACTGGGGCTCAGGCGCCACCAATATGTACGGCGAATCATCGCGGACGCCCTGCATTTATCCAGTGCCCGACACCTCACTCGAATCAATCTCTGTGGGCAACCAACATGTACTCGGCATCGACAAGCGCGGCGGCGTTTACGCGTGGGGGTCGAACCAAATCCTGGCCCTCGGGTGCGGCGTTTGCGACGACAACAAGGTTCCGACGCTCGTGACGGTACCTTGAGACGCGGTACCGAACCCAGGTCAGGGCGCGAGTATGATGAAGAGCATCAACGAGAGGCTGTTCGGCATACGGATCACAAGCCCGTGTCCATCTGAGGTTCGCACAATCAAGCTTGGCGTCGGGCGGCAGTACCAAGGACCCATCGGCTGATAGATTTTTCGCAATGAAAGATACGTTTGGACGCCGCTGTCGGGCGTTTCCACGGTGTTGCTACCGTACCCTGGCGGTCTAGGCCTAATCGGCTCCGTGTACCGAATCGGGCGTCGGCACAAATCGGTATCCGACGCCGCGCACCGTCTCAATGTAATCACCCGCCGCGCCCAGTTTTTCGCGCAACCGTTTGACGTGCGTGTCGACGGTTCGGGTTGCGAGATCTTCGTTGGAATCCCAGACCTCTTCGAGCAATGCACCGCGGGATTGAACGCGGTCGCGGCGATCGAAAAGGGTCCCAAGCAAGCGAAATTCGAGTGCCGTGAGGGTGACTTCGGCGTCTTCCACCCAGATCCTGTGCGACGCCCGGTCGATCGTCAACTTGCCAAATACCAGTCGATCCCGATCCGGAACATTGGCGGGCACTGGAATCGCGGCCGGCGTGTTGCGGCGAAGCACCACATGGATGCGCAACAACAACTCGCGAACGCTGTAGGGTTTGACGACGTAGTCATCGGCTCCGATCTCAAAGCCAACGACGCGATCAATTTCCTCGCGCTTGGCCGTCACCATGATGACCGGGATGTTGCGCGTCGCGGGATCCGCCTTCAACGTACGACAGACTTCAAGACCCGAGCGTCCGGGCAACATCAAGTCAAGTACCACCAGATCAGGTTTGCGGGTACGCGCCTCGTCAAGGCCCGCGTTGCCATTGTCAGCAACGAACACCTCGTATCCCGCATCCTTGAGGTTGTAGGCGAGGACCTCCCTCAGATCCTCTTCATCTTCGACAACAAGAATGCGCGTCATGGGTTGGGGCTATGTGAAGACAATGAGAAGATCGCCAGATTCAATGCGATCTTTCGGTTGAACCAGGATTTCCTTGACGACACCGGTGATTCGGCTTGAGACCGTCATCTCCATTTTCATCGCTTCCAGCACCAAGAGCTTGTCGCCTTCGTTGACGGACTGGCCTGCCTTGACCTTGACCTCGACCACGCTGCCTGGCATTGGGGCGCCGAGGTGGTGCAGATTGCCGGGGTCACTCTTCGGTCGTGCGACGGATGCGATGCCGAGCGTGCGATCGATGGTTTGAACCTCACGCGGGTGACCGTTCATCTCGAAGAACACCGTACGAACACCGTGTTCATCGGCGTCGCCAATGGCCATCAGCTTGATAAATAGCGTCTTGCCACGCTCGATTTCGATCTCGGTCTCGCCACCTTTTTGAAGGCCATAAAAAACAACGTCGGTGGGAACGACCGATAGATCGCTGTACTTTTCGCGGAACGCCGCAAAGTCCGTAAAGACCTTCGGGTACATCAAGTAAGAAAGCACGTCCTGGTGGGTCGGCGTGCGGCCGGTCTTCTTTTGCAGATCGGTCGCGGTGGATTCCAGGCTGATGGGGGAAAGCGTATCACCGGGACGGCCCGTGAAGCGTTTGCGATCTTTCAGCACGATGGCCGAAAGGGCCTCCGGGAATCCCCCCGTGGGTTGACCGATTTCGCCCGCGAAATAGCCGATGACCGATTCGGGAAACGACAGTTCCTTGCCGCGTTCGAGGATCTCTTTCGGCGTCAGGTTGTTGGTCAGCATGTATAGCGCCAGATCACCGACGATCTTGGACGAAGGCGTGACCTTGACGATGTCGCCGAGCATTTCGTTGACGACGGCGTACATCCGCTTCAACTCGGGCAGGCGATGGCCGAGGCCCATGGACTCGGCCTGCGGTCGCAGGTTGGAATATTGGCCACCCGGGATCTCGTGGATATAAACATCCGCTGCGCTTGCTTGCAGACCGCTCTCGAACGCCGCGTAATACGGCCTGACTTCTTCCCAGTAATAGGTGAAGTCGAGCAGTGTGTCGAAGTGAAGGCCGGTGTCGCGTTCCTGAAACTGCAATGCCGCCACCAGGGTTTCCAGATTCGGCTGCGAGGTGAGCGACGACATGGCGCCAAATGCGGCGTCCACGATGTCGACCCCCGATTCGGCCGCAAAGAGCAGCGATCCGCCTTGGATGCCCGCGGTGTCGTGGGTGTGGAGGTGAATGGGCAGGCCGACTTCTTCACGCAGCGCCTTGACGAGACGTCGGGCGGCGTAGGGTCGCAAGAGTCCTGCCATGTCCTTGATGGCGAGGATGTCGGCGCCTGCTTTTTCAAGCTCTTTTGCGAAGTTCACGTAGTACTTGAGATCGTACTTCGAGCGCTTCGGATCGTCGATGTTGCCGGTGTAGCACACCGAGGCCTCGGCAATGCCGCCGGCGTTGCGTACCATCTCGACCGCCGGCAAGATGCCGGGCAACCAGTTGAGCGAGTCAAAGATGCGGAACACATCGACACCGGTTTTCACCGATTCCTCGATGAAGGCCTTGACGACGTTGTCCGGATAGTTGGTGTATCCGACGGCGTTGGCGCCACGCAAGAGCATCTGGAAAAGGACATTGGGAATCTGCTGACGCATCTGCGCGAGGCGTTCCCAGGGATCCTCGTGCAAAAACCGCATCGCCACGTCGAAGGTCGCGCCGCCCCACATTTCCAGCGAGAACAGGCCATTTAACTTGCGTGCGACCGCGGGTGCAACGCGCAACATGTCGTTGGTGCGCAGTCGGGTTGCAAGCAGAGACTGATGGGCATCACGGAAGGTGGTATCGGTCAGCAGCAGCGGCTTTTGCTCGCGGATCCACGCCGAGAACTTCTTGTTGCCGAGTTCTTTCCAGAGATCGCGGGTACCCTTCGGAATGGCCGCATCGGGATCGTGCGCGGGCACCACGGGTGTTCGCAGCGTGACGGGGCGGACCTTGCCCTTGATCTCCGGATTGCCGTTGACCGACACATCGGCGATGTATTCCAGTAGTTTCGTGGCGCGATCGTTGCGCTCGACGAACTCCAGCAAGGCCGGTGTGTCATCGATAAAGGTGGTCGTGGTTTTTCCCGCCAGAAATTGCGGATGTTTCAGGACGTTGCGCAGGAAGGGCAGGTTCGTCTTGACGCCACGCACGCGCCACTCGGCCAGCGCGCGCGACATCTTGTTGCAGGCGTCGTGATAGGTGAGGCCAGCGGCACAGACCTTGACCAGCAACGAATCGTAGTACGGAGTGACCTCGGCACCGGAAAATGCAATGCCGGCGTCGAGGCGGATGCCGAATCCCGCGGCCGAGCGGTAGTGGCTGATGCGACCGTAATCCGGGATGAAGCCGTTGGCGGGATCTTCGGTCGTGATGCGGCACTGGATCGCATAGCCGCGCGAGGAAACAGCCTGCTGGCTGGTGATGCCAACCTCGGGATCGGCCAGCCGATAACCTTCGGCAATCTTGATCTGGCTTTTGACGATGTCGATGCCCGTCACCATTTCGGTCACGGTGTGCTCGACCTGGATGCGTGGGTTCATTTCGATGAAGAAATAATTCCCGGTCGAATCGACGAGGAACTCCACCGTGCCCGCATTGATGTAGCCCGACTGGGTGGAAAGGCGCACGGCATCCGCGCACAGCTTTTCTCGCAAGCCGTCGGGAAGGTTGGGCGAAGGCGCGATCTCGACCACCTTCTGGTGTCGTCGTTGAATCGAGCAATCGCGCTCGAAGAGATGCACGACGTTGCCGTGTTGATCGGCAAGGATTTGAACCTCGATGTGCTTCGGGCTCTCGATGTATTTTTCGATGAAAACTTCGCCGCGGCCAAACGCAGCACGTGCTTCGCGCGACGCCTGATCGAAGAACTCACGCAGTTGTTTTTCATCGCGGCAAACGCGCATGCCACGGCCACCACCACCGAAGGAGGCCTTGAGGATGACGGGATAACCGGCCTTGCCTGCAAATTCGGCAGCGGCATCGGTGTCGACCATGGGCTCGTCGGTGCCGGGCACGACGGGAATGCCGCAGGCCTGGGCCTGTTTGCGTGCCGCGGTCTTGTCACCCATCAACTGCAAGAGTTCCGGGGTTGGGCCGATGAAAACGATCCCGGCCTCGGCGCAGGCGCGTGCGAACTCGGCGTTTTCCGACAGGAATCCGTAGCCGGGGTGGATCGCGTCCGCCTTGTTGCGCTTGGCGATCTGAATGATGCCGGGGATGTCGAGGTAGGCCTTCAGTGGCTCTAGTTTCTCGTTCAGGACGTAGGTCTCGTCGGCCTTGTAGCGGTGCAGGGCGGCGCGATCTTCCTTGCTGAAGATGCCAAGGGTGCGGATGCCTAGCTCGGTGCAGGCGCGAAAGACCCGGATTGCGATTTCGCTGCGGTTGGCGACGAGAACACGTTTGAATTGCAGGGGTGAAGTCATGGTTGATTTATGGTGGAGCAAATTCTCGGAGGACGGCCGAGCGGGGCGCAGTTTAACCACAACCACGCGGCACTGCTCCTGTTTGAGTCCCAGTATTTCCTGAGCTCTCACCGATAACGCGACGTGGCTTTCGTCGCAAAAACACCGATTCGCGGAAATCCCCTATGCTCCCAGGCCTCATGCAGTGGTTTGCCGTGTCCTCGCCCGGAATGCAGGGGGCGGTTGCGCGCGAACTTTCCTCGCTTGCGGGCGTGGTGGCCGAGCCGCCCGAGGCTGCGGGGGTTGCCTTTTCGGGCGATCTCGCCGGAGGGATGGCCGCCAATTTACACCTGCGTACGGCGACCCGAATTCTGCTCCGCATCGGAGAGGTCAAGGCCCGGGCGTTGTCGGAGCTCGAACGCAAGCTTGACGCTTTGCCGTTTCGGCTCGTGGTGCCCGCGGTGCCTGCTGACAGGATCCGGGTCGAGGTAACCGCCCATCGCTGTCGTCTGTATCACACGGGCGCCATCGCAGAGCGGTTGCGAAACGCCTTGCCGAAGCATGCGGAGCCGCACGAACCCACAACGCTTGAACCGCGAATCTTGGTTCGCGGCATACGTGACGTGTTCTCGATTAGCCTCGATTCCTCGGGTGATCTCTTGCATCGGCGGGGCTGGCGCACCGAAGCGGGGCGCGCACCATTGCGTGAGACGCTTGCGGCGGGCATTTTGAGTTTGTGTGAATACACCCCTGAATCGACCCTGGTCGATGGCATGTGCGGCGCCGGCACCTTTGCCATTGAAGCGGCGGCGATGGCGCAAAAAAGGGCGCCGGGCCTTGGTCGCAGTTTCGCCTTTGAATCGTGGCCCAATTTTGACGCTGTGGCCTGGAAGCAACTCTGTGATGCGGCTCGATCTCAGATCGGAGCGCATGTTGGTAATACATTTGGCTTCGATCGCAACGCGGCCGGCATCGAACGCGCCAGACGCAACGCCGAGCGCGCGGGTCTTGGTGATGCGGTTCGGTTTTCGGTGGCGGCACTGGAAGACGCGTTGCCGCCCGAGGGCGCACCACCGGGATTGGTGGTGTTGAATCCGCCCTACGGACGGCGGCTGGGATCGTCACAGATGGCGCGGTCGGTTTTGACGATGATAGGCGAGCGCATGCGTGGCCCCTGGCGCTCGTATGGGCTGGCGATTGTGACGCCGGAGCGGGATGCGGAAGCGCTGCTTCGGATGCGTTGCACGGCGCAGTTTGAGCTTGATAACGGCGGAATTGCGGTGCGTTTGCTTCGTTTTGCACCGCACGGGTGATGGCTACTTGAACCGCGTCGTGGGCCACAGGAGGGTGCGCCATCGAGTCGGAGCCCATTCGCGATATACTGCCGCCCATGCGGATGACCGGACAGCTAGCGATATTCATTGATGGCCAGCAGTTGCTGCGCGATCCGACGTTTTGGGAGCGGGTGAAAAAAGGCCTGGGTGCACGGATCGATCTGGATTCGGGCAAGGTGCAGAACAGCCTGGAAGCGTCTTTGGTGATCGACGTCTTCCGGCGCGCCATCGCCAAGCTCGGCGTCAGCAATGCGCTGGCGCTTGTGATCGACGAAACAGTCATCTTTCAGGATAGCGATGGCAAGGCCGACGATCTTCCCGATCTCGTGCTCGCCTTCTCCGAACACGCCTCGGTCTTTGGCAAGGGTTTCGAGGAGCTAAAGCTTGCCGCTGAACATCGCGAGGCCGGCTTGCACCTCGTCATTGAGGCGCGCGCGCGCACCGTTCACAAGAAGACCGAGCCCGCCGCGATCGTGACGGTTTCAGCGCGCATTGCCGAGCTTGAACCGAAGGCCGGCGAAAGTGCCGAGTCCTATCGAACGCGGGTCGAACCGTTGACCGCGGATCGGGCACTTTTCGAGACCGCCCGGCTCCAGTTCGATAACTTTGCGCATCGACTCGAATCCACGCTGAAGGCGTATATGCCCGAGGCCAAGGTGGAGGCGCGCGAGGTCGGGGCAAAGCTCGTCAAGGCCAACGCCGGGGGTGGCAAGGAAACCGCGATTGCCAATAATCCGAGTCATCCCGCCTACGATCCCTATTTATCGTACTACGCTTCTCCGATGGGCTCGATGCTCGACGTGATGTTGATTTCGTCGTTCATGCACATGGCGATGCCGCCCACCGTGATGGTGATGCATCCCTCGGGTGCATCGCTCGGATCGATGGACGAGGTTGCCCAGAATCCCGAGCTGGTCGCAGACGACGTGGTCGATCCCGGTGTGCAGGATGATGTGGACAGTGTGTCCGGTGGCGATACCGACAGCGGCTTTGACGATCCGGCCTCGGATGGTTTCGACAGCGGTGGTGACGATCAGGGCGGCGATTTCGACAGCGGTGGTTTTGACGGTGGCGACTTCGGCGGCTCTGATTGATGTCCGAAAAGCCGGTTGAGCCGACGGCGCGTCCGTCTTTTATATTGCCCGCGTCGGTGCGCTGGGCGACGGTTGGTTTTGTCCTTTTCGCCTTGATGCTCGCGGGCAGTCGGGAACGCCCGTGGGCTGATGCAACCCCGGTCTTCGAGGTGGCCGAAAGCCTGGTGCAGGATGGTGACGTCACGATCCGAACACCCTGGCCCGAAGAGCTTCCCACCGGACGCCACGGAAAAATCTACGCTGCGGCGCCGATTTTACAGTCGCTGATGCACGTTCCGGGGGCGGCGGTACGGAGCGTCATCGGCCGCATCTGGGACAACGTCAGGGACGAGACAATCCCTTTCGCGGCGCATATCGGTCCGGGTGTTCTTTCGGGTTTGTGTTGCGTTTTGTTTCTGTTGTTGTGCGCTGACCTTGGGATCGCACGGAAAACCGCGTTTGCAGCGACGGGATTGTTGTTATTTGGCTCGACCCTGTGGGTGTATGGGCGCTCGCCCTATTCGGAGATCTTCCACGCGGTGCTCTTCACCTGGATGTTCGGGCGTTTGTTGTTGCTGGCAAAGGCCCCCACGAAGACCAATGCCATTTGGTTCGGCGTGACGGTTGGCCTGCTCATCAACATCAAGATGCTCTACGCCGTTTGTTTGCCCGGCGCGGCGGTGTTTGCCTTGTTGCACTGGCGCGGGATCGCGTTTGCGAACAAGGAACCGCTTGCGTGGTCATCCGTGTTGCGTCTGGTCGGATGGGCGGTGGCCGCCTGCTTGCCATTCCTCGCCCTGATCCTCGTCTACAACAAGGTTCGGTGGGACGGCTTTCTTCGATCGGGCTACGATCTTGAAGTGCCGGTTTTTACCGAGCGGATGGCACTCGGCATCTGGGGCATGTTCCTGTCGCCCGGCAAGAGTGCGTTTTTGTACAGCCCGCCGTTATTACTTTCTTTGATTGGTTTGCCGCTTGCGTGGCGACGCAATCGATCGGAAATGATCGCCATCCTACTGACCGTGACGCCGGTATTGTTGGTGTACGGACGATTCTTGTTCTGGAGCGGCGACTACGCCTGGGTCCCCGTTACCTCGTGTTTGCGGTGCCGGTGTTCATGATCCCCGGCGCGCTCTTGCTGGACGCGTGGCGCTTGCAACTGTCCGGATTTGCTCTGCGGTTTCGGCTCTCATTTGTGGTCTCGCTGCTGGCCGCGGGCATGTTCGTTCAGATGCTGGGCAGTGCGCTTTACTGGGATCACTTTATTCGTATTGCGATTGAAGCCAGGGCGAACTGGCTCGGATGGCCGAACAAATCGGGGGCGCCGACCGATTCGCAATATGGGACCTGTGGGGCGTGTTTTGAAGATGTACACCCGGTGCAATGGTTGCCGCCGTTTCAACCGATCGAGGGGCATCTGTGGCTGGTCCGTCACGTGCTGGCCCATGACGACGTCGAGACCGCCGAACGGGACGCGCCCTGGCATCGCTATACCCGGGTCAAGACGCCCATTTCGCTGACCTATCCAAGAGCGAGGCTCGACTGGTGGTTCATGGCGTTTCGCGAGGACAAGCGGGTCACGGAGGGCGTCCTCTTGCTCGTCTTCTTTTCGCTCGGCACGATCGGCTTTGCCGCTTACTTGAAATCGAGCAAGTGTTTCCGCGCGCCGCCCCTGGGTTGATCCTTTTCGTTTTGGCAATCCAGGCACATATCGGCCCACGGCTGTGCGGTAAGGCGTTTGCCAATCGGTTCCTCGCACTCGCGGCAACGCCCGTATTGTCCGGGCTCTTGTAAAATCAACTGCAACGCACGACGCACCCGGGCCAGCAAGATGGCTCGCTCCCGATTGCGTTTCGAGGCGATGACCTGACTCATCTCGGTAAGCGGCTGCGCGTCGTCGTCGCTGCCCATGTCGCCTGGATCAGACCGCGTCGGTTCAATGGGAATGTCGCCCTGTGCGATGAGCTCCTCCTGGAGCTGCAATAGGCGCTGTTTAAAGGGTTCCATTTCGTCGAGGGTCACGTGCGGGGATTATATCGAGGTCTGCATCCTTTGGTATGTGAAGCGTCGCAAATGGGTTCTTCTGATATTCTTCGCTCCGCCGTGAATGAAGCCGAAAAGAAACTCGAAGCCCTCGGATACCCCCTCGATCGCGTCCCCGCCGCGGGCGCACTTTACCGACCCCTCGTGATTGACGGGAAGACCGGGTACCTGTCCGGTGCGGTGCCTTTTGACGGGCCTGGCAATCTGGTCAAAGAATTTCTGGGCAAGGTGCCCTCAGAGGTCGACGTGGCGACCGCAACCCGGGCGGCGGCCCTCTGCGCCGCCAACCTCTTGCGCGTCTTGCGTGCTGAACTGGGATCGCTCGATCGGGTGGAACGCATTCTCCGGCTCGCGGGCTACGTGAACAGCGATGTGACCTTCTCCGATCAACATCTCGTGATGAACGGTGCCTCGCAACTGATGATCGACGTCCTCGGCGAAGCAGGGTGGCACGCGCGCTCGGCGATTGGAACGGCGCAGCTGCCGCTGAACTCGGCAGTCGAAGTCGATATCATCGTCAAGTTGAAGTAAGGGATCCTCACAACATGTTGAAGACTTCGGGCATCGTTCTTGGCGCAATCCTTTCCATGTCGGCGGGTTGCAAGAAGGCGACCCCGCCCGTTCCGATTCCCGAGCCGGTTGCGGCGGCACCGGTGCCGGTTGCAGCCGCGGGCGTAGACGCAGGGGGGACCGCAGCGTTGCCCGCCAAGGCGAATCGTTACACGATTCAGGGGATCGTGCGATCGGCACCTGCCGCCAACAAGGCAGGCAAGTCCATCACGATCCTTCATCAGGCGATTCCCACGTTCAAAAACCGAGACGGAGAAGAGACCGGCATGATGTCGATGGCGATGCCGTTCCAGGTCGCGGCCGAAGTGGGAGAGCTCCCGCTCGCGGTCGGAGACAAGGTTGAATTCACCTTCGATGTGGACTGGGAAGCACAGAACCCGACGACGATCGTCAAGATCACGAAATTGCCTGCAGAAACCGAAATCAGGTTCGGAGAATGAGCGTGCCTTTCCGCCAGGCCGTTGTTTGCATCCTGACCGCGTCGTTCGTTCTGGGAAGCACCCTTGTCGAAGGTGTTGCGGCCCATGCGGCCGGTCGCGTGACCGAACTCCGTGTCGAGTATCTTGATGCCCCGGTCGGTCTGGATGAAGAAGTTCCGCGTTTTTCCTGGGTACTTAACGCTGCCCACCGCGGTGCAGCCCAGACGGCGTATCGCATCCTTGTAGCAAAAGACGCACGCACCCTGCTGTCCGGAAAGCCGGATATTTGGGACAGCGGCAAGGTCAGCTCGGACGAAAACCTCCAGATTGAATACGGTGGTCCTCCGTTGCTGCCGAGGACGCGGTATCACGTTGCGATCGAGCTCTGGGACGAACAGGGGCGCTCGGTTGTGGGCTCGCCGAGCTTTTTCGAGACAGGCAAGCTGCACGAGCCCTGGCAGGCAAAGTGGGTTGGCCTGCGCTCCTCGGGCGACGATGAGCGCCTGCCGTTCGTGGGTGCAAGCTGGTTGTGGGCGGAGCCGGCGCCGGGCAAGACAGCGGAGCCCGTGAGACGCTTGGGTTTTGCAGCGAAATTCCTGGTTCCGGATTTTGACAAGGTCGCAGCGGCAGATCTTTTTATTGCCGCGCCGGGCGTCGGTCGGAATTGGTTGGCGCACGAAGGGCACTACCTTTGGATCAATGGGACGAAGTTCAATCGTTTCTCGAATTCTTCCAATGCCGACTGGCGTCGGATCCCAATCACCCACGCGCTGCGGGCCGGGGAAAACGATCTGCACCTGCTGGCGGCGTATTTCGAGAACAAGGCGATCATCGCCACCATCCGGTTGCGATTCCGCGACGGACGCGAACGTTTTATTCAGTCGAGCGAAAGGTGGCGCGCGCGAAGTTTTGCCAAGTCCGAGATCGATGACAACTGGATCAACGACGCCACCGACAAGACCCCCTGGCGCGCCGCCGAGGTACTGGGTCCGTTCGGGAAAAATGTTCGACCCGCGGATCCCAGCTTGATGCAGATGGATCACGTCGTTCCGCCGATCCATTTGCGCAAAGGCTTCACGACGCGTGCACGGCCGATGCGGGCACGGCTTTATGTGACGTCATTTGGGATCCACGAGATTCACGTCAATGGACGTCGCGTGGGCAATGAGGTCTTTGCGCCCGGGTGGACTGACTACTCGAAGCGCATCTTCTATCAAACGCACGATCTGACAGCCTACCTTCGTCCGGGGCGTAATACACTTGGTGCGATCGTGGCGGACGGTTGGGCCGTGGGACGCACCGGCATGGGTCGTCACCTCTGGGGCTTTGACAAGGCATTGCTCGCCGAGTTGCATTTGGATTACGCCGATGGCAGTCACGAGGTCATTGCGACCGATGGCTCGTGGCTTGGCAAGACCGGTGCCATTCGTGAATCCGACATGCTCGACGGCGAGACCGTGGACGCACGCCGCGAGCTGGTTGGCTGGTCCAATCCCGAGGGTTCGACGCCGGAGCCCGATGGCTTTCGAGGGGTGTCGTTGCCGAAGATCACCACGGGCCCGCTCGTCGGAGTGAAAGCGCCGCCTGTGCGAGCGATGCGCACCCTGCGGGTCAAGGCGATGTTGCCGGCTCGCGGCGCGCAGATCTTCGATCTCGGCCAAAACATGGTGGGATGGGTTCGCCTCGTGCTTTCTTCGGCGCGGGCCGGCACGCGGGTTCGCGTGCGCTACGCCGAGATGCTGGACAAAAAAGGCGCACTCTATACCGAAGCACTGCGCACGGCCAATGCCACCGATGAATACGTGGCCCGCGGTCGCGGCGTCGAGGTCTTCGAGCCGAAGTTCACCTTCCACGGCTTTCGCTATGTGGAAGTAAGCGGCCTCGACAGGGCGATACCCGCAACCGCATTACAGGGGATTGTCGCACACAGCGATCTGCCGCGGACCGGAACGTTCAACACCTCAAACCCGTTGCTGAATCAGTTGCAGAGCAACATCGTCTGGGGTCAGCGCGGAAACTATTTGTCCATTCCCACCGATTGCCCGCAGCGCGACGAACGCCTCGGATGGACGGGCGACATTCAGATGTTTGCGCGCACCGGTTCATTCAACATGGATTCGGCGGCATTCCTCGGCAAATACGTGGACGATCTGGTGGACGGACAGTTCGCCGATGGTTCCGTTCCAAATGTCGTGCCCACGATTCCGATCCTGGGCGGCGGTGCCTATGCCTGGGGTGATGCGCTCGTTATCCTTCCGCACCTGCTTTACGAAACCTATGGTGATAAAAGGATCATCGATCGCCACTTTGCAGCCATGAAAAAGTGGGTGGACTTTCGTTCCGCACAGGCCAAGGGTTTTCTCAACACCGAGGAAGGCTTCGGAGATTGGGTTGCTCCGGTCAAGACGCCGGACAAGGTTGCCGGTCCGATTTACCATGCGCGGGCGGCGTGGTTGTTGTCGCGCATGGCGGCTGCGACCGGTCGCACCGCTGAAGCGAAAGAGTACGCCACCTTGTTCGAGAAGATCGTGGAGGCGTTTGCAAAAGCTTATGTCCTTCCTGACGGAAAGATCGAATCGGATACGCAAACCGCTTACGTTCTGGCCTTGCGTTACGGCATATTGTCGGCGGCCGAGCAGCCGCGCGCGATGGCACACCTCGTGGCAGCCATTGCGCGCAGCAACCAACATCTCGCCACGGGATTTCTGGGAAGCGGACATTTATTGCCCGTGTTGTCATCGGGACGTCAAAATGCACTGGCCTACAAACTGTTGCTCAACGAAACGTATCCCTCCTGGCTTTACACCGTCAAAAGCGGCGCGACCACGATGTGGGAACGCTGGGATGGCTACAGCCCAACCGAAGGCCCGAACAACAAGGGTGACATGAACTCGTACAACCACTACGCCTTTGGCTCGGTGGGCGAATGGATGTACGCGAACATCGCCGGGATCGATCACGATCCGGAAATTCCAGGCTGGAAAGCGATCGTGATCCGCCCTCGACTTGGCGGCGGACTGACGCGGGCGCGGGCGGAATACCGTTCCCCGCGCGGCACGATCACCACCAACTGGCGCATCAGCTCAAATCGCTTCGTGATGGATGTGCAGATCCCGGTGCATGGCAGGGCCACGGTCATCATTCCGGTCGCGTCGGACGAGGGTGTATTGGAAGGCGGCCAGCCCGTGGTGGGCGGTCAAGCAAGGCGCGACGTGAAGGCGCTTGGCGCTCGCGAAGGCGGCACGGCTTACACCATTTCCTCTGGCAACTATCAATTTTCGGCCCCCATGCCCCGCTAGGCGAACCGCCGTGCATACGCCCGAAGATTATATGCGCCTTGCGCTGCAACAGGCGGAAGAGGCCGCCCGTCGCGGCGAAGTCCCCGTCGGCGCGGTTGTGGTACGTTACGATGAGGTGTTGGCGACGGGATTCAACGAGCGTGAGCAAAGTTCGGATCCGACGGCCCACGCCGAGTTGCTGGCCTTGCGCCGCGCGGCCGTTGCATCCAACAGCTGGCGGCTCATCGATGCTGATTTGTACGTCACGCTTGAGCCCTGTCCCATGTGTGCGGGTGCCATCGTCAACGCACGCATCAAGCGCGTGTTCTACGGCTGCGCTGATCCGAAGGCGGGTGCGGCCCGGACGCTTTTTTCCTTGCTTGAAGACGCGCGCCTCAACCACCGCGTGCAGGTGGTGCCCGGTGTGCTGGCCAACGAAAGCGCTGACTTGCTGAAGGCCTTTTTTGCGCGGTTGCGCAAGGCGAAAACGGTGTCTTCAGGCTGACGGCGGCTTCTTGGGTTCACGGTCCGTTCGCACCCAACCCTTTTGTCGCTTGCCACCGATGAAGGACAGATAGAGCGGGATCTTCCATAGAAAATAGAGCGGAATGCTGGCCAGGTTTCGGAAAGGAACGGTATCACGCGCGAAGCGTGCCCAGGAGATCCCCACGGCAACCGCTACCGCACAAAGTGAAGCCATGGCGACGACGACCGGCGCAAGGGGTGACAGGCCAAGTCCCCACAGAACGCTTCCACCGCACACCGTGAAAAGCAGGATCGCCACCAGCATGGCGAGTGGCGGGATCGCAAGATCGAGTGCCTGACCGAGGCGTGCGGGGCTTTGCGTGAAGCCCGCACGGACAAGCCGTGGTCCGAACTGAATCAGCGTGGCCAACATGCCATGTTCCCACCGTTTGCGTTGCCCGATGGCCGCCTGTGCTGCGTTGGGTAGCTCGCTTTGCACCTGAACCTCGGGGCAGAAATAGGGTGGGTGACCCAGTAACGACAGATCAAGGCCCATTGCGAGATCTTCGACCAGGTTGTCACCGTACGGCGGGGCTTTTCGTATCACATCCCAGGGAAAGGCCATGCCGCTACCCATCAGGTGGCAAGGAACGCCGAGGCGTTTGAGGCCGAGGGGTCGCACGCGATTGCGCACCAGAAAGGCGAGGGCCGAGATCGTGGTTCGCGGCGTCGCTGCAGCGGGCGCGCCCAGCAGATAGTCTGCCTGTACCGGACGATTCAACGACACCGCGACCCGGGCAATATGTTCGATGCCACCCGAGCTGATGCTGCAATCGGCGTCGAAGATGACAAGCACTTCGGGTGCGCCCGTGTGGCTCAAGTGCTCCATGCCGAAGGCGAGCGCAAAACCCTTGCCCCGACGGGTGGGATCCTGGCGGGCGATGACGTCTGCCCCGGCCTTTGCCGCCTGCGCTTGCGTATCATCGCTGCAGTTGTCCGCGACCACCAACAGTCGATCGGTCGGGGAAAGTTCGCGCAACAACAACGCCACCGTGCCGGCAATCGAAGCACTTTCGTTGTGGGCTGGAACCAGCACGGCGATTCGCGGTCGTTGGGTGCTGCCGCTCTTGGTTTTGACCGCGCCCATCTGGGCGAGAAGGCATTGCAGGAAAAACACGGACGTAGGTACCGCCAACCCGAGGGCTGCGATCAGAAGGACGGCGTGAAAAACCATCATGGCCGGCCGCAATCTAGCCGGTCCGGCCCGTCCTCGCTAACGGCGTGCGCGCTCGGAGGGTGGCGCCGTGATGGTGGGATCGGTCCGTGCGCGGCGCGCCCGTGCAGCCAGATCCCCCAGCGCGCGGGCCAGGGCTTCCGCAATCGCGTCTTGAACTTGCGGACGCAAAAGCTCGACACCCTCTTTGACATGATCAATGTAGCCGACCTCGACCAGGATCCCCGGCATGGCGAGCCCTTCAAGAACGTCGAGTGCAGCCCAGTTCTGTTTGATCCCACGGTCGGCGGCTTTGCCGCGGATGTCGCTGAGCTCCCATTGCACTCGCTTGGCCGCCTCCAAACTTTGTTCCACCAGTTCACGGGTGCGGTTGAGGTGCCATATGGCGTCCGCTCTCCCCATGGCGCGTGAGGCCTGTAGGGCCGCGACCCGATCGGCGTTGGCAACCGGCAGGACGTATAACTCAAACCCGCGATCGCTGCCGCGATTCAAGGCTGCGTTTGCGTGAATGCTGACAAACAGCGAAGCACCCGCTTCGTTGGCACAGCGTACGCGGGACCGTATGGTCATGAACTCGTCGCGTTGCCGACATAACACCACCTTCACATTTCGGTTTTTCCCGAGATGCACATTCACCCGCTCGGCGATGGCCAACGTGATGCGCTTCTCGAAGACCCCGGGCTCCACGCCCGACGCACCAAGGTTGGTTCCCCCATGTCCGGCGTCGACGGCGATGACGAAGTGGGCCGCTACCGGGATTTCACCAAGCAAGAGAGCGAGAGCCAGTGCGGGTAACAGGGTCACGTTTCTAATCGTATCGCGGATTTCGCGCTATGCTGCTTTTCTCACATTGGCAACGCAAAGCCGCTCCCCCATTGGCTTTAACCTGACCGCCTTGCTTGCGGTCCTGTCCCTGCTCGACCTCGTTTTTCACCGAACATTTGCGCGGTTTTCATTGCCCGATACGGATCTGTCGCCGCAAACCAATCTCTGGTTGATGGGTGCCGGGACCTTCCTTGGCTATCTTTGCTCTCTACTCGGCATTGCGATCATTGCCGTGACGCTGTCGTCACCGGCCAATCGTCGTGAGTTGTTCCCGCGCGCCATTCAGACCAGCCTGTTCTTCATCGCACTCATCTACTGTGCACTCGTGTTGCGGGCCGTCTGGATCACCGATGAACGATTTGGCCTTCATCTCCAGATAAGTTACGGATTTCTTGTCACGTTTGCGGTGTCTGGGTTGTGGTACGTTCAACCAAAGAGGCCGTTATTGCTTGCAACGCGGCTCGGCGCAACGCTCGTCATGTTGCCCTTGCTCACGCACACCTTCCTGGCGTTCGCGCATCAGGCACAACTTGTGAAGGGTCCTGCGGTGTTTTTCTGGACCGGACGTGCTGCGGAAATACTGGGTTTTCTGGCCCTTTGCCTGGCGCCCGTGTGGTTACGCGATGACCGTGCCTCGACACTCGCGTTGTGGCAGCGCGTCTTCACGATCGCGGTCTCGTCGGTTGCACTCGCAGGTGTATTGACGCTCGTGCTATTTCGATTCGATCTCGCTTCGGCGTTGTTTCTGCAGGGCGTGCGTTTGCAATTGCCATCCATCGAATCCCTTTTCGGAAAGGGGTATCTGTTGTTGATGGCGTTGGCAGTTGCGGGCGCTGCCGCGACGGTGGTCATGCTGGGGTGGCGCAAGGGTGCGCCGCGTCTGGTCGCCTATGGCTTTTTACTCACCCTCTTCGCAGGATTTCCCGGAAGTTATGCGGGGGCGTCTGCCACTTCACTCGCCGGTCTGTTGTGCATCGCGGTTGGCCTGAAAAGACGCGGATCGATCGACGCTTCGGGTCCGCCGACGCATGAAAACGAGCGCCAGTCCGAGCCCGAGCGGCACGATGAAGTGCAAGACGCCAAAAACAAACTCGAAGCGATCGCGTGAAATCTTCGCGGTGGATGGGTAACGCAGGCGCACGCCCGTCAATTCGAGAAAGGGCCCTTCGTGGCCCGAAAGTTCGGTGACCGGCGCATGCGGGTTTGGATCGGACCAGGGCCGTGCGTCGTGCCAGGTCACGAGCAGGCCTGTCGCCACCGCAACCAGCAATGATCCGGCGACGAACAGCTGGCGCCAACGTTGTTTCTCAAAACGCAACACGTGGCCCCGCGATGCGAAGCCGAACAACACGGTGAGTGCGATGGCCAGTCGATGAATCCAGGTCAGCAGATGGACAAGGCTGACCGTGATTCCTGCGCGGTCTGGGTTCATCCCAAACCAAAATCCAACGCCCCAGCGAGAGGTCCCTCCGGGTCGATGGTACAGGCCGGATGCGAGCCCCGTGATGATGGTCACGAGGAGCGCAATCGCGAAGGCCCGGGCCAGCCACTCGGGTTTGCGCGACCTCGATGGGGTCACGGTGGATCCGCGGGGCCAGACGTTGCCTTGGCCGCTGCATCTTGCAACAGTTGCAACTGCCGACGGGCTGCCGAGGAGTATTGGCTGTTCGGGTTGATCTCAAGGTAACGTTTGTAACTGCGCATCGCCTCGGGCGTATCGCCTGCATTGCGTGCAGCTTCTGCCAAGCCGAACCACGCGGGTCCAAACGAAGGCGCACCAGCAAGCGCCTTCTTGAAGTATCCAATCGCAGGCGCGTTGCGTCCTTTGTCGAGCATGACGTAGCCAAGACCCACGAGAGCTTCGATACCCTGTGGCTGCATCTTTATCGCCCGTTCGTAAAGCTTGAACGCACGTTCGGTGTTGCCGTTTTCCAACAAGCGATCGGCCTGTTCGAGCAGATTTTCGTAGGACGCCGAAGGGTCGGTGGCCACCGCAGTTGCCTTGGTTTCGGTAGTCGGTGTCGGTGTGGATCGATCGGTGCGCGCTGGGACCGGGGTTGGGAGGGGGACCGTTTCTTCCGGTTTTGCCGCTGGTTGTTCCACGGGAGGTGGTGTTGGTTCGGCGGGGGGAGGCGGAGCGTGTTGCGTTTCCGCGGGTGCGGGTTGTGCTGGCGGTGGTGCGGTTTCCGGTGGCGGAATGGTTTCGGTCGGGGTCGTCTGTGGCTTCTGGCGTGTAACGAAAATCGTCCCGACCGCCACTGCAGACGCAATCAACACAACCGCACCAAACTTCAGGATTGCGCTACCGCCGCTGCTTCGCACCCGTACGACGGAGGTCACCATCGACGGATTCGGACTTAGCTCATCGTCGAAGTCACGGCGGGCTGTCTTCGGCCTCGCCGCTGCCCGGATCTGTCGCCGAGGTGGCGGCGATTCGATTTGCTCGTCCTCGTCCTCGTCCTCATCCTCATCGTCCGAGTCGTCGTTGGGTCCCGGCCGTCCATCGAGCGTGTCGTTTGGATCGGGGGTTGGCTCCGGTGGTGGCGCAGGCCGCGCAGAAGAACGAGCCATGGAACGTCGCGCCCGTGCCGCTTCGTTTTTCAGGGGATCGTCGGCGGCCGCTACCGCTGCCTTTGCCCGATCGGCTTCATCGACCACGTCAAAAAAGGGCCCAAGTTCGACGATCTCGCCGAGGCGGCGCCACGCGTGTCCCGTGCGGGAGATCTTGTCCTCGCGGGTCACCTTGCGCTCGATGATCCACTTTTGCAGAGAGGTCAGGTTGCGGAAGCGATGGAGCTTGCCGTCACCGGTTTCCAGCAGCCATTCTGCCGTGGTTGGCGCGGGCGACAGTTCCGCTGGAGGGGCGGCCGCTTGCGGCATCCCGGTTTTTGCGACGGTGAACGTATGGCCACAGGTGGTGCATTGCACCGGGCAACCACCGGGCGGGATGGCATCGTCGTCGAGTTCATACTCGGTGTCGCAGCGTTCACAGCGGACGTCCATCGTTCGAGGGCCTGTTGGCTAGGAGGATGAATTTATCACAATGTGGCGGACCTAGGCTGCGCCACCGCCAAGAAGTCCCCATGTAAAGAGGGCCATGCCCAGCGCAAACGCGATGCCCGAGGTCAAAACGACTGGTTTCTTGGGGCGCAGAGTCGGATCGAGTCCCAAAAACAAAAATGCAACGACGGCTGAAATCCAGACTGAGAGGCCGAATAAAGCGGCGACGGCTCTTCCAAGGGAAGGACCCACAGGAGCCTGCAGGAGGCCCGCAAAATACGGTTTCGATCGGGCGGTTTCTTTGTTTTCGACGTGCGCGTGGTCCCACTTTGCATAGAGCTCCGCCAGGTGTTTTTGCACCTCGCTCAATTCGTGGTTGTGCGGGGTGTAGGCCGACCGGGTGGCAAGCGCGGCGCCGCGAAAGGATTCAAAAGCGAGACGCGCAAGCGGCAGGTCGCCCTTCTCTTCGGCATGTTTGCCAATCGCGAACAGGCGTTCGAATCCAAAGGCGCTGTAGGGTGTAAGGGGGACATACGCCCTCGCCGCGTCTCGATAGGCGGCGACAGCTTCCGTGAGCTTTCCGTTTCGTTCGTATTCTGTTCCTTGTGATACGGATTGGTGGCCTTCGAGCAACAGGCGGACGGCAACCACGCCAAAGAGACCGGCGGCGAGCAGCAGAGCCGTTGCCATGCGTCGACGGATGGCTTGCCAGGTGCCGTAGGTCATACGAAATCTCTTCGATTGAAGATGACGATCGCAACGAAGAGCGCAATCAACGAATAACCAACGCCGTAAATGGTCGCATCGACGAGGTAGGCGGAATTGACGAATTGACCGTTGACGGTCACCCGCTCCGCTCCGACGATCGTTCCCGACGGGAAAAACACGTTCAAATTTGGGATGACGTACGTGGAAGCCTGGATGAGCGACTTCGTCATTCCTCCCGCGCGGTTGCCGATCATTTGCAGGTCGGAGATCGATCGTCCGACGACAAACACGCCGAGCGCAAAGATTCCCGAAAGAAAAGGCGACGAAAAGGACGAGAAAACGAGTGCGATCGACGTTATCACCATGACGTTGAGATACAGCAAGAAGAGTGCCTTGGCCGTTTGCAACTCGAAGTCTGCGTCTTGAAGGAACAGCGCAAAATACAAGACAGCGCCCATCACGGCGAATTGAATCGCGAGCGTGACCAGCATGCCAATCCACTTGCCCGCAACGAATTCGAATCGGTAGAGGGGCTTGGGCAAGATGGTGTAAATCGTCTTCAACGACAGCTCCTTGTAGAGCAGGTTGACGCCAAGAAAGATTGCGATGAGGACCCCGAAGATATCAATCCCATAGAGCCCAAGATCGCGGGTCAAGCGGACCTGTTCGCCCAGGGTCAGTTCTCCGAGGGCAAGCGCCGAAACAATGAGAACGACTGCAAAAAAGAGCAGGCTGTAGAGGATCTTGTTGCGTACCGCTTCGCGAAACGTGTTGTGTGCGATGGCGAAAATGCGATTCATGTTTTGACCGCCGATGCCGTTGCAACCGGGGCCTGTGCTTCTCTTACAAATACGTCTTCAAGGGATTCCCGTCGAGGCACGACCGAAACCACGCTGCATTGGCGTGAAAGCGCGGCGCCAAGGAACTGGTTCACGTCAACGGTTGCCGGAATCTGGAGTTCCAGTTGACCACCGTTTTCCATTCGGATCGTTCCTGCGGGCAGGTCCGGCAGGCCTTCGGGACCGGGAATGAGCACCACGCTGGTTGAAAGCAATCGTGCTGACAAGAGTTGGCCGAGGGTGCCTTCCGAGCGCAATCGCCCGGCGACCACAATCGCAACACGATCGCAGGTCAATTCGACATCGTGCAAAATATGGGTCGAGAAGAAAACGGTGCGACCCTCGCGGCGCAGTTCCAACATCAAGTCTCGGATCTCCTTTCGCCCGATGGGGTCAAGACCGGTCATCGGCTCGTCGAGCACCACCAATTCAGGATCGCCCATCAACGACTGGGCGATTCCGGCTCGCTGCAACATTCCCTTTGAGTACTTTCGCAGCGGACGTCCGCGCGCATGATCGAGCCCCACCCGAGAGATGAGCGCGTCTCTCCGCTTTCTTCGCTCCGGTCCTTTGACACCAGAAAGGCTACCCGCAAAGTCGAGGAATTCTTCGACCGAAAGGTATTCGTAAAAGTACGGCGTCTCGGGCAAGTACCCCATTCGGCGTTTTGCATCGACATCGCCGACCTTGCGCCCCAATACCTCGCCTCGGCCCGAGGTCGGGTAGATGAGACCCATCAACATCTTCATGGTGGTGGTCTTCCCGGCGCCGTTGGGGCCGAGGAAGCCGAAGATCTCTCCGCGATGCACTCGAAAAGAAACGTCTTTGACGGCTTCAACGCGTTTGCGCAGAAACCCGATCCGAAACGTTTTTTTTAGTTGTTCGGCTGACAGAACAACATCAGATGACAAGACAGTTCCTTTCGCTCTATCTAGGACTTCGGGATGTGGCGGCGGTACCAGTGCACGGTACGCAACAGGCCTTCTTCGAGATCGACGCGGGGGTGAAAACCGAGGAGCTCCCTCGCCTTGTCGATGTTGGGAATTCGCAATTCGACGTCGGGGAAATCCCACTTGATGTGTTCGATGGGGCTAGCGGACGATGACAGCCGGACGATCTCTTTTGCGAGTGTATAGATCGTCAACGTCGACCGTGGGTTTCCGATGTTGAATGCGTGTCCGACTGCATTGTCGTTTTCAAGCGCAAGCAGAACGCCGTCAATGATGTCGTCCACGAAACACCAGGCGCGGATCTGAGAGCCATCGTTGTGGATGGTAAGGGGCTCGCCCTTGATCGCTCGAAGGATGAAATGGTGAACCGCACCTTCGCCAACCTGGCGAGGACCGTAAATATTGAAGGGCCGAACGGAACAGGTTGGCAACTCGTACTGCTTCCAGTAATTCATCGCCAGATGTTCGGTCGCAAGTTTCGCGACCGCGTACGTCCACCGCGCTTCTCCGACCGCGCCCAGGGTCGTCGCATCCCATTCGGTTACGTTGTAAGCGTAGCGACCAAAAACCTCGCTTGTCGAAAAGTCGATCAACCGTTTGATGCGTCCGTTCTGGGCGAGTGCTGCCTCGAGCACGTTGTACGTTCCCAGCATCGACACTTTCATGGTGGTAACTGGGTTTTTCATCACCGTGTCGACACCGGCGATGGATGCGAGGTGCACGACCGCATCACAACCGTCCATCGCCTTTTTCACAGCTTCCGAATCGAGCACGTCGCCCTTCATGAGTGTGATCCGCGGATGGTTGTCGAGACCGGCCGCGGTGAGAGCGTTTCGTCCGAACGTGTCGAAGATGACCACGTCGTTTTTTTCAAGCAACCGCTCGCAAAGGTGTGAACCGATGAAGCCGGCTCCGCCTGTGATGAGGATCCGTCGTCCTTCGGGTGTTTGGGGCGGGGAAGGAATGACAGGACGTAGCATGGCGTCCATCATAAGGGCAGTTCGGCTTGACGCAAAAACCCCGCGTCGCCGCGGGGTTTTTGTTTCGTGACGGTGGGCTTTTTAGCCTAGTACTTGAAGCGGAAGCCCGCTCGCATGTAGAGCGGCGGCAAACGACCGTTCTGGATTCCCACGTCCGGCGCCGTGGCCTGGTTTGACACGCTTACCGTTGTGCGGAGCGCGAGCATGTTCAGGATGTCGACGAAGAACTCGGCGTTGAAGCGAGTGATGGGTTTCAGATTGGCGCGAATCTGAGCGCCCATGACCATCTGGTCGGGTAGGCGATACTCGAAATCGTCGAAGGGATCGTTGATGTTTCGTCCCGGGTGGAAGCCGCGGCGCGCTCGGAAGTCGCCCCAGAGGTTGGTCACGCGGTTGTAGTAAATCAACTGGACGGGCGTTCCAGAGTCGAATCGGAAGGTGTACCCGGCCGAGAGCCAGGCGTTCACCATGTAGGTCATCTGGGTTCGGATGACGTGCCGTGAGTCGCCTGGCAGGGATCCGTCCTGCAGGAGATCTTGCACCGGATTGTCGAGGTATGGATTCCGGAAACCATCGACAACGTTGCCGGTGAGACGCGACCACTGGTAGCTGAAGTTCACCCTCAACGCGCCTTCGCGCTTCTTCACGCTCGTGACAATACCCATGTAACGGCGTTTGGCAGAGTCGGGCGTCTCAAGGTCGAAGATTCGGAAGTTGCGGCCGTTGCGGAACTGACCGGTGGGATCCAGGCCCTGACCGGACTTATCCCAGATGTAATTGGTCTCGAGGTCTTCGTAGGGGTTGTTGTATTTGCGGTACTGGAAGTCAGAACCGAGCGATATGCCCTGCACGATTTCGCGCTCGGCACCCAGCATGTACTCCCAGGTTCGGGGTGTCCCAAGTTTCGTGCTGCAATCGTTGCCATTGGCGTCGATGCGCTGGGGTCCGCAGGGAAGCCCCACGGTGTTGCGCGAGCGACCGCCGGTGTAGGCGCAATTCCTCGAATAGGTCTTGTTGGCCGAATCGTATTCGCAGACTTTGACGGTACGGCTGGCGCCCGCGAAATTGCTGACGTTGAGATTGCCCACGTCCACGTACTGGTTGAACCCGCCGCGAACCACGGTGCGTCCATCGTGGGTGATGTCCCAGGCCGCCTGAATATGCGGCGTCGCCGTGTTGAATTTCAGCACGTCATTGCCAGCACCGTCGCTGGCAATGGTGTTGAAACCAGCCACGCCGGGGCTGATCGTGAGGTAGCGGTAACCCGGAAGCCTGAATTGATCCGACAATGAAAGATGGATGGTCCGCGACGACGAATTAGAAATGGCCCATCCGAAGCGACCGTCTTCAATGGTTGGGTCGTTGACGAAAACTTGGCGCTTGGTGAAGGCCGATGTGCCGTCAAAGACGTAGATGGAATCGCCAGGCGTGGTTTCACGATTTTCAAGTTGGGCCCCGTAGAAACGGGCCGTCAGTTTCAAGTCATGGTTGCCGAAAGTTTTGCTGTCGGAGAAAAACTGCAGGGTGTTCTTGAATTCAAGTGTCTGCGAGAAGTTCTGGTTGTGGTAGCTGGAATTTTGATACTCGTAAACGGGGTTCAGCTGGCGCAAAGACGAGATGTGATCGCAGTTTTCGGGGTCGGTTCGACAGATTTCCGGACCAAATTCCGAGGAGAATGAATTGCGCCCGATTTGGCTGCGGAAAATAAGACTATCGGTAAGCACCGATTCCCAGATGAGGCCGACGAAGTAATCAAAAACCTCGTTCTTCGTCTGCGCGTCACGGTCCGCGTTCAGCGAGCCATTCTGGTTCTTGCCTGCGGTTCTGTTGAAGCTGTATACGGCTTGCAGCTTGTTGCGGGGGGTGATCTGATAGGTCAACTTGCCGCCGCCACGGAGGGCATTCTCCGAACCGCGCGGTGGTGTTGCACGCAAGCCGAGCGGATCGCGCGCGCGGTTGGCGATATCATTGCGACCCTCAAAGGTGGTGTAGAACCAGAGGCGATCTTTGATGATCGGACCCGACACGTCTAGCGAAAGCTGGTTGTTCATGCCGAAGGTGCGGGGGTCCAGATCGTCCTGGAAAAAGCGCAGCCTGGTGTTCTCGTGCCAGCCGCTGATCTCGGCTTCGTAGCGATTCGAGCCCGATCGCGTGACGGCATTCATGACAGCGCCGGCTGCGTTCGCGTTCTCGGCACCGTAGCCGCCGGTCGATATTTCAAGTGCCGCAATGGTACGGAAGGTCACGACCTGTCCACGGCCGCCACCCACGTCATTGATCTGGAAGCCTTCGAGCTGGTACGAGTTTTGCGTCGACGTGCCACCGCGAAACTGAGGGCTGCTTGAGTTGCCGACGGCGCCTGCGACCTGGTTCGCAAGAACGCCCTGGATGGCCGTCCTGTCTTCGAGCGGCAGGCTGTTCAGGAACTCACCATCGAACTTCTCGGTAGTCGACGCCGATTTGGTATTCACCACCGGGGCTTTTTCAATGATCGTGAACTCCTCCACGTCGGTTTTGACTTCCATGACGATGGTAAGCTCTGTAACCGAACTCACGCCGATCGCAACGTTCTTTTGAATGTACGTTTGCAAACCGGGAGACGCTGCCGTCACGTCGAACTTACCGGGCATCAAACCGATGATTCGGAAGTACCCTTCGTCGTTCGAGTACACCGTCTTGGGTGCGATGTCGGTTTCGGACTTCGCCATGACCTTGACGCCCTTGAGCGGCATTCCGTTCTGGTCGAAGACGTTGCCGGCAATCTGGCCGGTCGCCTGTGCGAATGCCATTGCTGGCGAAAGACAAATGGCCAATACGAGAAGGCCCCAGGTTGCAAATCGCTTCATGTGTTGCCTCGTGCGATGAGACGGATCGGAAGATTCCAGGTGATCGAAAACAGTCGCCCAGTGGGGACGCAAGATCCCCGGACCCGTTTCGCTAACACGGGGCCGGTTCCCTGACAAGCCATTAACTTCAACGGGTTCAATAGGTTCCTGTTTTATTCCCTGAGGGACGTGCCTTGTGAAAGGTCATGGGTGCATGTTCCTGGGCCGGCGAAGCCTTACCGGCGAAACGCAAAATCGACCGACGCCAGAAATTCGCGCCGCAAACTTGAAACGAGAACTGGCCGATCGAAGGAAATATCGGCACAGTGGCGGCGGTGAATCTCAATCGTCGGGTAGGGGTCAATATCCCCCTGTTTTCATTGCGTTCAATGCACGACTGGGGCTGTGGCGAGATCCCCGACCTGGTCGCGTTTTCGGCCTGGGCAGCGCGCGCGGGTTTTTCCCTCGTGCAGTTGCT
>Ga0105046_10000909_pt1 | contig 43585 bp, 34 predicted proteins | sample MAT03_FD_78385 | JGI IMG/M metagenome (GOLD analysis project Ga0105046, IMG submission 78385) | Freshwater microbial communities from Lake Fryxell liftoff mats and glacier meltwater in Antarctica - MAT-03 (megahit assembly) | ecosystem: Environmental > Aquatic > Freshwater > Ice > Liftoff... | reverse complement strand
TTACTGGTCACTGATTACTGGTTTCTGGTCACTGTTTACTGGTTACTGGTTACTGTTCACTGGTTACTGATTACTGGTCACTGGACACTTGTCACTAGTCACTAGTCACTAGTCACTAGTTAGGACAGCCCTGTAATATTTCCTTCATTATCAATATCCATTCCTTCGGAGGCAGGTATTGCGGGCAGTCCGGGCATACGCATCATATCACCTAAGATGGGCACAACGAATCCGGCACCATTGGCAAGTTCAAATTCTCTCACGTTCACTTTGAAGCCTGTTGGTCTTCCGATTTTACTTTCGTCATCAGAAAATGATTTCTGCGTTTTAGCCATACAAATCGGAAATCCATCACAACCTAGTTTGATAAAATCTTTTAACTGTGATCTTGCTTTCCCGGAATAGGTAACATCATCGGCACCATAAATTTCGGTGACAATTTTTTTAATTTTTTCTTCGATTGATAGACTCCAATCGTATAGTGGTTTATAATTGTTGACTCCCCTTTCGATGATATCAACAACAGCTTGTGCCAGCTCTTTTGTCCCTTCACCACCTTGTCCCCAGCCTTTTGAAAGAACTGCTTTAACACCCAATTTTGCACATTCAGCAGTTACATACTGCACCTCTTCATCTGAATCAGTATAAAAACTATTCAATGCAACCACAGGAGTGAGTCCGAATTTTTTACAATTCTCGATGTGCTTGGCAAGATTTTCAAATCCCTTTTTGATGTACGTCATGTTCGGGGTATTGTATTCATCTTTTTTAGCACCTCCATGATGACGAAGGGCTCTAATAGTTACAACCAACACCAACGCTTTTGGTTTTAGTCCACCAACAGGACATTTAATATCGAGGAATTTCTCAGCACCTAAATCCGCTCCGAATCCTGCTTCCGTAACAACGAAATCGCAAAGAGAAAGGCCCATTTTAGTAGCCACAATTGAATTGGTGCCCTGGGCAATGTTAGCAAAAGGACCCCCATGAATAATGGCGGGATTTCCTTCGAGAGTTTGCACCAAATTTGGTTTTAATGCATCGCGAAGCAATAATGCCATAGCACCTTCAGCTTTCAAATCGCGGGCGTAAATAGGTTTTTTATCGAAAGTATATCCAATGAAAATATTACCCAATCTTTTTTTCAAATCATCGAAATCCATTGAAAGACAAATAATTGCCATTACCTCAGAGGCAGCGGTAATGTTAAAACCATCTTCACGGGGGATACCGTTAGAACTTCCTCCAATACCAATAATTATATGACGCAAGGCCCTGTCGTTCATGTCCATTACTCGCTTCCAGACAATGGTACGAGGGTCAATATTGAGATTGTGGTTTTTACTTTGGATGTTGTTATCAATGAGTGCAGCGAGCAAATTGTTTGCCTTTTCGATAGCAGAAAAATCACCGGTAAAGTGCAAATTTATGTCTACCATCGGGATCACTTGCGAATATCCACCACCGGCAGCACCACCTTTCATTCCAAAAACAGGTCCTAAAGAAGGTTCCCGAAGGACGACCATCGCATTTTTACCGATCTTATTTAAACCATCGGTAAGACCAATGGAAACGGTAGTTTTACCTTCGCCCGCAGGAGTAGGATTAATTGCAGAAACTAAAACAAGATTTCCGGCGGCTACTTTTTTGTCATCGATCAACGAAAGTGGAAGCTTGGCCTTGTATTTTCCATACTGTTCAAGATGGTCGAGATCAATGTTCAATTTCCGTGCAATGTCCCTGATAGAACGAATTTCGGCACGTGTGGCAATTTCCAGATCACTTAAGTTTTGTGTGGTAGTCATAAATTTTTATAGTGTGCTACTTGTATTTTTTTTCCATTCATAACTCTCGTCATCCAGGAGTTCCTTTCCCCATACGGGAATTTTAGATTTTATTTCCTCCACAATGAAAGAACAGGCTTCGATGGCCATTTTTCGATGTGGCGAAGACGTAAAGACGAACAAGGATATTTCACCGGCGTTCACCCTTCCCAGACTATGATAAATATGCATGCAAGATAAATTAAATTTCGAAAAAGCCAACTCGCGGATCATGAAAAATACCTCGTCGGCCATTTCCCGGTAGCAACTGTAATCAATTGCTATCACTCGTTTTCCGTCCTTTTCATCTGCCCTCACCTGCCCGAGGAAAATACTGTGTGCCCCGATGCCGGTCATTGATTGATGCTTTCCAATGCTTTCGGCAATCATTTGAGGAACAATTGGCCCATCAACGAAAACGTCTTTCTTTTTCTTTTTTTCGGTCATAGTTTTATAGTTGTTGACATTTTTATCCATTCTGCGACACCACCTTCCAGCTGAAATAAATTTTCCATCTGATAGTGCTCTTTTAACCTTTGGAGTGCTTGGCTACTTCGTTCGCCTGAGGAACAAAAAAACACCACAGGAATATCACTACGAATTTCATTCTTGCGATCTAAAATGGATTCTATTGGAATATTTAAGTTTTTATAGAAATCAAATTCCGGTTGCTCCAAGGGTTGACGAACATCTATTAACTGAAACTTTTGATTTTCAAAAATCATTGCAAATAACTCTTCGGCTGAAATGCAATTCATATTTGACAAAGAATTTTTCAATTTACAAAATGCGGGATAATCCATCTCTTCAAATTGTTCAACTGTTTGTGGAAAATTTTTCCAACCTAATTCATTTCTCTCTATAATTAACTTACTGAACTGCATTGATAGTGCGTCAATCATCAATAATTTTTCTGCAAGGTTTTCACCAATATTCAAAATAATTTTAATAGCCTCAGTTGCCTGGATGGAGCCTACAATACCGGGTAAAACTCCTAAAACGCCAACATCGCTACAATTTATATGGAGTGATTCGGGTGGTTTCGGAAATAAACATCTGTAGGTAGCCGATCTTTTCTCGTCTGTGAGAGGATAATTGAACACTGAAACATGCCCTTCAAATTTTTCAACGGAGCCATAAATTAAAATTTTTTGAGATAGCACACAAGCATCATTAATCAAATATCGGGATTCAAAATTATCGGTTCCATCAATAATAATGTCGTACATTTTGAAGATTTCAATTGCATTTTTAACAGTTAATTTTTCAATATAACAGTTAATTTGTATCAATGAATTTTTTTCTTTTAGAAGTTGCGAAGCACAAATAGCCTTTGGCTTCCCTATATCATTAGTTGTAAATAAAATTTGTCGCTGCAAATTAGAAATCTCTACTAAATCAAAATCCATAATTCCAATTGTACCTACTCCTGCTGCAGTCAGATAAATGAGTGCAGGACATCCCAACCCACCGGCGCCAATCACCAATACTTTGGAATTTTTTAGTTTCAGTTGACCTTTTTCACCTACGTTTTGCAGTTTCAACTGCCGGTCGTACATTAAATTTTCTGTTGAAGATAATTTCATTGTTTTAAGGAATTATGCAAATCTTCTTTAGTATTTAGGTTACGGAATGGATTTTGTTTCGGCAAAAATAATTCCGTAACCTCAACAGTTACTAACTTTAACAACGGGAAAATGTTTTGAATCTTATTGTCACCATTTGTTAATTGTTTTTCAATCACGGGCAAACATGAAATATTATAAAATGCACAAAGTGGCTCCGGATATTGCTGATAAAATGGAATTACCAAATCATCATCTTTGATACTGTTGGCAAGGTATTCAATTACCTTTGCAGAGATGAAAGGCATATCGCAAGCCACGAAATAATTCCAGGGTGTTTCACTATACGTTAATCCTGCATAAATTCCTGCAAGCGGTCCTTTATTTTTTATAATATCTTTACGGATAGTCAATTCAAATTTCGAATACTCTTCGTTATTGGTAATAATTTGAACATCTTTAAAAATTGGTTTCAGCAAATCAATGAGGTGAACGATTAGATGTTTGCCATCAAAAATCATCAAGCCCTTATCTTCTCCCATTCTTGAGCTCTTGCCACCTGCTAAAATGAAAGCGGTCACTGATGTTAGTGAATTCATTTTATCCATATCAATTTTAAACCTGCAACAAGCAATACTAATCCTAATAAGGTTCTTAATGTTGCTGATGTAAACTTCTTGCTCCCTAACCAGGAACCCAAAAGGCCACCTGCCAGCGCAAATACTATCCAAATATACAAAACAGGATCGAAAGTTGTACCTTTTATCACTAATCCTGTTAAGCCCGATAAGGAATTGACGAATATAAAGAGTGCTGAAATTAGTGCAGTTTGCTTTAAGTCAGTCCATCCCAGTAATAATAGTAAAGGACTCAAAATAATGCCTCCACCAATACCGATCAATCCCGATAAAAAGCCAATTCCTGCTCCCATGCAAATAGCTATTACCATGGATGGTTGGTTCAATCCCTCGAAGGGTGTTTTTATAAATCCTAATAATCGAATTGCTTGGAAGAACAACAACGCTCCTAGTATTTGTTTGTAAACGTCTGCCTCAATGGAGACCATTGCCCCAAAAAATGATGTAGGAATGCTTCCGGCAATCAACCATAAAAAAAGCTTCTTGTTCCAGGAAACTGATCGCGAATATTGCCACCATGCTATTAATGAAACAAACACATTTAACATCAAAGCAGAAGGACGCATTACATCGGGAGCAAACGCAAAGATTCCCATAAGGGCTAGATACCCGCTGGCACCACCATGCCCAACACTCGAATATAAGAGAGCAACAACGAAGAGAAGAAAAAGAAAGAATATGCTTACAGGTTCCATTTTAATGCATCATAAAATAACTGTCATCAGCACCATATCGTGTCAGAAATATTTAATGATAATAGGTTTCATAATAAATGAACCTCCACTTCTTCTCCCACTTTCTTTTCTCCATCCCCTTCCTTTAATACAATAAAACAATTTGCTGTTACAAATGATTTTAAAATGTACGATTCTTGTCCGGAAAGAGGTGTTACTGTCTTGAAATCGGTGAATCCTTTGAGGAAATTAACTAGTCCCGGTTTTTTGACAATAGGGTTCGACAAAGGTAAACTCAATGACAAATGACCCGGATAAGGATGATGATAAAATTTTTGAATAGCCAACTTCACAAATTCATGATAACAAGTCAGTACAGAAGCCGGATTCCCAGGCAGTCCGAAAACATATTTTACTCCTTTGCTTCCAAAATAAAGTGGTTTACCCGGTTTTTGTTTTACTTTATAAAAAATTGTTTTCACCTTTTCTGCATTCAGCACACTTCCAACAAAATCATAATCGCCCACCGAAATACCTCCTGTAAACAAAACAAAATCAAAGCGGGCAGTTGTTTTCTTAAATACTTTTCTGATAGTTTCAAAGCTATCATTTACAAAAAACAGTTCAGGTTGAATATTTTGATTACTTGATATTACTGACCTCAAAGTGTGTGAATTAGATTCGAATATTTGTCCGGGTTTTAATTTTGTTCCGGGAGCAACTAACTCATCACCTGTAACAATAATTGCAATTTTGGGTTTGCGAAACACGTTTACTTTTGCAATGCCTAACGCAGCCAGATAGCCTACCGATCCCGGATTCAAAAGAGTTCCCTTTACAATAGCAATTGTGCCTTTTTTAATTTGAGATCCCTCCAAACGAATATTTGATCCTTTTTTAATTAGTGAATCAGTAATTTCAAGTTCAAATTTTGTAGCTATTGTTTTCTCCTGCATTACCACAGTATCGGCACCTGAGGGAACAGCTGCGCCTGTAAAAATTCTAACCGCTTCACCCTTTCCTACCTTGTTCGGAAAATTTGTGCCTGCCTTTGCTTCACCAACAATTTTCAAGGGTGTTGGAGTTAAATCCGAAAATCGAAAAGCATATCCGTCCATAGCCGATTGATTAAATGGCGGGGATGGGTATTCAGATTTTAAAGTTTCTGACACTACGAATCCGCTTGCATTTTCAATTTTTACTTCTATCGCTTTAGAGCTCTTCACAGCACGAAAAATTGATTTTTGGGCTTCCTCAACTGAGATAAATATCTTTTTACCGGCCATTGAAATATAAAATTATTTTTTGAGCAAAAGTTGTTGAGAATGAATGAAAGTGCAATTAATATCTTGATCGATCAACTAAATATTAAATTATTATCAACCTCCTATACCCATCATGGATCTTTTACCGGATTCCGATTCCTTAATGCCCCAATCTGAATCACTATTTCCTCCCAATTTAAAATGTTTCCCGGCAAGGCATTCCCTAATTAAAGGAACAATATTTTCACCTTTTCGGAAGGGCGCGAGAAGATCCATTTCTGATTTTGCAAATAAACAATTCCTCATTTTACCATCTGAAGTCAGCCGTAATCTATTACAACCACTACAAAACGGTTCACTCATAGTGCTAATCACTGCAAACGTGCCTTTATGTCCATCAATTTGGTATTTTTTAGTTGTATCATTTGGATGATCCACTAACTTTTTCACATTCGAAAATCGTGATTCAATTACATTTAATATCTCTTGATAGGATACCAATTTCTCCGGCCTCCAGTGATTTCCCGGAAAGGGCATAAATTCAATGAAGCGAATATGAATAGGAGCGAGTTTTGTCCATTCAACAAATTCAACAATCTCATGGTCGTTGTAACCATTCATCACTACCATATTTACTTTTACATGGAAATTGCTATTCAATAAGAGTTGAATATTGGAATATACTTTTTCAAAATCATCGACATGTGTCAACTTTTTAAAAGTATCACGATCAAGCGAGTCGAGACTTACATTAACTGATTTTAATCCGGCAGAAATAAATGAATTTATAAAAGCATCTATGCGTGAACCGTTAGTAGTGATAGCCAGCTTCACATTTAATTTGCCCAGTCTTTCGATGATGTTTCCGGCATCTTTTCTTACCAAAGGCTCTCCGCCCGTGATTCTTATTTTTTTAACACCTTCATTAACAAAAATCCGAGAAATTGTTTCAATCTCATCGGCACTCATTTTGTCAGATGCTGCACTTCCACAACCCTTGTGAAACTCAGGCTCCGGAAGGCAATAGAGACAGCGGTAGTTGCACCGATCGGTGAAACTAATTCTCAGATAATCATGAATACGGCCAAAGGAATCTTTCAACATGCTGATAAGAGGGATGTTTCAAAGATAATAAATTTCGGAGGAGGTAATAATCCTAAGGGTTTTCACTGAATTCTTTCCATTAAAACAACCTTAACCTCCTGAAAATGGAGGCAATAGCGCTACAACATCACCATTTTTCAAGGCCATTTCATTGTTTTGAATTTGATTGTTCACAGCAAACGCAAATGTATGATGTTCAATTCCCGGAAAATCTTGTATCAATTTCGATTTTAATTCTGAGAGAGTTGAACAATTGCTTATTTCAATACTATTTACCCTGACAAATTCCTTTATGGAGGCAAAAAACAAAACCTGAATTTTCATAATAGCTACAAACTTATCCTCCAAAATTACAGAAGTTGGAGCAGGTTAGGAGGGAAAAGAGGATTTTTTTGGATTTTCAACTATTTTTATTATTTTTGAATAACTCAATCCTAAAAGCATCCTTATGAAAACCAAATTACTAATTTTAATCCTGACGGTCACATTCGCTATAAATTCTCATGCGCAGGTTCAACGATGCGGTACTACTGAGCATCAGGAAGCATTGGATCTTTTGTATCCTGAATTAAAAGCACAACGAATGGCGCTTAATGAAAAGGCTGATGAGTTCATATCTGAGAATCCTCAATATCGTGCCGGCTTAGTGGTCACCATTCCGGTTGTTTTTCATATTTTATATACAGCGCCTGCAGAAAACATTCCCGATGCCCGGCTTTTTGAGCAATTGGATGTGATGAATAAAGATTTTTCACGTTCAAACCTGGATGCCTCCAATACCCGTTCGATGTTTCTAGGAATTGCAGCAAACACACAAATTCAATTTTGTCTTGCACAAAGAACTCCAAATGGAACGGCTACCACCGGAATTGTCAGAGTTTCATATACCGGAGGATTCCCAAATAACCCACACACTATTTCACCGGAATGGGACCATACGAAATACCTTAATGTATACATCGGAGATATAGGCGGGTTGTTAGGATATGCCAATCTTCCTCCCGGAACAGCAGGTAACGATCATGTTGTTGCATTGTATACTGCAGTTGGTGGACCTAACGTTCCCGGCACATTTGTTCCTTATCAATTGGGAAGAACCATCACCCATGAAGTTGGGCATTGGTTGAATTTACAACATACCTTTAACGGTGGTTGTGGTGGTACCACATCAACCACGTGCGGATCGGCAGGCGATTTTGTTTGCGATACACCTCCAACAGCCAATCCTGCTTTTGGATGCCCTACAAACAGTCCCAATAGCTGCACCGAAACAACTCCATTTCCTCCTCCCTATACTGCCAACATGGTAGATATGTATGAAAATTATATGGATTATACCGATGATGGTTGTATGAATATGTTTTCCCTTGGCCAGTCAACACGTATGAATGCTGCGATTAGCAATTTTCGTTCGCAACTGCTTACCTCATTAGGTTGTGTTCCTGTTGGGATTAATGAAATTCTGGATCCCTCCTATGTCACCATCTCTCCTAATATTTCTGATGGAAATTTTGAGGTGCAATTCAATTTTCCTATAGCCACTACCGTGACTCTAGTGGCTATGGATATGAGTGGAAGAAAATTATATGAATCGAACCAACAAATTTCTCATGCCACTTCTTTAAAAATTAATCTATCAGCCAATGCCGAAGGAATATACATATTAAAAGCTTCTACAGAAAAAGGATTTCTTGTGAAAAGAATTGCAATTGTTAGATAAAGTTGAAAAAGTGGTTGTAACAAGGATTTCAATAATTTAACATCGTCTTGTTTTCAAAAATATCAATTAACTTAGTGCGCTCAGTATTTTAAATGACCTTGAAGCATGGCCTCCATAAAATCAATCATAGCAAATTCACCCTCTGTAGATCAGGTAGGGATCGAAGAGCGTATTTCCAGGCTAGCCAAGCGAAGTATAAAAAGCTCGTCTAAACTGGAAGCACTTAAAATGGCCATCAGCATGATGGACCTCACAACACTTGACGCAAAGGATACTCCGGGGAAGGTAATGCAGCTATGCACAAAAGCCATCCGGCCCCATAATTCCATTCCTGATATCCCATCGGCAGCTGCAGTTTGTGTATATCCAAACATGGTAGCTATAGCAAAAAATGCGCTTCAAGGCACAAATATCAAGATTGCATCGGTAGCAACTGCATTTCCAAGTGGTATGTCGACACGTGATATCAAATTGCGGGAAACCAAATATGCTGTTGCTGAAGGTGCCGATGAAATAGATATGGTTATCTCACGTGGACATTTTTTGATGGGTGATTACAGTTATGTTTTTGATGAAATAGCTGCAATTAAAGAAGTCTGTGGTGAAGCACACCTGAAAGTAATTCTCGAAACAGGTGAATTGAGCACATTAGATAATGTTAGAAAAGCCAGTGACCTCGCAATGCATGCGGGTGCTGATTTTATCAAAACATCCACCGGAAAAATACAACCTGCAGCAACTTTACCGGTTACATTGGTCATGCTGGAAGCTATTCGTGATTTTTATTACAGCGAAGGCAAGATGATTGGTATGAAACCCGCAGGAGGAATTGCAACGGCAAAACTAGCACTTCAATATCTGGTGGTAGTACGTGAAACTCTTGGAGAAGCGTGGCTCACTCCCGATTATTTCAGATTTGGTGCCAGTTCCCTTGCCAATGATCTGTTAATGCAAATTCAAAAACAACTTACCGGAGTTTATCAGTCGGCTGACTATTTTTCGAAAGATTAACGGGCTCATTAGCAGATTATTTTTGAGTATCGATTCTTGTAATAAGCATTTAAGGGTGTTTATGAAAAATGGTTTTTCTTCGTTCAAACAACCAGGGTGAAGGAGTTATTGGTTTCTTGTAAAAATATTCTCTGAGATATTTTCGTATATGCCCCATACCTTCTTCTACATTATCTGTAAAAAGTACTAATTTCAAATCATCCTCAGAGATGGTTCCAAATTCTATCATTTTTCTGAAAAACTGTAGCAAGGGTTGATGATAAGCGGTTCCATAAACCACTACGGGGAAATTCCTAATGGTTTTCGTTTGAATAAGGGTACAGGTTTCGAATAATTCATCCATTGTTCCAAAGCCTCCCGGCATCACAATAAAACCATATGAATATTTTAGGAGGAGAACTTTTCTTACAAAAAAATATCGGATCATCACCCAACGATGCATATAGGGATTAGGCCTTTGCTCGTGAGGCAGAAAGATGTTACATCCCACAGAATATCCACCATTTTCGTAGGCACCTCTGTTGGCTGCTTCCATAATTCCGGGCCCACCGCCGGTCATAACAGTACCACCCATTTTAGCAACTTCATGGCCAAATTCATAGGCCACTTTGTAATAGTCATGATGTTCTTTGAAACGTGCCGAACCAAAAATTGTGATGCAGGGACCTGAAAAGTGAAGTGCTCTGAACCCTTTCATAAATTGAAAGGATACACGAATCGCAAATTTAAAATTAGTCCATCGTGATTGAGGCTCCTCAAGAAATTTAGATTCTTCTTTTGCACGAAATTCAAAAGAAGGATAAATGCCATTAAGCTCTGTCATAAAGAAATAATTTCGTGAAAATTACAAAATAAAAAATCGAATACCACATAAAAAGGCGTCTTTTTACGGGCACCTTTTAAACCACACCTAACCCCATTAAATTAACTTGAACGATACCGGTATGGTCATATACACTTTTACTTTTCTGGTTCCCATTTGACCGGGTTTCCATCGAGGCATATTTTCGATCACGCGTTTAGCTTCCTGATGAAAAACTTTATCAGAAACTCCTTTGCATTCTATATCAATTGCATTACCAAGCTCATCCACAACAAAAGTTACATATACAATACCATCAAGGCTTTGTTTACGGGCGGCTTCGGGGTAACGAATATTACTTTTAAGGTATATCAACAAAGCTTTTTCACCACCGGGAAACTCCGGATTAATTTCTGGAACACGTACCGGACCTTCATCATCTGGCTCGGGTTCTTTACGCACCTCTATTGGGATTATATCCACCACCTTGAAGGAATCGATTGGTAACTCTGCCGGGATTTGTTCATCTGGAATAATGATCACTCTTTCGGAACTGACCATAAGTGTTTTTGGTGGTGGTGGTACCTGAAGTTGAGGAGCCCGCTCTTTTCGGAAGGTAACAGGCATATCTTCCTCAGGAATATTTTCCCATAAATCGAAATTTTCAATTTCTTCACGGGGTACGGCTGTGCGGTATTCAAAAGCAAAAAATGTTATCAGTAATGAAAAAACCATACCTACTTTAAAAAAGATTCCTCTTTTTCGTTCAAGATTTTTGAAGGGGCGTTCGTAATTTTCCATAGTGTAATGATTTTAGTATTTGATAAGTAAGATGAACATTTCAAATAAATTCCATACTTAATACTAAAACCTTTTAGCCTGGCACTTTATTATAAGCAAAAAACCCCTGCAACAAAAAGTTGCAGGGGTTTTTACAAGTAGATGACAATATTTTATTTCAATGTAAAACGAATGGGCAGGTTATACTGAACCGAAACAGGTTTACCACGTTGCTTTCCAGCTTTCCATTTTGGCATCGCCATTACAACTCTTTTCGCTTCTTCATCACATCCACCACCGATACCACGCAATACTTTCACCTCTTTTACCTGACCATCAGGACCGATAACGAAAGTTACAAATACCGTTCCTGTGATTCCGTTTTCACGGGCAATGGATGGATACTTAATATTTTCTCCAAGATATTTTACAAGTTTTTCTTCACCACCGGGAAAACTCGGCATCTCTTCAACGATGAGGAAAATTTCAGGTTCGTCGATTACTTCTTCCTTTACAGGCTGAACTTCAATTACAGTTTCCTGAGTAATTTCTGTTTCAGCCATCTCTACTTCGTTTTCAATTTTAACATCGTCTTTTACGACCACAATTTGTTGCACCGGAGGGGGCGGGGGGGGAGGGGGTTTTTCTTCTTGTTTGGTAATTGGAATAATCTCCTCAGGAATATCTTCTACTTTTAACTCTCCCAAAGAATAATTCTTCTCGTCATAGCTTTTCCATTCAAATGCTACAAATGTAATAGCCAGAGCCACTACCAGTCCAATCTGTAAAAACAATCCCTTTTTTTTCTCGAGATCTGCTTCAGGCGATTTTTTCGGTTCCATTATTTTGAATCAATTAGTTAGCGAATATAATCATTAAAAATGTATCTGAACAAGAAAATTCCCAAAATTGTACCTACTATATTAGAAATCAAATCCATCCAATCTCCATGCCGGTCGATAAGTACATTTTCCTGAAAGAGTTCTATTAATCCGCCATAAATTGTACCAAAGACCAATGAAACTCTGACCGCATTATAACGAAGCCACCAATTGGCATATTGTCTCACACAGGCCTTCATCACCTGAAACGACAGGATTCCATACATAGCCACATGGACAAATTTGTCGAATGAAAACAGTTTCCAAAAAGAAAAATCGGGAAGTTCCTTAGATGGTATACTGCTGAGGATGAGTATGGTAAGTGCCCAAAATAGCGGAGCTAAATAGAAGCGGAACATTTCAATAAATCAACAATTCGTATCAGGCACTCACTAAAGCACTGTACTGATCGGCTGAAAGGAGTTCGCTAACTTCAGCGGTATTACTCATTTTCACTTTTACCATCCAGCCATCACCATAAGGATCGGTGTTTACGCTTTCAGGCTGAGATTCAAGGGCTTTGTTAAATTCTATTATTTCTCCGGAAACAGGCATAAACAGGTCGGAAACAGTTTTCACTGCCTCAACGGTTCCAAAAACCTGCTCTTTTTCGATGGTTTCACCTATGGTGTCAATGTCCACATAAACGATATCGCCTAACTCACCTTGTGCAAAATCGGTAATTCCGATAGTTGCAACATCACCTTCCACCCTGATCCATTCATGATCTTTAGTGTATTTTAATTCTTTTGGGAAATTCATGGTATGCTATTTAAATTATTTCCTTATTTATTGCGACAAAATTAAACAGAAAATCTGAATTACTCCGACAAAGTAAATCTTATACTCACACCGGCTGCGGTGTTGGCGGTTGGGAAAGACGTTGAAATCAGAGGATTGTTCACTGTTCTGTCGAAGAACAACCTGATATTGAACCGTTCGTTGATAACATAATCGGCAGATAATTTATACGATAGAATAGTAAGTCCCGCGGTTGGCTGATCAATATTTTCCAATAGTTTACGAACGATTGTACTGTTTTGACGCACCGAAAAATCACCTGTTAAATTCAAATCATTGGTAGATGAACCTGGCTTTTTCTTTCTTCCTAATCCAAATGGCATCACAAAATTTCGCCATCTGTAACCTACTCCAAACACAAACTCCTGACCTTTTGTTTCTGTCAATTGAATATCGGTAAATGACAACGACATGTTACGATCACGTTTGTATTCGAAACGTGTGGTAAGTTTGTTGTTTTTGAAATTCAAATCTACTCCGATGAGCGGACTAAACTGTTCAGTAATTGACACTGCACTAAAGTCTTCTTTTGGAATGAAATTATTACTCAAATCACGTGCTGTTCCCTCCGCTTTATACAACAGGTTGGTGCTGTATGACGACACTCCGTAAGAAGACCGGTAGCCATGTGATAAGTTAACACTGTTAAATAATTTTTTCGCAAATTTTAGTTTTGATAATCCATCGTAAGTAATTCTCCAGTTAACCTGAGGCATTGAAGGAAATGGATTCAGTTTTATAGAGCTTGCTGATTTACCGCTATAGGCTGCTAAGAATGCAAATGTGAGTACTTCCTGCGAAGTAGCTCCATATCCATCGGCATAACCCGCTGTATCAAAACCATTCGACAATCCATTTGCTTCTGCTAAACGAATAGAGATTGCTTTTCGAAATTCAGAGAAATTATCAAACACCTGAGAGCTATAATCCTTTCTGTCTTTGCTGAAGGAAGTATTGATGGCAATATACGACATACTGAAATTTCCTGTTTCAATATGAGAGAATGCTTCATAATCACCACCATCTCGTGCACGTGGGATTTCACTCACGCTACGTGCATAATTGCGATTGGCATTTAACTCGATCCTGAAACCGTTTGCCGGCTCAATAGTGGCCCTTCCGGTTAAATTCTCAGTATAGGATTGTATGAACGGCGTATTAAAGGTGGTGTCTGTTGTTAACCAACGTTTCTGCGCAGCCGTTAGGCGGATGTCTTTCTGACTACCAAATGCAAACGGAAGTCCGGGAGCCATTCGTGAATTGCCATCTTCATCATCGTAAAAATTCTGACCGAGGAGCTCCGGAGTGCGGTTGAAACCGGGAAGTAAAGTTCCATTAGTTTGACTATAATTAAGTGAAATGTTTTTAAGACTTAATATCACCTTCGCAAGAGACCGCGTGAAATCCCCATACACCCTATCTTTTTTCTTGACAGGTACCGGAGGCTTCTTTCCACCAACTGTATCCACAGCAGTGGGTTTTGGATCAACTTTGGGTTTAGCAATAGGCTTAGGAGGTTTGGGACCCAACAACTTCTTGAACAATGGCAATTTATTGTATAAAGTAGTCATTGTAAAAGTAGAATTCAACTGCTTGGTATTTGAATTCTGAATAGTGTTTCCTATTCCGGGATTAATTCCCAACTGATTTGTAGTAGGGTTAATTGCAAGTGGTCCGGTTTGCCAATGGTAATCGAAAAGATATTTCGCATTGAGCGATATCCAGTCAGTTGCCGGGATTTTATTTAATGGCACATTATAACTCAACGAACCACCATGACGATAATCGGTATTACGTCCCAGGTTCCAGAAGTTTTTTGACACGGAATCTTTTTTGGCTTCTGTATCCAGTTTCCCATAAGGCTCATCAATATTCGCAATATTGTTAGCAGTGAAATCAAATTTAATTGATCGGGTGATATCGTAGCCAAGAGAATACTGACGAGTTGTAATAAAAGTTTTGTTGAAGGTAGGAGCTTGCTTGAATGAGAATGCCGAAAGGTCACGCACCTGTGTTTCACCATAATGCCGATTAATATCGGTGCGAAAAGTAAATGCTGTTGGAACAAAATTGAAATTGAAATCTTTGACAGGTTTCATCCATTTTGACTTTTGAGCAAACTGAGCTTTTCCAAATGGTGAGATATACTTTGGTTGAGTCAGATAATTATACCCTAAAGCGGCGAGCCATTCCTTTTGATTATCGTACTCAAGATTTATATTTCTATGATATATCTGCGTGTAGCCGAGTGAAATGTTAAAATTTTCAATATCATAAATTTTGGGTTTGCCGGCGTTACCGGTTCGATTCTTCTTAATGTTGGTAAGGTTTATACTTTGTCGTTTAGTATAATCCTGAGCAATACGTTTAAGTTGTGATCGTCGTTCGCTATCATCAATGGCATCCAGGGCAACCTCAAATGGAACATCCGGATCGAGTGGATTAAACTGAGGGTTGCTGAACAACTCAGAGTAACCAAAATAAAGTGGAATAGAAATACCAGTCTTTACGGGGAAAAATTTTCCAAACTCAAGAGAAGTTGAAAAATCATATTGTGTAATATTTTCTTTCTGACGATCGTTGAGTTTGCTTTCCAGACTTCCAAATCCATCGGTACTTCTTGCTCCAGAAAGGGTCATAGTACCAAGGTCAGCGAGTTTGGTGGTAACTCTTGCATTAGCAGCCCAACCTCCATTGTTATCGAAATCGTTCATGCGGAGTTCGTTCACCCAAAGCTCTACACATTTGGAGGCACCATTGTCAGATGGGTTTAAATCTTTTTTGGGATTACGGATACCAATCATCAGTGTTTTCACTTCGCTCAAGGTAGGATTACCCACAACGGTGATTTTTCTGTTCCCATCAAAAAAGGTGAAAGGAACATTGTTGGCGGTACCGGTGGCCGCATATACGTTGTTTCGGTCGAGCTTTCCATTGATGAGTTTATCTACATCAATCTCCATGTTGTTATCAATCGGCCAAATATCAGTATCAATAGTAGCTCCAAAGCGTGTTATCTTCAAAGGAATTTCATACTCGTAAAAGTTATTGGTAAAGTCGGAACCCAATCGTATAAATGCCGTTACTTCACCATCTTTCAATTCATCACTTGGACCGCCATCCTCAGCGTGTAGGTACATTTTAATTTTCTTATAATTTCTTACATCGAAGATGGTATTCTTGTATGCCGCTCTTGCGTCACCATCTTCAAGGTTACATACTTTCAGACTCAACGATTGTTCATTCAACTGCTGAAGGTTCGTGGTTCCCACATTCACTTCTCTCTCAATTCCGGGAGGTAACACATAACGAATGGGAGTACGATCACCATTCTCTTCCAGATTCACAACGGTAACATCAAAAGGAGTTGTGGATGGATCAACAGGAATATACTCGCCATTTGAAAGCAATGAATACTGATACTTTCTCCACTCTCCACGAAGTAATTCAAGTCGTGCAAAACGCATTACCACTGTATCCGCAAAATCTTTCAAATACATCCTGATAAAATTTACCGACTTTAAGTCCGCACCCGTTCCAATAACAGTGGTAGGATTGTTTACCGGTATTTTAAACTGATACCAGGTAATATTTTTAACGGAATTATCTTTTGTTTGAACAGATGTTTCCACTTTGTCGACGATGTAATTCTGTCCTACCACCATCTGTCCGGGAGTAATATCAACTTTGTATTGAAAATAATTTTCAAAGTCATTCATCGTATTATCACGGTTGATATCTTCGCCATCGGGCAGGTTAGTTGCTGATGTTGGATAATCTTCGGGTGATTGTTCGGATGTTTTGGAATTGCCTTCGGTGTTGTTAAAGAGTTTGTAACGGGTGAGGATATCTGCTCCATTATTATCCAATACATCACCTCTGAAATATTGAAAGTCATCGGCAGCAGGATCGGTGAGTGCGTTTTGATAAGCAACTGAACCAAGTCCAAAAATACTTACCAGAGCATCCAGATATTGTTGTTTAAAAAATGTTCTTTCATTAACAGTTGACAATCCATCCAAACCAACATCCTGTGCTGCGCGTGATGCAGGGTCGTTGTCGAAAGCATTAACAATACTTTGTGCTTGAGGCACCAATCCCCAACTGGTAGTATCCACTAATAAATTATTGGTTGATGAAGGCAATCCATTTTCAAACGAACGATAGGAATCTTTTAAAATATCTTCAGAAATATCACCCAGGTTAAAATACAACGATCCGCCTGAACCATCGTTAGTACTTTCATTGTTGAAAGGATCCATCACCCAAAACTGAATGAACTCCACGTTGGCTGTTTCAAAATCATATGTTTCAATACGGCGCATGATACCGGCCCAACTTCCATTTGGATTGGTGAGGTTACCTGCTAAATTGAGACCATTTACATTAAAGTTATAGGGCCCTCTTTCGCTTGGGTAGTAGGCAAGGTTAAAGATATTGATATTGGTAGCCTGACCGGTTGAATTTTGTTTGAATGGGAAGATCTCTGTCTCCAATACTTCACGCACATTGTGATTTGAAAGCGCAGCATCCGTAATATTAGGAGGAAGAAGGTTACTGGTAGAGCGATAAAAAACAGTTGGGTCAATAGAGTACCATGCAACACGGGCACGATTGAAGCCTGTGAGTAATGTGTCGTTAAAAACTGCTTCAGGGAACAAACTTTGTCCTTGCGGAATCCCTGATAAGTACCAGGTTCCGGGGTTCTTTATATCAATGGTTGACTGGCTTCCTTCAAAGTCGTCAATGTATGCATTGCCATTTTTTCCGATGGCTTTAGAGGTCCCCGGGATAAGGTTTGCAAATTCTCCTGACACGGTCACTTTTGATTCCGCTTTAGTTTCAAGGAAAGGTAATTTATCGATCATCCTTGTAATGAATCTTGAGTTTGTAGAATAGGTTCCATCCACTCCCCAGATCGTATTCCGAATGGGTTCATCACCAATATTTACTTTTCTTGTAATAGGTCTTTCATTCAGGTAAAGAATAGTACCTCCTAAATTAAAATCTTTATTTACCTCATAATCGAAACGAGCTCCGTACAACGACTTCGACTGAATACTGAAAAGTGAATTACTCTCCAGTGAAATTTTTATTGGTGTAGCAGACGCTAAAATTCCGGCATTAATAATTTTTACACGACCGAGATTATAATCAACGGTGTAGTCAACATTTTCGGTAAGAGGTATACCACCTGCGGTAACAGTAACCGACCCCTGGGGAATATTGATTGCATTGAGGAAAATTTCAGAGCTGGAGGAGCTTTGATAACTCCCTTGCAATGTATACCTGTTTAATTCGGGCAATTGCTGTGCAGAAGTTCGTGTAGAATCATATAGCTGATCATAAGCATAATCGTTGGCAAGATTGGAATTAACGAATTGGGTACGTATATAACTACCAAACGGCTCTCTTACCGGAAATATAATTCTTCCGGTATTTGAATTGATAGTAACTCCATCGATGAAATCGAAAATACCATCTGCAAAAGGATCGTTTCTTCCATCTAATTTATCAAGACCTAATACCTGAATAAGTGGTCTTCCTGAAAGAGCTGTTTCAGAAACCGGTACAGGCAAGTAATTAATTTTTACCAGTCCGTCGGAGTTATCAGTATAAATTACATTCAACCTAAAATTCTCACGCTGTACCTGAAAAGAGCCTAATGAATAAACGTTTTTCATCATCAGATCCCAGGTAGGTAAATTGGGGTTGATGTTGGTACTCTTGAGCAATTTTACAAACAGAGCCTTTGGTGCATTAATACCTGCGTTAGTAAGATCACCCACTTTTAAAACTGTATTTCCAACTGTGTACTCAAACGCAACAGCGAGCACTTCGTTTGAATTTAATGCTTGATTCAATGAGATATAACCCAATCGTGCATTGTACACGTACTCATTTTGATTCAGCTTTCTTGCACCCACAAGTCTAACATAATCCTGCTGAGGAGCAAAATTATTGGGAGGTCCTGCCAAAGGATCAAGGCTTTGAGAAACAGTATTGACATCACGGTTTGATAAATACTGGGTTTTCATCAAAGTGTAAAGGTTGTTCGACAAACTATCTGAAGGATAAATGGAAGTTCCTTGAGAAATGAACGCTGTGCTATAAAATTTATATTCTCCCAGGTCCATGAAAGCAACAATATCGCGGGTGTTTTCGGTGCTGTTGTTCTTATTGGTAATCCAGATTTCGAGTTTGGAAATTGTGATAGGAGTATTTACGATTGGAAGATTTTTTAATGCTGCATCATAATTATCTTTGAAATAATTGGCAATGAAATAGTGTTTGTTTGCTTCGTATTGATCGGCAGCAATTTCAAAAGTTGAAAGTTGTCCTCCGCCCGGTGGTACATCAATTGTAGAAGCTTGCCCCTCCTGTTGAGAAATTACAGTAGTAACTTTTAGTTTACCAAACTGAAGCTGTGCTTTAATACCAAAAAGACTCTGGCTACCCTGAATAAGAGAACCTGAAAGAGGTAAGGTAACATTTCCTGCTTCCAGTTTTTTAATGATCTCATCTTCGTATCCGGTATATTCCAGTTTCATTTTATTTTCAAAATCGAAACTGGCTTCAGTATTGTAGTTGGTAGTGAGTTTCATTTTCTCACCGATGTTACCAACAATATTCATTTGAATTTTTTCATTGAAATCAAAAGTAGCATTACGACGTTGCTTTTCAGGAATCGATGGGTTATCGTTTCGATACACATTCACTCCAAAAGTAAGTTCCGCAGAACCCTGGGGACGAATATCAATAGTATTACCTCCGAAGATCCTGTCGAACGCCTGACCGCCGATATAAATTTTAGGGATGATACTTTTCTTTTGAGCTTCTGAACTGTTTTCAGAAATTTCTTTCCAATAATTTTTGGTGGACTTACTGTATTCGCTTCTTACAAATTCATCAAAAGTGAGGTAGGTAGGATTTCTGTAAAACCTATCCCCCATAGTTTCATTGATATTATACTGATTCTCATCCGGATCGTAATCGATACCCATTTGAATGTTGGAGGGATCGCCCAAATACATAGGGCTTTGACTAGGGGCATTAGAAATAGGATCGGTAAGATTATCTTTCCAGGGATAAGGAAGTTTAATAGTATCAGTGTTGCCGGTGTCAGGCAAAACTGCTCTTGCGCCTTCAACATATTCATTAAAACGTAGATCGGAAATTACATTCGGTGAGCCGGCAAAAACGAGGCCGATTACCGGAATGGCAAACCCAACTGTAACACCGAATTTTAGTAACCTTTTAAAATACACCTTCACTCAAATTAACAATGATTTTCTGACAAGTGTCCAACCACTCTTTTTTTATAAAAAAGATCGATCCGGGTTCTCCTTAAAATATTCAACTTATCATTTGGTTATCAAACCCATACATCGACTATCGCAGACAGGTAAAGGGAAACCATAACAAGCGGCTAAAATAATACAAAATTCCAAATGGCAAGACTATTCTCAAAAGCAGTTTTACTGATATTTCAACATCATCAGGAAGCCAGATAACCTAGCGCTGCTTTGATAATTTTTTCTACTGTGGCCCCGTCGGAATGCGTTTTGATGGCTTTTTCTACCGCCTTTTCGGCATTCGATCTTGTGAAACCAAGAGTTACCAAGGCACTTAACGACTCCTCCTTAATTGTATTGCCTGCGAAGACGGGAATTTTTATCTCTCCTGCCGTTTTCAAAATTTTATCCTTAAGATCTATAATAATTCTTTGGGCGGTTTTAGAACCTATTCCTTTGACTTTCTGCAATGCACCTACGTTTCCTGTGGCAAGCACCTGCACTAAATCGGACGGCTCAAATGAGGAAAGAATTAACTGGGCAGTGTTATTTCCAACTCCTGAAACACTGATAAGATCTAAAAATAAACTCCGCTCCTGCTCATCGGCAAATCCGTAGATTGCAAAAAGTGAATAAGCCTGACTCTCCACTTTTATCACACAATGTGTAAATAGCTGAACTTCATTCAATTCTTTAATTGTCGAATAGGTATGCAATGAAATTTGCACATGAAAACCCATCCCTTGATTATCGATCAACACCGAAGTTGGATTGACTGCCCGAATTTTACCGCAGATGTATGAATACATACTTATCGATTATTTGCTGATTTGCTTGCCTGTGCATCTACGACTGCAATAGTGATCATATTCACAATTTCCCTCACAGAGCTACCCAATTGTAAAATGTGAACCGGCTTTTTCATTCCCAGCAGAATAGGACCAATTGCTTCGGCTGCTCCCATTTCCTGCAAAAGTTTGTAAGCGATATTTCCCGATTCCAGATTTGGGAAAATAAGGGTGTTGGCTCCTTCGTTGGCCAGTTCACTAAAGGGGAAATTATCTTTGAGCATTTGAGTATTAAAAGCAAAGTTAGCCTGCATTTCGCCATCCACAATAAGTCCGGGGAACTTGTCATGCAATATTTTAACGGCATCTTTCATTTTGCGGGCCTGGGGCTCCTTGGAGGAACCGAAATTTGAAAACGAAACGAGCGCTATGCGTGGTTTCATGTTAAATTGCTGAATGGCCTTTGCAGTCAAGAGTGTAATTTCAACCAGTTCTTCCGCAGTAGGATTTACATTGATGGTGGTATCGGCAAAAAATACGGGGCCACGTTTGGTTATCATAATGTACATTCCTGCAACGTTCGTTACCTCCTCCTGTGTTCCAATAATATAGAGAGCCGGGCGAAGGATATCGGCATATTTTCTGGTAAGGCCTGAAATAAGCGCATCAGCCTGACCGGTTTCCACCATCATAGCGCCATAATAATTACGCTCTTTCATGATCTTACGGGCTTCATGATAATTGAATCCATTACGGGCCCTTTTCTTGAAAAATAATTCCCCAAAATAATCGAGGTTATCTGAATCAATCCGAGGGTCAATAATTGGAATATCACCTAAATCAAGCTGATGTTCTTCAATAAGTTGTTGAATTTTCTCTTTGTTCCCCAAAAGAATCGGACGTGCAATACCTTCATCACGAACTATCTGTGCCGATTTTAAAATTTTATAGGTATCCGCTTCCGCAAAAACAATACGCTGAGGGTTTTGCTTTGCCCTGTTAGTGATTACCTTAGTTAATTTATTGTCGTGACCTAAACGTTTGGAGAGTTCCTCATCATAAGCTTCCCAGTTGGTGATAGGTTTTCGAGCCACTCCCGATTCCATTGCTGCCCTGGCAACGGCCGGTGCAACTGTTGTTATGAGTCTGGGGTCCAATGGCTTTGGAATGATATAATCTTTGCCAAAGAGAATATTAGTCTTATTATAGGCCAAATTCACCATTTCGGGAACAGGTTGGCGAGCCAGGTTGGCGATAGCTCTAACGGCAGCGAGTTTCATCTCCTCATTAATTTGAGTTGCCCTCACATCCAATGCCCCCCGGAAAATAAAGGGAAAACCTATTACATTATTAACCTGATTAGGGTAATCGGAGCGACCTGTTGCCAAAATGATATCATGACGTGCAGCAGTAGCAGCTTCATAAGTAATTTCAGGATCGGGATTGGCCATGGCAAAAACAATAGGGTTCGCTGCCATCGATCGCAAATGATCTCCATTAAGAATATTACCTTTTGATAAACCAATGAAAACATCGGCCTCTTTCATGGCTTCTTCCAAAGTGTTGATGTTGCGGTCGGTTGCAAAACTTTTTTTGTACTCATCAGGATGTTCTCTGTCGGCACGAACCACGCCGGTAGAATCCAACATCACAATATTTCTTAATTCAGCGCCAAGCGAAACAAATAAACGGGTACACGAAATTGCAGCTGCACCGGCACCATTCACCACAATTCGAACTTCACTAATTTTTTTATTGGCTATATCCAATGCATTGATGAGTGCTGCAGCAGAAATTATTGCAGTTCCATGCTGATCGTCATGCATAACAGGAATTGAAAGTTCTTCTTTTAATCTTTTTTCAATTTCGAAGCACTCGGGTGATTTAATATCTTCGAGATTGATACCACCAAAAGTTGGAGAAATCGCTTTTACTGTATTGACAAAACCCTCTACATCGGGTTGGTCAACTTCAATGTCAAAGACATCTATGTCAGCAAATATTTTAAATAAAAGACCCTTGCCTTCCATTACCGGCTTGGAAGCTAATGGGCCAATATTTCCCAATCCTAAAACCGCGGTTCCGTTGGAAATAACAGCAACAAGATTTCCTTTAGCGGTGTATTTGTAAACATCCTCCGGCGTTTCATGAATTTTCAAACATGGCTCAGCCACTCCCGGGGAATAAGCAAGTGAAAGGTCAAGTTGAGAGCTGTACGGTTTGGTGGGTACAACTTCAATTTTCCCGGGTCTTCCCTGGGAATGATAATCTAATGCATCTTGTTTCTTATTCATACTCACGTTTCAGAAAGCGGCTAAATTACAAAAAAAAGCGTCACGAATTTTTGTTGAAATCCCTAATTATTGATAATTTAATGGTGAACAAACGTGTATTTTATCCAACGAAAAATTTCAGATTTTCTTGTTGTGAATAATTAAAAACACGAATTTGATAATCATAAAAAACGATCCATATAAAAACATTTTATGTACTGAATGTTTGTGAAACAGTTATTAAATTTCCAACACTTTGTAAGTAAAAATTGCAATAAAAATGATGCTAAGAAAAAAATCCGGGTATTAAAAAAGTCCTGCTGTTGGGCAGGACTTTAAAGCTATTAAAGAAATGTTTTTTAATCTCTGGAAACCATCAACTTTCCTGTTGTAGTGCTTTTGCCATCAACAATCAGGGAATAAAAATATACACCTGATTTAAGATCGCTTACATTTACTTTAACGGTATTTTGCAGAACGGCAACATCTTTAACTTCAGCGCCAAGCATGTTAAAGAATTTCAAGCGAGCGTTTTTTGAAGTTTTAGCAAGATTCACATAAAAATTTGTAGTTGTAGAAGCGGGATTTGGATAGGCTTTAGAGATGTAATTTTTGCCCGCAACTGCTTCATTGAGTCCTGTTGTTGCGTCATAAATATATTCAACACAAACAGAATCGGAAATGTTATTGGCATCATAAAAACAATAAGAAACGATGCTAATTCCTGAAATGCCAAAAGTTTCGAGATCACCTCTGAAAATATCAGTATTTTCTCCGGGAACGAGTGTCATATTATCTGGAGCAATCGATGTTTGAGAACCATAACATTGTACCCAGCAGAAATAACTGTTATGACCAGGAAAAAGATTATTTACAGTTCTTTGAACGGTTACATCTTTGGGGGTAGAACTAACATTGGTAATTGTTGCATGACCTTCCATAAAGAAGGCGGGATCCCCACTAAAGTAAATATTAGTCGCTGTAAGGCTTTGCGCCTGAACACCGATACAAAACATTGTAAATAAGGCTATTAAGTAGATTTTTTTCATTTCTCTATAGTTTCAGATAATACTTAAGTGTAAAGTAACGCCAATATTTTGAATTAAACAAGTGTTTCTTTTCTATTCTTTGTAGAAAAAGCGCTACATTAGGATGAACTTTACAGTATTTTTACATAAATAATGTGGTGGCATCATGTAAATTTGTTTTATCTTCGCTACTCGAAAAATCATAAAACAAAATAAATCCAATTAGAATCATGAAACAAATTTACTCTCTTGCGGTGCTTGCGCTGACATTATTTACCGGTTCGGTATGTGCCCAATCACAGCGGTTCATTCTTGCCGAAGAATTCACGCAGGCATCTTGTCCCCCTTGTGCGACTCAAAATCCTGCATTCAACGCAATACTTGATGCTAATCCTACCAAAGTAATTGGTTTGAAATATCAGGTTTGGTGGCCTGGTTTTGATCCGATGTATAACCACAACAAATCGGAAGTTAACACCCGTGTTGCATATTACAGCGTAACCGGTGTTCCAAATGTGCGTGTTGACGGAACAGGTTATGCAGGTGCTCCAAATGGAGTTACCCAAGCGCTTATTGATAATCGATATTTAAATGTATCATCTCCTTTTACTATCACTGCAACACACAGCTTCAATGCTTCATACAGCCAAATGACGGTGAATGCTGACATTACCTGCACACAAGCAACGGCAGGCACTTTGGTAGCTCACATTGCAGTTATAGAGCGCGAAATCAATTTCGCCACTCAGCCCGGTACTAATGGAGAAACAGAATTTTATGGTGTTATGAAGAAAATGCTTCCTGATGATCAGGGAAGTGCAGTTACTGCAAATTCTACAGGTAGCACTCAAAATTTGAATTTCACAATTGATATTCCATGGTACGTTTACGATTTAAATCAACTTGCGGCTATCGTCTTCATTCAGGATAATGGAAACAAAGCTGTTCACCAAACTGCTTACTCCACCCCAATAGGTGGCTTAGCTCCGGTCGATATGCAAATTACTACCGTAACAGGAATTCCAACTCTTATTTGTACCGGAACTTTTAGCCCTCTGGTATCAATTAAAAACAATGGATCCACAACTATTACTTCCTGCAATATCAATTATACTATCGATGGTGGTGCAGTGGTTACGCAGCCATGGACAGGATCACTTGCTGCAAATGCAGTTGCTCAAGTTTCTATTAACAATATCACTGCTACCAATGGAACCCACTCCCTGCGCATCTATACTTCAGATTTAGATGCCGGCATAGATATTTCCCCTATTAACAGCAACTATTTCAAAAATTTCTCTTTCTCTTTAAGTGCCGCATTACCTCCTGTTGTTGAAGGTTTCACTGCTGCTGCATTCCCTCCAACAGATTGGATTGTTAATGACAACAACTCTGATGGAATTGGCTGGTCAAGAGTTACAACTACCGGTGGTTTTGGAAATTCTGCACAATCTGCTAAAATGGATTTCTACACTAGTACTAATGGTCGTATTGATGAATTGTTCATCAAAAAATTGGATATGCAAGGTCTGAGTGGAGTAGCTGCTCTTGATTTTAGTGTTGCTTACAAACAGTATGCTGCAGAAAACGATCGTCTTGAAATACTGGTTTCAACAAACTGCGGTACTTCATGGACCAGCGTATTCAATAAAGCAGGTACAATTCTTTCAACTTCACCAGGCGGACAAACAGCAGCTTTCGTTCCAACGGCTGCTCAATGGAGAGCTGAAAGTGTTGACTTAACTTCTTATATTGGTCAACCGGAAGTACTTGTTAAATTTAAGGCAACTTCTAACTATGGTAACAACATGTACATTGATGATATCAATTTAAATGTTACTACTTCAATTGCTGAAAACGAACTCGAAAAAGCTATCTTGGTTTACCCAACCCTTACTTCAGGAATTGTGAACATTGACGCTAACTTCACTAAAGAAGTGAACCTAAAAGTGGCAGTTTACAATGCATTGGGTCAGGAAGTTGTTTCCAACGTTTATGGAAAAACTCTTGGTGGTCAATTTAACATTGATTTATCAAAGGTTGCTAATGGAAATTACAGCGTTAGAATCTTCACTGATGAAGCTGCCATTGTAAAAACAATATCCGTTGCGAAATAATCCAATACAGATTATAAAATAAAAAGGGCTGCCACATCAGGCGGCCCTTTTTATTTTATAATCATTACAAGTTAGTTTGCCTTATTAACTCAAATAACCGAATTTTGCACTCCTTGTTAATCGTATAAGTTCCCTTTGAAATGAAAAGAACTCCTGTTAAAGAACTATTAAAGCTGATCCCTGAAAGCCAGGAAGTTAATGTTAAAGGCTGGGTAAGAACCCGAAGAGGTAATAAAAATGTTGTTTTTATTGCGGTTAACGACGGCAGCACAATTCATAATGTGCAAGTTGTGGCTGATCCGGCTGCTTTTGATGAAGAACTAATCAAAAAAATTAATACCGGCTCCTCTTTGTCTGTCACCGGATTGCTGGTTCCGTCTCAGGGATCCGGACAACCCGTTGAAATTCAGGCTCAAAACATTTCCATATATGGCCAGGCTGACCCTGAAACCTATCCACTTCAAAAAAAGGGACATACCTTGGAGTTCTTACGAGAAATAGCCCATCTTCGCCCACGAACCAACACCTTTGGTGCTGTTTTAAGGATCCGGCATGCAATGTCCTTTGCCATTCATAAATACTTCAACGACAGAGGATTCTTTTATCTTCACACCCCAATTATTACCGGTTCGGATGCTGAAGGAGCGGGAGCCATGTTTAAGGTTACCACTCTGGATATTGCTAACCCGCCTAAAAATCCTGATGGAACGGTGAACCACAAAGAAGATTTTTTTGGTAAAGAAACCAACCTCACAGTAAGCGGTCAGCTGGAAGGCGAGTTAGGTGCCCTTGCACTCGGTTCTGTTTATACTTTCGGGCCTACTTTTCGTGCTGAAAACTCTAATACCACCCGACACCTTGCTGAGTTCTGGATGATTGAACCCGAAATGGCATTTTATGAACTGGATGATAATATGAATCTGGTTGAGGACATGCTCAAGTATCTGGTTCAATATGCATTGGAACACTGCTCAGATGATCTTGAATTCCTCAACAAAATGTACGATAACGAATTGCTAAGTCGTTTAAATGGTGTTATTGCTGATCCGTTTGTAAGACTAAGCTATACAGATGCAGTTGAAATTTTGAAAAGCTCGAAGGAAAAATTCGAATTTAAAGTTGATTGGGGAACCGATCTGCAATCAGAACATGAGCGATATTTGGTTGAAAAACATTTTAAAAAGCCTGTAATCCTTTTTGACTATCCTAAACATATCAAAGCTTTTTACATGAAGCAGAATGAAGATGGCAAAACGGTGAGGGCAATGGATGTTCTGTTTCCGGGAATAGGTGAAATTGTTGGTGGCTCTCAGCGGGAAGAAGATTACACAAAATTGAAACAAAGAATAGAGGAAATGGGTATTCATGAAGAGAGTTTGTGGTGGTACCTCGAAACACGAAAATTCGGAACCGTTCCTCATGCAGGGTTTGGCCTGGGATTTGAAAGGCTTATTCTGTTTATCACCGGGATGTCGAATATAAGAGATGTGATTCCTTTCCCACGCACACCATTAAGCGCTGAATTTTAAAAAATTATAATTATCAATTCTTTATTTTAGTACCAATATGTTAAAACAATCGCTGCATCAAAAGCTACTTCAGAAGCTTTCTCCTCAACAGATTCAATTGATGAAACTGTTGCAGGTGCCTACAGTTGCATTGGAACAACGCATTAAAGAAGAACTGGAAATAAATCCTGCTCTTGAAGAAGGTCCCGAAGAGGATGAAAACGGTCCGCTGGATGAGGCTGAGTCTGATAACGAAGAAACCGATAATGATTTTGAAGAAAGCAGTGACCTGAGCGAAAGAGACCGTGAGAACGATTTCGATATTTCAGAATACATACAGGATGATGAACCCTACTACAAACTTAATGCGAACAACTCATCACCTGATGATGAACGTAATGAAATTCCGCTGAGTGTAGGAAATACATTTCATGAATTGCTGTTAGGCCAACTTGGCATGTGTGATTTCGATGATAAACAATATCTCATTGCCACACACCTTATAGGAAGTTTGGACGACGATGGTTATTTAAGACGCAATGTAAAAGCTCTGGTCGACGATCTGGCATTTTCTCAAAATATTGATACAACAGAAGAAGAAATTCTGGAAGTATTAAAAATAATTCAAACATTTGATCCTTCAGGTGTGGGTGCCCGTGATCTTCAGGAGTGTTTACTCATACAACTCGACAGGAAACAAGATAATGGTGTGCATGTCACAACTGCCCGGAAAATTCTGAGTGATTACATGGATGAATTTTCTAAAAAACATTATGAAAAAATTGAAAGGTCACTCGATCTTACTTCGGAAGATTTAAAGCTTGCGGTGCATGAAATTTTACATCTCAATCCAAAGCCGGGAGGAAGTTTTTCTGATGAACCCCGTTCTTCACAACACATTGTTCCCGATTTTATAATTAATAACAGCGACAGCATTCTTGAACTCTCTCTGAACTCAAGAAATGCTCCTGATCTCAGAGTAAGCAGGCAGTACAATGAAATGCTGGAGACGTATTCAAAAGACACCAAACACAGCAAGTCCAGCCGCGATGCTGTTATGTTTGTTAAACAAAAACTCGATGCAGCAAAGTGGTTTATAGATGCCATCCGGCAGCGCCAATTAACCCTCATCCGAACCATGGATGCTATCATGAATTATCAGAAAGATTATTTTATTGAAGGTGATGAGAAGAAATTGCGTCCAATGATTTTAAAGGACATCGCAGATATTGTTGCATTGGATATTTCAACTATTTCAAGAGTGGCCAACAGTAAATATGTTCAAACTCCTTTTGGTACTTTTTTACTGAAAAGTTTTTTCTCTGAAGCGCTTTCAACCGACAGTGGAGAAGAGGTTTCGAGCAGAGAGGTTAAAAAAATTCTGAGTGACTATATTGGGAATGAAGATAAAAAGAGACCACTTCCCGATGAAAAACTTATGAAACTTCTGAATGATAAAGGTTATAACATTGCCCGCAGAACCATTGCTAAATACCGGGAACAACTTGGTATTCCTGTGGCAAGACTAAGAAAAGAACTTTAAAATTTTTAGTGTACAGCCGGTTCCCTTTTATAAAACAAAAATGCCTCTATCATTAGCAAGGATATTATCCTATTTACTTCATCCGTTATTAATGCCTTTTTTTGCTGTGGTACTGGTGATGAATCTAAATACTTATATTGCATACAGTATTTCACCACAGGTACAACGAATTATTATCTCATTGGTTTTTATCACCACAGGTGCGCTTCCTGTGCTCACAGCAATCATTCTCCTTCAAAAAGGCATGATCAGGTCACTGGAGATGGAAAGCATTGCAGAACGACGGATACCGTTTATTTCAACAGAGGTATTTTATCTTATTTGCTTTTATCTGCTCCGGCAATTACCTGTTCCCCGATTATTGAGTCTGATGGTGCTGGGGGCCACCATTACCATATTTATTGCATGGTTACTCAGCTTTCGCTGGAAAGTGAGTATCCATATGATAGGTATTGGTGGGTTGATAGGAATGTTGTTCGGACTTTCGCAAATACTGAATGCTGACCTACTTACCATAATAATAACATCCACGATATTTTCTGGTCTGTTAGGTACATCACGACTTATCCTTGGTGCCCACACTCCCAAGCAAGTATATATCGGTTTCTTAATTGGCTTTTTAACTGAATGGTTGGTTATTATGTGGTTTAGCAACTAACCTACAAACAAAAAGCCTGCTATAAAATTTTAACTGTTAATGCGCAATAAAACCAGCCGGTTCCTTTTAGGGTTAGTAAAATAAAAAAGAACTTCAATCACAATTTTGTGTAGTGATGAGGAGTTTACCTGTATCGAAACCAAGTTCAACAGCTCTTGCTTTAAGTTGATTGAAGATGTTCTGATCCATCACCTTTGAACGACTCAAAATCCAGAGATATTCACGATTGGGATGACCCACCATGGCATAAGAATAATCATCTGCAAGAGCAATTATATAATAATCGGCTTTAAACGGCCAAAAAAACTGCACTTTGAGTTTAGCGTTACCCGAACCTTCCACCACAAAAGCCTTCCCTAGTACAGCACCCTGCTTTTCCTTCTTAATACAGGAATTAATAACTTTTACATAGGATTTATCATCCGACAACTGGTAATCGGCCTTTGAGCAGGAACATCCTTTTTGAAAAGAACTTGGAAAAGATGCAATTTCGTACCATGTTCCCATATACCGATCTACATCGACATGTGGAACTGTAGTTAGATCCGGATTGCTGCAAGAAAAAAATGTACTAGTTATGATGACGAACAGGATACTGAGAATTTTCATAGATAATGAAATAATATTTCTACAAATATACTTGTAAAAAACTAAAATTGTAGTTCAGAAATTTCAAATCTATTGGATTACGAGAACATGATAGAATCAAAAGTCACGTTTGCATAACTATGTGCTAACGAAGTTATATAATAATGACAACCGGGCTTTAGCTCTGAAAGAGAATCACAAAACTCAATCAAAAATTACCCTTGTATAACTCCGTCCTTCATAGCGGAGATGTATGATAATGACAATCGGGCTTTAGCTCTGAAAGAGAATCATAAAACTCAATCAAAAATTACCCTTGTATAACTCCGTCCTTCAGGGCGGAGATATATGATAATGACAACCGGGCTTTAGCCCTGAAAGAGAATCATGTTTCTGAATAAAAAGCATTTTGCATAAAATGAACTTTGTGACTGAGATAGAAATTCTTAATGCGCCACAGAAAACTTAGTTCCGGTCTTAAAGCCCGATCATTCGGTGTCTAAAATCCGCCAAAAGTACAGAGTTCTTCAAAAAAATATAAATAAAATTACAAATGTTTTTAAAATGAATACTGCATTGCTTCTTCATTTGTACCTTAGGTAGAAGTCAATCTTTAGGAGGAAACCCCGGAAGCTGACCAAAAATAATATTTAAATCTTTTTGATATGTGAAGTATGCATACATCAAAATGATTGTTAACGAAAGAACTACAACACCCAACATTAAAGAAAACAGAATCAGGAAAGGTCTTTTCGAATCCAGATCCGGCAATGCCTTTTTTACAATTACCAAAGAAGGAAGGTTCTTGGATTGCAAAGAAGTGAGTGCATTGTTATACATACTTCTTGATTTTAAAAGCTGAGTAGTTACATCCTTGATTTTGGCCACTGCTTCATAAAGAGAAAATTCAATTTCTGATAATGTTTGATGACTTTTATCTGTTCGCTTTGAACTCAGTGTTTCCATATATTCAGCCAGCTTTTTGTTTTGTTCCCGGCTTACTTTCTCAGACTCCTTCACAAAAGATTCATAAAAATTAAGGTTCCCCTGTAATTTGTTAATGAGGTATTTTTTATTCAATTCATCAAGCTTCCAGACTGCAGCATTTGCCATAGCCGCTGCAACCTCATTATTCCTATCGCGCACTACGATACTGGATAAGTCACTAGTAAGTTTGTTAAACGAAATTTTTTCAGTAATTTTAATTACTGCCTTTTCAAAATGATAATCCCTGGTTGTATCGATACCATAATGGCGGTACAAATCAAACCTCTTTATTAAAAATGTCATCATTTCGGTAGAATATGCAAGTTGGTATACCCGCTCCTGAACAAGACTTACCTGAAGGATATCTTCCTGACCCGGCTGACCGAAGACAGTTGGATTTACAAGACTTTCATTAGCCAGATAAAAAGTGGAACCACCTTGATACTCCAGCACATAGTCAACAAGAAAATAACCTCCGCTAACCGATGAAAGTGAGAATAACACGGCATAGAACAGCCTGTATTTTCGCAACATCAGTAAAAAATCGTAATGATTCATAGGCAGTGAAATGCTTAAAATGAAATTTTATTGCCAAACACAGCTTTGTACAAAATTTCAACTATTTTCATTTATAATTGCGAAAGATAATAACTATCTTTCAATTCTTAAAATTATTACTTACATTAAATGTTCCTCAAAAACCATTCACCACTTCAAATCATTTCAATTTTCCTGCTCTTGGTGCTACCTCTGCTGTACGCACCGGTGACTCAGGATCCCGAATTGAGTTTAAGATACCTGGCTTTTGCAATATTTCTTACCGGAGTTTCCTCAGTATTTCTTTTCAGAACAACAAACTCTTCAATCCAATCAGTTCAAGCATTTCCAATTTACATGTTTATTGGCTACGTGCTTATTTCTCTATTCTCAATAACTAAAACCATCAATACAGGAGATGGAATCTACGAAGGAAGTAAACTAGTAATGTGTCTCATCATTTTGGTTCTTCTATCAATTGCATCTTGCAATAATATAAAATTTCATGAAAACATCCCAACAATTTTCTCAATATCAGCCTTTATCTTCTCAGTCTTTAGTATGATTCAACTGTTTCCTTTGGTCAAAGAATCACTTTTGGATGGCATTGCTTTTAAAATCGGAACCGGCGTATCTTCCACGCTCTCCAATAAAAACTTTTTAGCTGAAACACTTCTTCTTACATTACCTTTTTCAATTTATTCTACTCTAACCCTGTCTAACAAATTAAAATACTATACGGGTGCCACATCAATAATGTCGTTAATGTTGATTGTGGTAATTCAAAGTGTGGCGGTGTATTTTGCTTTAGGCATAACTATTTTTATCATGTTTATCCTTTTAATTATATACCGGCAAACACTTCGCAAAAGCGAACTTCAATTTTTTCTTAACCCACGATTTTTAATAGTTGCATCCGTCATAGTTATCTCTGTTTTCTGTGCTATAGTAATGTTGCCCTCCAACAAAATAGATTTCAGTCAACTATCCAAAAAGTGGGAAGCAATCACAAATTACATTGAACAACCTGATAGTATTTTTGAATCAAACAATGCTCAGAATAATAACAGTGTATATGATCGTCTTTTTCTTGCACGGACCTCCTTACAGATGGCAAATGAACATCCTGTATTGGGGAACGGTTTAGCCAACTGGAAAATACTATTTCCAAAATATGGTATGTACGGAAACTCATTTATGTCTATTGGAAGACTTCGGTATGAACATCCTCACAATGATTATCTATTTGTACTCTGTGAAAGTGGTTTGGCAGGACTTATATTTTGGGTAGCATTTTTAATAAGTTTGATATTCCTTGCGCTTCGTAAAATGACAAAAGCAATAAATTCTAAACAAAAAATGCTACTATTTTTTTCCATTGCAGCCATCCTCTCCTTTATGCTACTTTCCTTTTTCAGTTATCCCAAAGAGCGTTTTTTCACCATGATGATGGTGCTGATTATCGCTTCTATAATTATAACAAAAGAATCAAATGAAAAAAGTGAAATACGATTAAAAACAAAGTCTGTTTTATGGATATGCCTGATTATGCTTTCTACAATTTCAATAATTCATTTTTTAAGATATCGTTCTGAAGTATATTTATTTAAAGCGATGAATCAACAAAAAAGATCTGATTTCAAAGCGATGCAAAATGATTTGTTTAAGGCGGAATCATCATTTCATATAGTTGATTTGACAAGCACACCACTTTCCTGGCACATCGGCCAGTCTTATTATTATCAAGGGAATCATCAAATGGCTTTTAACAAATACAAGGAAGCTTCATTAGAAAATCCCTACCATATGCAAGTGCTGAATGATCTGGGTGCGCTTTACGAAGAACAGGGAAATCATAAGATAGCACTCAGCTATTTCAACAGGGTATTTGCCATCAACCCTGATTTCCCTGACACAAAATTGAATATGGTAGCTTATTATTTCAATACCGGTGAAATAGAAAAAGCATACGATATTTTGAAAACTCATATTTACAAACATACTCCCAAATGGAGAGCGGATATGAAAATTATATTGTTATCAAAAGCAGAAAAATTTGTTCAGACGAATCAGGACACCGTATTAGTTGATCTATTGAATAAAAAATTGTCGGCTAATCCCAACTTTTTAATGTCGGTATTTTTTGAAGCGGAAAAAGAAAGTATTAGTTTTGAAGACAGGCTCTCACAACTAAGCAAGTGAAATTGTAAATGGCTGTTATTGCTGATTTTAAACAACTTCTAAAATGACTATATTTTCTTTATACAATTCATAATAAATAAGTTACCTATGAAAACCATGAAAAAACTCTTACTCCTCATTATTGTTAGTTTTTTCGTCATTTCAATTGGCCAATCACAGAGTTTTATTTCTATCAATCCAAACATCGGGACCAGAGGTCAAACCATTACTACTACTGTAACTGCAGCCGGTTTCTTTTTTACATTGGGTTCCGCACCATCCAACTGGGGTGATTTTTATATGCAGAAAGGTGCAACAATTATTTAACCCACTACCGTATCAGTAATTAATGACGACAATTTAGATGCAAGTTGGCCTATACCAGCAAATGCTCCCATAGGAAATTATGAAGTTGTTTGGAATCAATTTGGGTTTTAAAATTATATCCCCGGCGGATTCAATATTGGTGATGCCTTTGTTTCAGGAACAGTATTTCTTGATTCCGACTCCAGTGGTACTCAAAATGGAAGTGAAAATCCAATGTTTAATCAAAAAGTACTTTTGTTACCTGACAGTTCATATTCTTACAGTAATACGGATGGTGAGTATACAATAGGAACTACTTTTGGAAATAAAAATGTCAAAATATTGTCGGCACCAATTTGGAACATCACTACTCCGTCACCATTGAGTATTAATGTGAACAACATACTAATGACCGGAAATGATTTCGGACTAAAAGGAGTTTCGGATGTATACGACATCGATGGTAGTTTAACAGGTGGTATTTTACCCAGATGCTTCAGGGATGTACCCTACTTTTTAACCTTCACTAATACAGGAACAATTCCTACTCAAGGCGAAGTTATTTTTATTCGTTCAACTAATTGTATATACGTTTCATCAAGTATTCCACCAGATGTTGTGAACGGAAATGTATATACCTGGAACTACATTAATTTACTTCCTGGTGAATCCAGAAATATTATTGTTACCTTAACTTTACCGGGTCCAGGTTCAACAATTTCAAATGGACTGCAGGTTATTGCAAGAGATATAAATGGTAACATTGTTGATTTGGATGAAGCGTTGTTAAGTCAAACTACTTTGTGCGCCTATGATCCAAATGATAAATCGGTTATCCCCGAAGGCATCTTGGCACCACATTTTACATTGATGTCGGATACACTTGACTTTGTAATTAGATTCCAGAACACCGGAAATGATACTGCATTCCAAGTTGTTATTGTGGATACGTTAGAGAATAGCATACTTGATTTGAATTCATTTGAAATGATTGCTTACAGTCATCCTGTAGTAGTGGATTTAAAAACTAATGGAAAGGTTACATTTACTTTCGATAATATTTTATTGCCTGATAGCAATATCAATGAGCCTGAAAGTCATGGATTTTTGAGGTTCAGGTCACGAATTATTACCGGACTTCCAAATAACACAGTGCTAAACAATACCGCACATATTTATTTTGATTTCAATCCGGCCATTGTCACCAACACCACACTCAACACATTGGTCTACACTTTACCTGTTGGTTTTGATGAATTATTCTCTATTAATTCGGTTCACGTACTTCCTAACCCTGTTACCAATGATGCATTATTACAATTTAACAATGCCGGTAACGAAACATTTACATTGAAAGTTTATGATGTACGGGGGAAACTTGTTGCCGAACAAACTTTAACCGGAGAAAGTGCCATAGTGCCTGCAAAATTACTTCAGTCAGGTGTGTATATCTATCATCTAAAAAATGAACAGGGTACCCGAAACCACAAAGGAAAATTTGTTGTCATGTAGTTTTAAGATTAGGTTTGAAAAGAAAGTTCTGTAGTGATACAGGGCTTTTTTTTTATTCTACGGGTGTATTGTCAGTATTGGGAACCAACTTGTGAAGTTTTTTTGTTCCGGGATACATTTCATATTTCACAAACCTGCATTCAAGCTGTCCATTAAATACTTGAATTTTACGCGATGCTCTTAAGCCAACATATTTCAAAGCCTGCATATTGGAGGTAATCATCCAGCAATCGTAACCCGTAAATTTTTTCTTAAAAGTATCACCAATGCTTTTGTAAAGCTCTTCGAGATTATCCTTATCCATTCGTTCACCGTAAGGAGGATTGATAATCACAATTCCACCACCTTCAGGAGCATCAAAATCTTTCATATCACATTCTTTGATGCTCACAATATCTTCTACCCGAGCCAGCTTCACATTTTCTTTAGCTTTACGAGTTACGTGATGCGAAATTTCACCTCCTAAAACAAGTGGTGTTTCTGAAATAATTTTGCTAATGGCAGCATCGTATATTGTTTGCCACAACTCTTCTTCATAAGGCAAGAACTTTTTCCATCTCATAAACCCAAAATCCACTCGGTAATAACCAGGTGGAATATTTGCTGCAATAAGAGCAGCTTCAATTAAAATAGTTCCCGATCCACACATGGGATCAATCAGAGGTTTCTTGCGATCCCATCCGGCGAGTAAAACCAATCCTGCAGCAAGTACTTCATTTATAGGAGCCAGATTCGTTTGATCACGGTATCCACGCTTGTGAAGACTATCGCCTGATGAATCCAATGCCACACTGCATGTGGTATCGTGTATGTGGAGATTTATTCTAATGGTAGGTCGATCGAGATCAACATCGGGACGTTTATCATACTTCTCACGAAATTGATCTACGATGGCGTCTTTTGATTTTTGAGAGATAAACTGAGAATGTGTAAAAATATCAGTGCTCAATACTGTGTCTATGGCCAAAGAATCGCCAACATCCATATATTCTTCCCAGTTAATGGCTTTTATTCCTTCATAAAGACTAGTCTCATCATGAACTTCAAACTGGGCAACAGGCACTAAGACACGCAACGCTGTTCTCAATCCCAAATTACTCTTATAAATCATTCCCTTGTCCCCGGTAAACTTCACTGCCCGGTTCAGGATTTCAACATCTCTTGCACCCAGTCGTCTTAACTCACCCGCAAGCACTTCTTCAAGGCCAAATACTGTTTTAGCGATAAGGGTTAGGTCGGAATTTTGAGGTGTGTTCATATGATAATTATATTACAAAGGTAAGTGTATTTCAACAGACACGATAATTAGTGAGATTATGTGAAATTAAACCGCAAAACCCCGGCAAAGGGCCGGGGTTTTGACTACTTGAATTAGCTCCCGCACAGCGTGCGGGATGGGGAAAAAGTCTTAACTGCCACAGGCAATACAATCATCCGGATTGTCGATACTGCAGCTTATTTCAGCAAGAGCCACTTCACTTGCAATTTTATCGGTAGCAGAAACAAGGGCTGCTTTAGCTTCGTTTCCATTTGCTTGCTGAACGTAGGAATTTTCAACTGTAAACTTAATGGCATCCACAGCAGATTTTGTACGTAGGTAATACATCCCTGTTTTGAGTCCTTTTTTCCATGCATAAAAATGCATAGAGCTCAATTTAGCAAAGTTCGCATTCGGAATAAATACATTCAACGATTGACTTTGGCAGATAAAGGCACCTCTATCGGCCGCCATATCAATAATGGCTCTTTGTTTGATCTCCCAAACTGTTTTGTACAGTTCTTTAATGTGCTCAGGAATTTCATTAATATTTTGTACAGAGCCATTGTTGGCCATGATTTTATTTTTGAGATCACCATTCCAAAGGCCCATGTTTACGAGGTCGAGGAGCAGGTGTTTATTCACAACAACAAATTCACCCGACAACACACGGCGAGTATAGATGTTGGAAGTATACGCTTCAAAACATTCGTTATTTCCGAGGATCTGTGAAGTTGACGCTGTTGGCATTGGCGCTAGCAGTAGTGAATTTCTGGCACCGAACTTCAACACTTCTTCTTTCAGTACATCCCACTCCCAGCGGTTGGATGGGGTAACGTTCCACATATCATACTGGAAAATACCTTTTGACAATGGAGAACCCTCGTATGTTTCGTAGGGTCCATCAACTTTTGCGAGATCCTTAGATGCCGTCATTGCCGCATAGTAGATAGTTTCAAATATCTCACGGTTGAGCGTACGTGCTTCATCAGATTCAAATGGCATACGCATTAGGATAAAGGCATCTGCAAGTCCCTGAACACCGATACCAATAGGACGGTGACGCATGTTGGATTTGCGGGCTTCAGGAATAGGATAATAATTTACATCGATGATCTTATTCAGGTTTTTGGTAATCACATAAGTGATATCAAACAACTTCTGGTGATCGAACTTACCATCAATCACAAAACGGGGCAAAGAGATAGATGCAAGGTTACAAACAGCTACTTCATCCTTATCGGTATACTCAACAATTTCGGTACACAGGTTAGAACTTTGAATAGTTCCAAGATTTTTCTGATTTGATTTTTCATTACATGCATCTTTGTAGAGCATATAAGGGGTACCGGTTTCAATTTGTGATTCGAGGATAGCAGTCCACAATTCGCGGGCCTTAACAACTTTTCTGGCTTTGCCTTCACGTTCATATCGTTGATATAGTTCTTCAAATTCAGCACCATAACAATCGGCCATTCCGGGTGCTTCGTTAGGACAGAATAACGACCAGTCGCCTTCTTCTTCCACACGTTTCATAAACAGATCGCAAACCCACAGAGCATAAAACAAATCACGTGCACGCAGTTCTTCTTTACCGTGATTTTTTTTCAGCTCAAGGAATTCAAAAATATCGGCATGCCAAGGCTCGAGGTAAATTGCAAATGAACCTTTTCTTTTCCCACCCCCCTGATCAACATAACGTGCGGTGTCATTAAATACACGAAGCATTGGAACAATTCCGTTACTGGTACCGTTAGTGCCACGAATATAGGATCCTGTTGCACGAACATTGTGAATGCTAAGACCGATTCCACCGGCCGATTGCGAAATTTGTGCACACTGTTTTAATGTATCGTAAATTCCGTCGATGCTGTCACCTTTCATAGTAAGAAGGAAACAGGATGAAAGTTGTGGTTTTGGTGTTCCTGCATTAAAAAGTGTAGGAGTTGCATGCGTAAACCAACGCTCACTCATGAGGTTGTAAGTTTCTATTGCCGATTCGATATCTTCTTTGTGAATACCTACCGCTACACGCATGAGCATGTGCTGAGGACGTTCCACCACTTTACCATTTAGCTTTAGCAGATAAGATTTTTCAAGCGTTTTAAAACCGAAATAATCATAACCAAAGTCACGATCATAAATAATTGTTGAATCGAGCAACTCAGAATTTTCACTAATAATTTTATACACATCATCAGCAATCAGCGAAGCATTCAAATTAGTTTTAGGATCGATATAGTCATACAGATCCCGCATAGTTTCAGAAAATAATTTCTTTGTATTCTTATGCAGATTGGAGATGGCGATTCTGGAAGCCAGCGATGCATAGTCAGGATGTTTAGTTGTAAGAGAAGCGGCGATTTCTGCGGCGAGGTTATCCAGTTCACTGGTAGTAACGCCATCATAAATTCCTTCAATCACCTTCATGGCTACTTGAACAGGTTCAACATGTTCGGGAGATAAGCCATAGCACAGGCGCTGAATTCGGGAAGTAATTTTGTCGAACTTAACTGTTTCCTTCCGACCGTCTCTTTTGTATACAAACATGATTTATAAATTTAAAATGTTAATGATTTTAATGAATGGTGCTTATAAAAATTTTATACTTTTTTTGTTAGGGGGGTAAAGTATCCTTCCAACAAGTTGATGTTGATTTTAAATGCATCCTTTTGCTGATGCTAATGTGTAAATTAATAAAGGAGTTATTCCGGTGCCTTACTGGTAGTTATTAACCAAGTTTCAAACAACCCACTATCGGCGGCACAATTCACCGGAATTTTTAAATCTAGAAATCTTCGTCAAGTTTGAATTCCTGCTGTTCTGGAGTATTCATAACACCTGCTTTCTGGTATTCGGCAACTCTTTTTTCAAAGAAGTTAGTTTTCCCCTGCAGGGAGATCGTTTCCATAAAATCAAAAGGATTCGTTGCATTATAAATTTTAGGATAACCCAACGAAACAAGTAAACGATCAGCCACAAACTCAATATACTGACACATGAGTTTAGAATTCATTCCTATAAGAGAAACTGGCAATGCGCTGGTAACAAATTCGTGTTCATTTTCAACAGCGTCTCTAATTATTTCATAAATACGCTCTTGTGATAATTTATTTTCAAGCATACCGTACAGTAGGCAGGCAAAATCGCAATGCAATCCTTCGTCGCGGGAGATGAGTTCATTAGAGAAACTTAATCCCGGCATCAACCCTCTTTTCTTCAACCAGAAGATAGAGCAGAAACTTCCTGAAAAGAAAATTCCTTCAACAGCAGCAAAAGCCACTAATCTTTCCGCAAATGAACCTTCGTTAATCCATTTTAGAGCCCATTGAGCTTTTTTCTGCACGCAAGGAACAGTTTCGAGAGCATTGAACAATCTTTTTTTCTCTACATTGTCCTTTATATAAGTATCTATTAATAGAGAGTAAGTTTCAGAATGAATATTTTCAATCATAATCTGAAAACCATAAAAGCAACGTGCTTCAGGCAACTGCACTTCTTTCATAAAGTTTACTGCCAGATTTTCATTTACAATACCATCGCTGGCAGCAAAAAATGCAAGTACATGTTTCACAAAGTGCTGTTCATCATTGGTCAAACGTTCCCAGTCCTTCAAATCAGGCGAAAGGTCAATCTCCTCCGCTGTCCAGAATGAAGCTTCGTGCTTTTTGTACATTTTCCATATTTCCGGGTATTTTATAGGGAGCAAAACGAAACGCTCTTTATTTTCCTGAAGTAAAACTTCCATATATCTTTAATTTTTAAATAGTTGACGACTCCACTTCCTGTTCGGTGATCCAACCAGGCCTTTTTAATACTTTACTAAACTGAGTTTTGATTGACAATCAGTGGCTTTAACCTAGAAAGATTCCGTTCCTGATTACATTGCAAACTTTCATAAAATTAAACTCTAAAACAATTCAATTTTTTGAACAATTGGCCATTTTTTTCAACACAAACAGGTTAATAAAAAAATAACAGTAAATGCTTTGTTTCTATCTAATGTTTGTTAACTAAATAATGAGTTCTCAATGTTTCCGCACGTTTCGGGCGGTATGACGCAACACGTGAAAAAACTATTTTTCTAAATGTTCCACGGCAATTTCTAATTCTTCAAACCATTTTTTACCGTACTTCCTGATTAGCGGTGCTTTAAGAAACTGAAACACCCTAACATCGAGTTTTTTGCCAAAAGTACAGGCAGCTTTGCAAAGATCCCATTTATGATAATTGAGTGCCTCCACTCCATTTTTCAACTTGTTGATGCGAATCGGATACAGATGGCAAGAGATTGGTTTTTTAAATTTGATCTTTCCATCTGCGTGCGCCTTCTCTATACCACACTTCGCAATTCCTCCTTCGAAAACGGTGTATGCACACTCTAACTCTCCGTTAACCAGAGGGGTAACATAATCACCATCGCTATCAACCACGTACTTTCCGTATTTCTCAATAGACTTCCTTCCATCTTCCGTAAGATAAGGAGCAACCTTAGGATAAATTTTTTCGAGAATTTTCAGTTCCTCTTCATCTAACGGCGCACCGCTATCCCCTGCTACACAGCATGCTCCCCTGCATTTCTCGAGATCGCATACAAACTTCTTCTCCAGAACGTCTGTTGATATAAGTGTATTGCCGATTTGAAGCATGTTCTTGAATTAAGGGATGCGAAGGTAAGGAAAAAAATAGTTCGTGGGTTAGTGGGTTCGTGAGCGAGTGGGTTCATGAGTTAGTGAGTTGGTGAGTTAGTGAGTTAGTGGTTAGTGGGAGAGTGGGCCTTCCCTGAGCGTAGTTGAGGTGCCCTGAGAGTCCTCGTTGGGTTGTTTGCTTTGATTAGCAATTGAAGAAATGGAAAACAGCTCATAGGTTGGGGCGATTTTTAACTTGCCACTTTTAACTTTCAACTTGTTACACAGAAATAATTTCCTTAAACTATTTTAAAATGTTTTTTGATAGTTACCTTTACACTTGTAAAAAATGGAGACTCCTCGCAATCTGATTATTCAGGTAAAATCTTTGGTTAAAAAATATGGTAGTTTGATTGCTGTGGATGACATTAGTTTTGATGTTTATGAGGGAGAAATATTTGGATTGTTAGGGCCCAATGGTGCGGGCAAAACAACCACCATGGAAATTATGGAAACGCTTCGCGAGCCTACCAGCGGCGCTGTACTGATAAAAGGTATCGACGTTTCTAAAAATGTTAATCAGGTGAAACAACAAATTGGTGTGCAACTTCAAGCAGCCGGTTATTACCCAAGTCTTACACTAACCGAGCTGGTTGCTCTGTTTGCCGGTCTATATAATCAACCAACGGACGCTTTGGAGTTATTACAAAAAGTAGCTCTTACCGAAAAAGCTAAATCAAAATATAAAGAATTATCGGGAGGACAAAAGCAACGATTTTCAATAGCTACTACACTCATCAACAAACCATCCATTATTTTTCTTGATGAACCTACCACAGGACTCGATCCTCAGGCCAGAAGAAATTTATGGGAACTCATCAAAGATATCCGCAACAGCGGCACCACAGTGGTGATTACTACTCACTATATGGATGAAGCTGAACAGTTGTGCGACAGAGTGGCCATCATAGAAAAAGGGAAAATTATTGCATCCGATAGTCCCGATAATTTAATTGATAATTTAGTTGCAACAGGTTTCGAAAGAAAAAAGGAAGTGAAAAAAGCAAATCTGGAAGATGTGTTTTTAAATTTGACTGGACACGAATGGCGCATGTAACGAGTTACGAATGCCTTCGGCTACTAATATACGAATTACGAATGTAATTTCTGCCTGGAGAGGCGGGAATTACGCCTGCCCGACTGAAAGGCGGGAATCCCTTCGGGTTGCGTGTGAGCGGTTCGGCTTCGCTCACCGTGACGGTTAATTGTCTCGGCTCCGCTCGACAGGGATGTGCAGGCACATCATTTCTTCCT
>Ga0105046_10000908_pt1 | contig 43622 bp, 34 predicted proteins | sample MAT03_FD_78385 | JGI IMG/M metagenome (GOLD analysis project Ga0105046, IMG submission 78385) | Freshwater microbial communities from Lake Fryxell liftoff mats and glacier meltwater in Antarctica - MAT-03 (megahit assembly) | ecosystem: Environmental > Aquatic > Freshwater > Ice > Liftoff... | reverse complement strand
GTTGTTGTTATTGGTGGTGGTGATGCTGCGTGTGATAAAGCGTTGCAACTTGCATCTTTTGCAAAACAAGTGACCATGTTAGTTCGTGACAAAGAAATGCGCGCAGCTGATATTGTGCAAGGCTATGTCAAAAGTACAAAGAACATTGCTGTTCGGTGTGATATTGAAGTCGAAAAAATTATAGGCGCAGATGGTAGAGTTTCTGCGGTTGCATTAAAAGATACTAAATCAGGTAAAAAAGAAACAATGCCAGTTCAATCAGTGTATTTTGCACTTGGCTTTGATCCAAATTCTCAAATGTTCAAAGGATTGTTGGAATTGAACAAGAATGGGTATGTTGTTTTGCATGATAAGGTACAAAAAACTTCGTTAGAAGGAGTTTTTGCCGCAGGTAATATTGAAGATCCTGTTTATCAAAAAGCGAGTATTGCTGCAGGTTCAGGAGCGCGGGCAGGGTTAGATGCCATTCAATATTTACAAAACAAAGGTTTGACGCCAGCCATGGCAGATGCGCTTAAAGATGGCATGTATGTTGTGCAAAAAAAATGTAACAATGACATTCTTGCACCAACCACACAGGATGAATTACAAAAGATTATTGCTGATCATGATGTTGTTGTTATTGATTTTTATGCTCGGACGTGTCCTGTTTGCAAAATGCTTGCTCCTTACTATCAACAAGCGTGTGCGCAAGTGGGTGATAACGTTGCTTTTGTTTCATTTGATATTCAAAAGTCTGATGATGTCTTCAAACAATTTGCCATACAAGGTACGCCAACCGTTGTATTGATGAAAGCCGGCAAAGAAACTAGTCGTTCAACAACATTAAAAACCCTTAAAGATATTCTCGACTTTATTCAAATAAAATAAAAAATTAATAAATTACCAATATTCGTTGAGCTCATGTTAAATAATATCTTCCAAGAAAAAGTACCTAAGAAGGGGAATGTCATTCTGAGCTTGAGTAGCACGAAAGCGTAGGAATCCATGTTTATAGAGTGAAATTCATAATTAGACTGGATTACTTCGGAGCTACGCTCCTCATAATGACAAGGTGTTTATACTATTTTTTTGTAAATTATTAATTTTGGGTTATTGAGTAAATACAATAAAGCTTGTAATTTTTATCTTTGATACTTCTTAGTTCTCACACAACTTTCTTAACAAAAACCCTAAAACAAAAACATGTGTAAAAATATAATTAATAATATTGCAATTTGAAAAATAAAAATGCTACACTCAGGTACAAGATATAATGTTACTGACTAATTTGGGTAAGGGGAAGTATCGTGAGGGGTTGGTATAATTGGGTATTTATAGCAGTAAGCATTCTTGCTTTGTCTTATGTGGTTAAATTTCCCGCTATTCTTTATAGTTCCGAAGAAAAAGTTACTATTCACCATGATTCTGAAAAAACAAATTCAGTGCTTGAACAAAGTAGTGTTCGCGTTGATGAAAAATATTTAGTTAAAAGTCATTTGGAACCTATCAATTTCACCTCTAATTCGCCTTTTTATGATGATAATGGTTTGGTAACCATAACACGCAAAGGATTTTTGCTCAAAAAGCCAACGGCACAAGCAACCGTGTTAGTGTGTCATGGTTTTATGTGTGATAAATTTGATTCAGCATTTTTACGGATGATATTTCCTATGTGCTGTAATGTCATGACGTTTGATTTCAGGGCACATGGTGAAAATGTGAGCGAACATCAATATTGCACTTTTGGTCGCGATGAAGCAAACGATGTAATCGCCGCGGTTAATTATTTAAAATCACGTCCTGATATAGGGCATTTGCCAATCGTTGCTTTTGGATTTTCAATGGGTGCTGTTGCGGCTATTCAAGCGCAAGCTGCCTATCCCAATCTTTTTAAGGCAATGATTTTGGATTGTCCTTATGATCACAGCAAAAATGTTATTAAGCAAGGTCTTGAAAATTTAAAATTCTCATTTTTTGGTTATCGCTTTTCATTACCCGGTAAACAATTGCTTGAACAATATGCCTTTCATCCGTATGTGCAATCATTTTTGAAAGCAGTTCTAAAAACAGTGGCTAATATGGATGCAACAGCAACTAACACGTATATCTATCCGGTGAGTCCTATGGACTCAATTAAAAATGTTAAAGTTCCTTGTTTATTTATTCACTGTATTAATGATGAAAAAGTGCCGGTTAGTGCGGCCAAAAATTTATTTAATGGGGCAAGTGGTTATAAAAGATTATGGCTAACGTTAGGTCGTCGCCATTTTGATTCTTTTTTTTATAACCCCGAAAAATATGTGTATAAAATAAATCGTTTTATTCAAAAAGTTCTTGATTTGTCACTTGCTGATAAGGCACAACAAAAAATTAAGGAAGATGCACTAATTTTATGAGAGTAGATAATGTATTGAAATCTAATTGCCACATGTTATATGATCAATGATAATAATTTGCTAACAATGAAAAATTGTATTAAAAAATTTTTGGGGAGTTTTATAATGAAAATTTTTATGAGTTCTTGGTTGAAAATTTTTTTTGCGATTGTGCTTTGTGCGGTGCCTTTTTTTGTAGTTGAATATAGTTTTTCAATGGAAGGTGCAATTATTGAGCGATTAGCAGGTGAAGCTTTGATTACTGAAGGAGCCGCTGAGGGAATTGCTCGCACGGCATCAGAAAGTTTTGGTTTTAGTGCGGAAGAAATGGCTCAAGAAGGATTGAGTGCAAGTGTGCGGGATGCGTTGGGAGAAAACCTTACACAAGGATTTGAAAAATTTGAAAAGGCTTTAGCTAAATTTAAGACTGGTGAAATAGGAATTAACGAGTTAAAGCAGCAAACGGAAATGATTTTTAGTCAACAAAAAGACGCTTTTCTTGAAGGTGCTTCAAGTGCATTAGAAAAACAAGGTAGTCTTAACGTTTTTGATAAAGGGCTATTGGAAGGAGCTGGGCGATTAAGTGAAGGTGAACTGAGTAAACTTCCTGAAGTTTCTAAGGTGCTTCAAGGCGGTGTTAAGCTTGAAGGAGAAGGGCTTGCTTCAGTTAATGAAACGTTAATAAAATCTGAGGTGCGTGATCTTGCTAAAACTGAATTGGGTGGTCTAGAACGATCGGGAGCTTCGGAAACACAGCTTTCTTCAGCTGAATCAAAATTAAATACTGCTGAAAAAGCGGCGGTGGCAGATCGCCAAGTTCGTGCCGGTGAAGCACAAAAAAATGTTGATGTTTCAAAAACAGAATTGGAAAGTGCAAAACCTGAAGAAAAGCCTGCAGCACAAGATAAATTAGATGAAGCTACTAAGGCAAAAGAGGCAGATGAAAGAATAACTTATTCAGAAGAGCATGCTAATGCAAAAACTGACTTAGAAGATGCAAAGATTACTAAAAATAATGCTGATGTTGAAAAAAATCTTGCCCAAAAAGAAGTTGAAGCCGCTAAAGAAGCAGCAAAAAAGGCTGGGCCACAAGATGAAGCAGCAAAAGCAAAGGTTAATGAAGCAGAAGAAAACTTGAAATCTAAAACAGCAGATTATGAAGCAGCGACTGAAAAAGTTAATAAAGCAAAAGCAGATCTCATTGAAAAAGAAAATCAACTCTTAAAAAAATCGGATATTTTTAAAAACAAATGGGAAAAAACAAAAGTAATTGGCACAAAAAGTGGACGTGCTGCCTGGGAAGGTGTAAAAGGACTTCCGGCATCTGCTTGGACTCAAATTAAATTTGTTCTTGATCAATTTGTGATCAGCATTCTTTTTGGTGCACCAAATATGGTTATAGAAGGTTATAATTCTGCAATGGCCAAAAAGAAATTATTAGAAACAAAAAGAAATTATCAACGGTGGGGAAACACGTGGCTTAAAATTCCTGATTTTTTTATTAATGATGAAGATCCTGCTAATTCGTTGAATCTTTATGTTGGTGTTCCTAATGAAGGGTATCCTATTACTGAAAATATGTTGGATGCTGCTCATTATTATGTCGTCAAAAGTGATTATACGCCGTGGGGAAGTTCTTCAATTTTCGATAATATCTCGGATATGGTTAATTTAAATACTGGTTTTGTTTTTGTCAGTGACGGTCAGGCTGTCAATCAAAATGATCCAATATTCCCTTGGATTGATCCTAAGGGAGGAGACAATGGATTAATTCCTCAGATAAATTCATTATCAGGAAAAGCTAGAGCAGGGTTAAAAACTGAAGGTATTGAATATTATGTTGATAGTTATGAAGCTGGCTATAAGGGTAATATTGAAGTTGGTAATTTATTTGCAAATCTAAAAACTGGATTTCCACGGTTGCTTGTGCCAACAATGAAAGCATTGCAAGAGGGAACAACGTTTGGTGTTGATGCAAAAGGTAAAGCATTGTATTTAGTCCAAGGTTTTAGAGGCTTTAAATCTGATACCGATAATGGCAAAACCATTATGGCTGCATTAAGTGACACTGCTGTTACTAGTGCTCCTGCTGCTGCAGATGATAAAAATTATATTATTGATGGTATTTATATTTATCAAACAAAAGATACACCAATTGTTGATTTAGTCAAAAAGCAAATTGCAGCTGATGATCCTGAAAAACAATTATTATTAGATTCAATTGTTGATTATGTCGTGATGCTTGATCCTGATAATAATGTTGTTCCGTTGATGTCACCTCAGCCGATGGTGCTGCCTCCCGGCTCAAATGATTCTGCTTTTGTGCATTATGCGCTCAATCCCCAAATTGGTAAAATGAAAAGCTTGGTTGATGGCAGCAGTAAAGCATATACTGCAAGCGGTGCTCTTGAAGAGGCACCATTTCCCCAAATAAGTCCTGCGACAGAAATCGCTAATCAAATATCTGCTATGCAAACATTCTTTAATCAAAAAATTAAATATGGACCGTTTAAATATAATGGTACAACGCTCACTATTGATAAAGCATTAGCTGATGCAAATATTTATGTGTATAAAGCATCAGGTTTCTTGGAAGGCGGCTTTGATGATTATTTTGTTGCATTGCTAGCGCCAGTAAAAGATGAAAAAACGAGCAAAACAAAATTTCCTGTAGCTTCGCTGCCTTCAAATGGTATTGTATATTTTGTAAGTTTGGTGACTTCACGTTTTTATGATAAAGATTTGCAACCGTATGCTCCGCCTGTTGCGCCGACTTTAAAAGATTATTACATAACAAAAGAAGATTCGGTAAATAAGATTCCTAGCGCTGTTGCAACAGGAAAACCTGAGGACACCAGTTTGCCTCAAGCAAAAGCATCACTGTACACCTTATTTGTGCAAGGTGAATATAACCCGAGTCCCAAACCAGCAAATTATGTTGGTTCGTTACCAGTGCCTCCATATTGGGCTCTCAACTCTTCAATGTTTAGCTTGCAAGGTGTTAGTCCTCTTGCTGATGCATTAGCACAACAACAACCATTGTATAATGCTATTAAAGCTGCCCATGAAAATTGGATTTCCGTGCTCGATATTGATGATCCTGGTGCATTATCTAGAAAAATGGGACCATTTGAGTTCACCACCGGGGAAGTTGAAAATATTCATTTGCGTGCGCTCAATGAACCTGCTCTCAAGCTTGGGTATTATATTTATACCTCAGGTCGCTATCCTGATGAATATTTGGTGGTTTCTAAAAATGCTGCAGGAACTGAAGGCGTTGGTGAGGAGTTTGGCGGACAGCAATATTTAGTGAGTCTTTCAAATGGTAATGTGTATGATGCACAGTCAAACGGGAATGTTGCTGGAAAACCGATAATGAATCTTGATCAGTTGGTGAAACAATTAGAGTTAACAAATGCTGGGGTTGATGCGCGTATTGCCAATGAGCAAAAAACATTGAATGCGCTTATGAAATTAACTCAAGCTGATGCAACGATGAAGGCGGCTGATAAAAAAACAAGAATTGCCACTATTAATGCTCAAATTGCGGCAATACCAGCCCAAAAAACAACCTTATATGATATGGTAAGCACCATTAAGCAATCACAAGTGGGTTATAATCGAGCAATGATCAATAAATTATATAGTGATGATTTGGTTTTTGGTGCCCGACAATTATATCTGCCAAAAGAATCATATCTTGCAGGTCAATATATTTATGCTGATGTCACTGGTTTGGGCAGTCCTTTGGATGCCAACGGTCAAGAAATTAAGGCAGTAGTTGATCAAATCAAAGATTATTATGTAACTTATGAAGAAGACAAGGATTCTGCAACAGGAGAATCTATTGCAACATTTGCATATCCATTGAATAAAAACACTACAAGAATATTCAGCCTTGTTTCAGGGGGTGGTTTCGATCGCAGTGGTGCATTTGCGAAATCATATCAAACAGTTCAGATTTCAGATAAAGACGGTCAAAAAGTATATTCAGATCTCAATGACTTTGTTACTAAAATATTTACTATCATCAAAGCACGCATGGACGAAGAAAAGCGTCCGCAAACATCAATTGTATTACTAAGTAGAATTCAACCCTTGCTTGATGCGCAATATGAAGCGGTTAAAGAAGAGTTGAAAAAAATTGCTGAAGCCAAGAAAAATTCACTTGATGAATATCCTTCAAAAGCACCTCTTGCAACAAATTTATTTATGGATTCATTGCCGTATGTTCAACGAAGTCCGGCTTTGGTGCCCTTATATTTAAAAAAATTGACTGGTGCTGAAAAATATTATTTGGTCGTTCCTCCGACCTCTGATCCAGAGAGTGATGAGGGTATAAAATATGAATTAAATCGCACTTTCATTGATTATGATATTGGTCAAGATCATACAGGCCCGAATGCAAAAGGTATGATGTATGATCGTAATGGTAAGCCATTGCAACTACTCACGGGCTGGATTTTAAACACCATGCGCGCTTATGCGGGTCTTATTGTGGATGGTAGCGGCAAGCAATCATTAGGAATAGGAATTGAGCATCCATCGTTTCCTTTAACCGTTAAAACGAAGGATGGAAAAACTCAAAACACTATGATTGACACGGGTATAAAAGCTTCAGATCCTAAAGCAACGAATGTACAATTTACTTTCTTTTATAACACGCAAATTGATAATTATTTTGCGCAAATTAAAGCGACATCATCGACTTATTTTATCGATTTAACGGCAGGTTATGGGTATAACCTTGATGGCACGCCTCGTTGGTATGAAGCACCAGTGTATATTGATACAACCGGCGATGTTTTATTGGTTGGCACTGATACATTTGGACTCAAAAAAGTTGCTTTCAGAAAACGAGGAGCAGCAAAATATTTGGTGTATAATCAGATGGTGAGTTTTGGTGATCTTGGCACGTATCAAATAACTGATGATAACAATAAGGTTATAACTAAAAAACTATCAACATCAGGCAGCGTGCAATTTCCAGAATATGACAATGCACGAGGTTCTTATTTCACCATGTTGAGTGATAGTTATGGCGAACAAGGCACTGCGCCAGTTACAACAACCGATGGGCAACCAACCTTGCAAGAATTAAAAATAGGGTATGCTTATCTCAACGATGATCGCACTGAAATTTCTGCACCATTCTATGTTGTGTGGGATCAGGTGCAAGTTCCAAATCCTTCATTTGATCAAAATAAGCCAACGAATGATCCAACAAAAGCTCAACCATACTTAGTCAAGACAAGCCTTGTTGGTAAATTTACTCAAAGTCCAACGTGGAAATTCTCCTTGCTTAATTATGTGCAAACAAGAAATTCAGCCTCAAGTTTATCAGGGGCATACAAGCCTGAAGATTTTTATAACTTCCCGCGAGGAGCGTGTGATAGCGAATTAAAATATATGGCAGATGATTCGAGCAAGCCTTGCATTAAAACGCCGAAACTTGTTGGTATTCTTTTCACCAATGAGCAAGGCAAACAAGTCTTGAAAGAGGTGTTTTACCAAAATCAACGATGTCCGGTTACCTTGCAATCGAAAGATGTTTTTAGTGCTTCATACGTTGATGCTGCTGGAAAGATGATACCAATTACGGTTAAACTTGAAAGTTCTCAAGCGCAAGATTCACCAATAACGGCACATTGGCTTAGTATTACCGATGGTGCAAAAATTCTTGATTTTGCTCATGAACCATTGGTATGGGATACTTCACCAATGCGTGATGATATTGTTGAATTAAATAATCTAGATAATAGAAAACGAAGAACTTGGAAATTAAACGTAAGTGGTTTTGTATCAAACCCTGTTCTTAATGCTTCATGGAAGATGTCCCCTGGTATTCATAATAATGCATTAGCAACAAATCTAAATGCAGTAAAAAAAGTTGGCTTTGGTGAACTTGTTGCTTGTAAAAGTTCTCTTGCTGACAGTATTCAACGAGAAATTAACAAAGGGTTAGCTTCGATTTGGCTTGATGATACTCAACCTAGTGCTAATAGTAGTAATGGCCAACTCTATCTTCCCCATGCGCCAACGGGTAAGGCAAGTAGTCCAATTATTAAAAGATATGTTTATACTTTTGGCAGCAACGAGCTAGAAAAAAATCTTTCATTTTATGATGAAGGCTTGGATGGTTGGTCCGTAGATTTAAATAATGGTATTTTATATGAACCCGCAACACAAAAATTTGGTGCGTATCCTGCAGGCGTTTCAATACAAGCAAGTCATCTTGCTGAATTGCTTGGTTTATTGCGTCTGTATGTTGATCGCGATACACAAGGAAATCCAAAAGGTCTGGGTATTGCCAATTGTCTAACAAAGCCAACGCCAACTTCAGCAGTAAAGTCTACGTTAAAACGTTAGAACAGTGTGGGGAGATAGAAATTTTTATTTCTGTCTCCCCACAAAAAATCATAGTTTTTTTTACCATAAGTTACGTTATACTATAAAACGATAGATAAAAATAATGTAACGTGAATTTGATGTATCAAATTAGTGATTTGCCCAAGATTATAATAACCCAAGTGTCATTGCGAGGAGCAATTGCGACGTGGCAACCCAGATTATAATGTTCTAATAAATAAGACTCATTAATCTGTTATGAAAAAATTTTCAGCAAAAAAATAATAAAAAAAATAAATAAAATTTTATATGCTGGATCCCCACGGCACAACGTGCCTCGGGAAGACATTTGTACTTATTTTAGTTGTGGTAAAATTGTTTATTGGTATATCGAATTTGATTTATAACAATAAAAGGTATTCATGGTAAAAATACAACTTATTGATACACCTTTGTTAGAAACAAAGACATCAGCAACAATTTTCTTTTTAGAGCAAGATTTTGATACAAAAAAGCTCGAAAAAGTAGCGCAACATTATTTTCCAGATTTAACAGAATATATGAAAGATTCTGAGTTTACGGGTAAAGCAAGCAATCTTTTGGCGGTGCCCAGTTCAGTCAATAAAAAAGTGCATACACTTTTTTTTGCCGGATTGGGAAAACATGAAACTCATAAGCTCATTGATATTGAAGTATATCGACGTTCATTGGGAAGAGTGATTAGAGGATTGCAAAGCAGAAAAATTTCAAAAGCTGCTATAAGCTTGCCTGCAGCATCTTTATTTGGGGTTTCAGATGAATATTTAGCACGTGAAACTATGATCATTGCTAATATGGCAGCGTATCGTTTTGATGAATATATAACTGATCCTGAACGCAGAGTTAATCAAAATATTGATCTTGAATGCACACTAGACGCTCATGATAAAAAAGCAGTTGAGCGTGGTTTTAAAGCAGGTGCAATTATTGGTCATTCGGTGAATAGAGTGCGCCATTGGGTTGATTTGCCGCCAGTTGCCTTGCCGCCAATAGCATTAGCTGATAAAGCAGTTGAGATTGCAAAAGAACATAATCTTGAAATTACCGTTTTTAGTGAACAAGAAATTATAAAAATGGGCATGGGTGGTTTGGCAGCAGTTTCAGCTGGTTCTGAACAAGATTGTAAATTAGTTATTATGAAATATACGACTGAAAAAAAGAATGCGCCAACGATTGCTTTTGTAGGTAAGGGTATCACCTTTGATTCTGGTGGATTGAGTTTGAAACCTGCCGCTTCTATGGAAACCATGAAAGAGGATATGTCAGGAGCAGCAGCGGTGATTGGTGCTATGGAATCATTAGCGCAATTAAAGCCTGATGTTAACATTATTGCGTTAACACCACTTTCGGAAAATTTGCCAAGCGGTAAAGCAACAAAACCAGGTGATATTATACGTTTTTATAATGGAAAAACAGCTGAAGTGCGCAACACTGATGCTGAAGGTCGTTTAGTTTTAGCTGATGCGCTTTCCTATGCGGTGAAAAACTATAAACCTGATGCAATGATTGATCTTGCCACATTAACGGGTGCTTGTGCGTATGCATTAGGGCCTTTTTATAGTGGTATGATGTCGCAGCATGAAGATTTTGCAAACAAGGTTAAAGCAGCATCAGAAAGATCGGGTGATCGAGTATGGGCATTACCATTTACCAATGATTATAAGGCTGCAATCAAATCTGATGTTGCAGATATTTGTAATATTGGTAGTGGAAAATATAAAGCTGGCGCGGTTACTGCAGGATTCTTTTTGCAAAACTTTGTTGAAAATACTCCCTGGGTTCATTTGGATATTGCAGGAACGGCGTTTGATGTTCCTGATATTAGTTATTATTCAACAGGCGCAACCGGAGTTGGTGTACGATTACTTGTTGATCTTGCATTAGAATGGCAATAAAAAAGATATTCTTAAGATGTTTTTTTACTAACGAAAAATTTGTTAAGTGAAATTAGTAAAATAATCAAAATGTCATTGCCACGGCACAATGTGCCGTGCAATGACATTTTTGGTTATCTTGTAATGTTGCATATTAAAAAATATTTGAGTCTTTACATTGAAAGCATTTCTTGTGTGAGTTCAGCAAGCTCTTCTTCCAAAGATATGTTTATGGTAAGTTTTGGCTTTTTCTTTAATGCCTTTTTTAATTTTGTCAGAGAATCTTCTTCTATGCTTGTGCACAAAAGTGCTTTCAATCGTTGATCATGTCGAAAATCTTGTATAAAGCTTTGTAAAAAATCAATTTTATTTTGCTCTGCAGGCTTATCTTTTAAGATAGTTGTTTGATTGTTTAATACCCAATTATGAACAAATGATTTTTGTTGAAATTTAGAACTCATAAGAAAAAAATAGAATCTTCTTAGTTGAAAAATATATACATCATGACGTGAAAATAAATGTAATGGGCGATTTTCATCTTTTTGTAACGCTAGTGAGGTATAAATTTCACGTGCATGTCGCTTAATAAACCAATTAGTGCCTTGAGGTTCATTCTCAGTATCAAATTGTTTACCTAAGCGTGAATACCAATGCATTGTTTTTAACGTAGTTCTCATCATTTTCATAGTATCTTTTAATGAACTTGAATAATGTTGTTCAGGGTATTTGCAATCACTAAAGGTTACTGTTTTTTTTTCAGTATCAAATCGTTCTTGTCGCATCATGAGAGCTTCTAGCAATGATGCGGCTTGTCTTGGTTTTTTTTCTTTTAAATGTTGTTTGGTAAGTTTTTTTTGACAGTAGGTGCCAAGTTTGCTTTTTGTTAAAACATCTTTGTGTGGTTTTTTTTCTTTTTCCATGCATTTTATGGTGGTCATCAAGCTGAATAGTAAAGCTACAACAATGATTTTCATAAGAATCTCTTGAAAGTTTGGTGGTATAGATTTTCTTTATTGCATTTTTTCTTGGGACTATTTTAAAATTATAGAACAAAAGGAAGCAATCATGAATAAAAAAATTATTCTCATAATTGTTTTGAGTTTGGTTTTTTTTCTTTCTAGGGAGAAGTATGATGTCGCCTAAAAAAAAATCTTTAGAAACCTATACAAAAAAAAGAGATTTCACGCTTACGCCAGAACCGTCGGGGAAAAAAGTAAAAAAAAATAGAGAGCCGATTTTTGTTGTGCAAAAACACGATGCATCTCATTTGCATTATGATTTTCGTTTAGAAATAGATGGTGTTTTGGTTTCTTGGGCAATTCCGAAAGGTCCTTCGACTAATCCAGAAGAAAAACATTTGGCAATCATGACAGAAGATCATCCTCTAGATTATGCAACATTTGAGGGAATAATTCCTGAAGGTCAATACGGTGGCGGAACGGTGATGGTTTGGGATCTTGGCACGTATGTAAACTGGAAGCAAGAATATGGCATCTCAATGCAACAAGCAGTAGAAAATGGAAAAATTGAAATTGAACTTCATGGAAAAAAGTTACAAGGTTCATATGCGCTTATTAGAACTAAATTGCATAATGAGAAACGTAATTGGCTTTTTTTTAAGATGAAAGAAGGCGGTAAGAAAAAGGCCGTAAAATACAATGAAAAATCTGTTTTAACCAATCGCACCTTAAATCAGATTGCTCAAGAAAAAACAAAAAAAGAGAATTTATGAACGATGAACGATTTGATATGAAAGTTGATCGCTTTTCGATGACGGTGAGTAATGTTGAAAAAATAGTATTTCCTGGTGACGGTATCACTAAGGGTGATATTATTAATTATTATTATTCTATTGCGCCAGTCATGCTTCCTTTGGTGAAAAATCGACTCATTTCAATGCAACGTTATCCTTTTGACATTGAACATGATGGTTTTTATCAAAAAAATGCAGGAGAATATTTTCCTTCATGGGTAGCTCTAAAATCTTTGCAAAATTCTGACGGCGAAGTTGTTAAGTATGTTATTATTGATAAAAGGTCAACCTTAGTTTATTTAGCAAATCAAGGATGTATCACGTTCCACATTTGGTTGAGTAAAGTTACCGCATTAGAATATCCCGACCGTATGATTTTTGATTTAGATCCATCAGGAGATACCTTTGATTTTTCTAAAGTGCGCCAAACTGCCTTAAAGATAAAAGCACTGCTTGAAGAACTATCATTAATTCCTTTTGTTATGACAACAGGATCACGCGGTTTGCATGTAGTTGTGCCGATAAAACCGATTATTAATTTTGATGGCGTACGTTCTTTGTCACGTTCCATTGCACAGCATTTAGTGAATATTGACCCTAAAAACCTTACTCTTGAATTAAGAAAGAATAAACGTGGTAAAAAAATTTTTATAGATTATTTGCGTAATGGTTATGGTGCAACAGGTGTTGCGCCTTATTCTCTTAGAGCGCGCCCACATGCTCCAGTGGCAACGCCGCTTGATTGGCAAGAAATTAACGATGTCCATTTAAGGTCAGATCGTTATACGCTTTTTACTGTTTTTGATCGATTGAATAAGCATGGCGATCCGTGGAAGGATATTGCTAAATCGGCACGGTCACTCAAAAGGGCGATTAAGCATTTTCAATATTGACGGTCGGTATGAACGATATTCATAATTAATCCCACCATGAACATGCCACAAATAAGTGATGATTTTCCATAACTGACAAAAGGCAATCCGATTCCTTTGGTTGGAGCGAGACCTGTTGTGACTGCAAGATTAATGATTGTCTGTAAAGAAGTAAGTATGACAAAACCAGTGCAAACAAGCATGCCAAAATCATCTTTAAGTTGCCAGGCTATGCGCATGCCGCAATATAAAAAAATCATATATAAAGTAATCAATAAAAAAGAACCAATAAATCCTGTTTCCTCGGCAATAATAGAAAAAATAAAATCAGTATGTTGCATAGGTAAATAGAAAAACTTTTGTTTTGAATTAGAAACGCCTATGCCAAGCCAACTGCCTGAACCAATTGCGATGAGCGATTGAATGATTTGAAAGCCGGCCCCTTGAGGGTCATGCCAAGGATTTAAAAAAGTAATAATGCGCTTCCAGCGATAAGGACGAATATAAACAAGTGTCATTAAGGTGGGAACAAGAGTCGCAAGAGTGATAACGATGTATTTTATTTTAAATTGAACTAAGAAAAAAAGAATGCAGGCCGTGGTAATGATGGTGAATGTCATCCCAAAATCGGGTTGTTTTAAGAGCACAATTGCTACAAGACTCATAATGCATATAAAGGGGATATATTTACTTTTAAGGTTACTGTATATGCCATTTTTAGTGAGCCAATAAGCTAAATAGAGAATTAAGGTTATTTTTAATAATTCACTTGGTTGAAAAGTTAGCCCAAAGAGAGTGAGCCAGCGACTTGAACCATGAATCTTTTCTCCCCAACGAGGTATAAGTGTCATGCTCGTGAGAACAAGAGAACCAAAAAAAACATAAGGACTCATTATTTTGAACGTATCAAGTGGAATAAGTCGAGCAAATAGTAATGCAATGAGCCCCATCAGGATGCCCATCGATTGTTTTTTTACAAAGAAATTTGCCGTGCCGAATTTTTCTAAAGCAAATACAGAGCTTGATGAATAAATAAAGAGCAAACCAATAATGATTAAGGTCATAATAACACCAATAAAAATTTTTAAATCGGTGTAAAGACGTTTTTGTTCAATAAACATAGTTTGTAACTTTGGCTAAAATTTTTTTTACATTAACTTGAGTCTGATGTAATGATTTTATGATAACAAAAATGTCATTGCAAGCAATGACAATTACAGAATAAATTGCTTATTTTAATTCACGATTAAACTACCTTGTTGCTTGTGACGTGTCAATGCATCGTTTAAATTCTGGCAATGGTGGATAAAGGCAGGCAGATGGTGTATTAACTGAAAAAAATCGTGCTAATGTTGGTGCAAGTTGTGTCATTTCTACCGGTTTTTCAATAATTCTTTGTTGGGTAAAATCGCTTTGATAGAGAATAAGTGGTACATGTGTTGTATAATCATAAGGCGATGAATGACATGTGCGACTTGGATGCTTTGTAACAAAGCAGTAGGGATCCAATTGATATTGTATTTCCCCACTACGTCCTGCAAAGAGGCTATTTTTAAAATAATTTCTAATATCATGTTTTTGCACTGGACAATTTTCTAATTCATGAAATGTCCATGCATTTTTGAATCCAGGTTGCTTTTGTAAATAGTGTTTTATATCAGCAAGAACTTTTGTTTTTACTTTTGGTTCTAAAATACTTAATTTTTTTTTATCAAGATAGAGTGAAAGAGTATTTATATGAGCAATAATATCTGAAATAGAATGTTTTTCTTGGATGAGATTATTAATTTTTTTTCTTAATTCTTTTTGATCAATTCTGCGAGCAAGGTTGAATCCTTCTTGTTGTAATTGTTCTGGAATAGGTGCGCTACCATGATCAGCAGTTAAAGCAAAAAGTGTTTTTGTGTTTGTATAGTTATTTTTAATCCATTCCATAAAATCTTGTAAATAGGTATCAATATGATAAATAGTATCAATATATTCAAAACTATTTGGCCCATACATATGCCCGACTTTATCAAGGCTACTTAAGCAAATCCACAGCAGAACTTTTTTGGGATTTTCTGCTTGTGCATCGAGCAAACATTCTTTTGCAGCTTCAAATACTAATTTGTTTGATTCAGGTAGTCTTGAATAAATTGCATAGAGTTCAGAAGAATACATGGTGGAAAATGTATTAATGTCGAGTGGCTTTCCTATTATGCTAGGAAATTGAGTATAAGAATTGGCAGGAATGAAACTATAAGCAGGATTGTTTTTTTCATAGTGCAATTGCCATTCAAACCTATTTTTTTTGCCCGGTGCATTTTTTTTGTTAAAGTTAATAAGCCAGTTTGGTAATGCAGCATGGTATGCTTTGCTTGTTGTTAAATTTCCTGTTTTTTCATCAAACCAAAAAGCTTTCCCCAGTTCACCAGCTGAACAAACGGCAGCTCTTGCTTTAATAGAAATAGAAAAAACTTTGTTTTGAGCGTTAGGATTATTTGCAAGAATTAATTGATCAGAAATACCATCAACTTTAATCTGTGCTGCAGATTTACCAAAATCATAACAAGTTCCATCGGCTTTAAAGACAGCAGCATTTTCAACAGATCCTGTTTCACAATCAATTTTTATATTATTTTTATCAAACCATGAATTTTTAATAATTCCATTATCTTTTGGGGTAGTACCGGTATTCAAACAGGCATGTCCTGGTCCTGTTGCTGTCGCTGCATAGGGGAAATGTGCGTTTTCATACGTAATGCCATTTTTAAGGATTGTTTTCATGCCCCCTTGCAAATACGGTTTTACGTGTTGAAATGCGTTATGAGCAAGTTGATCTACAACAATAATAACAGCAAGTTCATCGACAGCTTTGAGGGTTTGGTAACAGATTAAAATAAAAATCGTTGATATGTAATATCCAAAGCGATTTTTGAGCATAATGAACCTCTTTTTTTATTAAAATTTTTTCATAGTAATAAAAAGAGTTTAATAAGAATTATTTTATAAATTCAATAAAAAAAGATTCTGTTTCAAATCTAGTTCTGATAATTAATCATTATGTAAAAAACTTATATGCTTTTTCAGTATTTTCTTTAATACTTTGACTATTATTTAAAAGAGTAAAAAAAAGTTCATTTTTACTTGATTCATTATCAAAGAATTTTTGTAGATTACAACAAAGTAAACCACAGATTGAACATCCAAGAGGCAAGAGCAACCGAGAGGCATTTTGTGTAAGGACAGAGCTTAATGGCCCGCAAATCAGTGCATCGTTGACCGTGTTTTTTGCAATAATTGCTGTGGTAACTGCAGCAGTTGCAAAACTTGCAGTTCCTGCGATGCGCCAAGCATTATTAACCAAACAACTGCTTGTTGAAACTATTTTTTGTTGAGTAGTCTGCAAAAAGTTTTTGCATGAAAATGCCTGAATTGGTAAGTAGGCAATTAATGCAAACAAACTTAGAGTACTAAAAACTTTTTTATTCATGATAACCTCCGAATTTCCCCTATAGTCAGCACAATATGTGCTATTAGTATATAGTAATATTATCATGATTTGAAAAAAAATCAATTATAGATAAAAAATAGAAATTAAGGATTTTGCCGTGAAACATTTCAGATAGAAAATATATTTGACGAGTTTGTTATATTGTGATAATATCATTTTACTATAATAAAGTATTATAAAACATGTTAAATGAGGAGTAAGTATGCAAGTTTTTAGAATTGTAAGATGGCTATGTTTGCTATCTTTTGTATCATGTCATGCTATTGTCTTTGATGTTTCACATAATGATCAAAGTAAGGAAATCTTTGAAAGTAAGATAGAATCTTTTCAAAATATCAAACTTCAACAAGAGAACAATGAGAATAATGCTGCTATAATTCATTATTGTAAAATTCTCAAAGATGAAGGGCTTGAATCCTTGCAAAGCAATTCAAAAATCGTGCGGATTGCTCAAGTTCTACTTATTAAAAATGTTCTCTTAAAAAATGAAGCATTGTTTCAAATGACATTCAATATGGATAAATCAGTTGTTAAAGAGTGGGCTAATGCTAAGTTGGTTGAATATTCTGCTCGAGAAATATTAGCAGGACAATTTTTGTTATTAGCGCGGATGAAAGATTTTATTGCAAATCTTTCTCAATTTTTAAGTAAAGAAAAAATAGTATAGAAAAAGGTAATTTATCTCAACCAAAGTCCTTCATCATCAATTTTTATTGGCCCTAATTCTTTTGAAATTTTTTGCATTTTCTCTATTAATCTTTTTGAATCTTGGCCTTCGGCTTGGTTGACCTGTTCATTTGAAATGAGAGCAGGGACTAATTGTAATTTTTGTATTCCTTCTTTGTCGACGGTGATGATACATAAGAAAGTTTCATCATTACGTAATAGCTTTTCTACTTTGTAATCGTCTAGTAAATCACCACAACTATAAAAAATAAGTTTATTTTTATAGAGTTCAATGCCTTGAAAAATATGAGCACTGTGACCGTGTATGACATCAGCACCAGCATCTATAAGTGCATGGGCAAAATTTACAAATTCTTTACTTGGCTTTTCTTCCCAATTTGGTCCCCAATGAAGACTAACAATGAGAATGTCAGCATCTTTTTTTGTGTTTTGTATGAGCGGTTTTATGGATTCTGCAGTTTTTTGATTGATGGTGATAAAGTTGTTACCAGGTTTTTTATCAGTTGCAGCCCAGAGTGGTTCGTTATCGGTGAAACCAAGCACCGCAAAACGGAAACCATTTTTGGTAAATATGGCTGGTTTTTGCGCTTGCTCAAGATTCATGCCAGCACCAACATGATACATATTATTTTTATTCAAGACGTTTAATGTTTCTTCAAGTCCTTCGTCTTCAAAATCAAGACTATGATTGTTTGCCAGGTTAACAACTTGAATGTGCGCTTTTAAAAGTGCCTCAATATTTTTTGGATCCGATTGAAAATTAAAAGCTTTTGGTTGGGGATTTTTTTTGGTGCTTTTGGTAAGGGTTGATTCTAGATTAACCAGATTAAAGGAAGTAGAACGTAAACTTGTCAATAAGCTACCCCAAGGATACATAAGACCTTTTTTCAGTATTGATTCACCAACATTGCGACCGATCATAACATCGCCGCCCAGGCCAAACGTTATTGATTTTCTTCTCTGATCTGCCGGTAGTGTTGTATTCATTATTAAAATATAAAAAAATACTACTAAAAAATTTTGTATTTTGAATGCATTATTATTGAACATACCCAAGTTCTCCTATTACCTTATATTCAATTCATTTTGATTGAGTATAAAAAAAATTACAGTGAATGCACAAGAGAAGTTGTTAGTCAGAAGGCGATTATTGCATTTATGCCGCATAATTTATTTATATGTAAAAAAATTGTAAAAATGAAAACGGTATTACGTATATTTTACCGCAAAAAACATTACGATTGATTATGCGAATTTCTATATTCCTCAACTAATTTTTTAAAACAATTTCCACGTTCTTCATAATGAGCAAAAAGATCATAACTTGCTCCGCTTGGTGAAAATAACAATTGTTCGCCTGGTTGAGCAACTTCAATTGCTGCTTTAAATGCTTCTTCAAGCGAAAGAAAGGCAAAGCTCGAAATGTGCTCAGAACAAGCATGATCAGCCAAAAAGCGTGCTTCACTACCAAAGAAAAAAATAGTTGATACAAACTGTTTTAATTCTTTAAACATGAATGTCCGATCAACTCCCTTACTTATGCCACCCATAAAAAGAATAATTGGGTTTCCTTGTAATTTTCTAACGGCAGCAAGTGTTGCTTCTGGCACCGTTGCTTTCGAATCATTATAAAAATCAATGCTGTTTATTGTTGCTACTTTTTCAATCCGATGAGAGGGTAAGTTAAGTGTTGGTAGTTTCTCCAAAATAGTTAAAGGAATAGTACGGACTGTTAAAGCGGCAGCTATAATAAGCCAATTTTGTGCAAAAGTTATTGAAGGTAGTTTGTTTATATCAAGTAAAGAACTTATTTGATTAGTCAGTTGGTGCATGATGCTGGTGTTATTCAGCCAAAAATAATGTGAATGGGGAAATGCTTGCCGTTGTTCTTGTGTAGGTTTGGTATCACTGAAAAAATGAAATTGTTGTTCAATATGAATAAGATTGTTGGTAATTAACGGCATGAGATCAAGGGGAACTAATGCCTGTTGATGTTTTTTTTGATGAACAAGCATTCTGCATTTTGCCTTAAAATAATGTTCTAATGAACCATGCCTATCAAGATGATTTGGAAAAAAATTTGTCCAAATTGCCAAATCGGGTGCAAATGAACTGCAAGATTCTAATTGAAAGCTTGAGAGTTCAAGTATGGCATAATCAACTTCATCTTGTTGTCCAATCAAAGATAGCATGCCGGTGCCAATGTTGCCGCCTGTTGCTATTTTTTTTTGTGTTTGCAAAATTGCTGATAAAAGATGCGTGATGCTTGTTTTTCCAATGGTGCCGGTGATAGCAATAATAGGTTTTTTGAAGCATTCACCAAAAATATCGAGTTCTGTGATAAATTTGTGTTTATACTTTTCATAGGGACGAAGATCAATGCCGGGGCTTGCTAAAATATAGTCATTGGTTTCTAGAAATTGAAGACAATTTTTTTGATCGATACAACTGCTTTTAGATTTCTCAATGAGTGAACGTTCTTCTGGTGTTAATCGTTTTGCATCCATGACGATCGTTGCAATGCCTTGGTTTTCAAAATAAGCCAAAGCAGCTTTGCCTACAACGCCAAATCCCCAAATCCCAATTTTTTTATTTTGTATATTCATATTTTTTGTTTGTTTTTTTAAAAATTATCATGCTATAAGTAGGATACCATCTTTTTTATAATTTTCATTACTTTGCTTGCTTAAATAAACATCTTAAAATTTATCGGTATTTAAAAAAATTTGAATTCAAGGATCCTTCATGATTTTTTTTCAAATATTGTTTTTTTCTCTGTTGTCATATTCATCCGTGTTTGCGATGCATAATGAGGATTACATTTTATCTAAAGGAGAATTAAAAGCTCCTACTTATTCTATTTTGGCTTTTGCTAAAACAACTAACTCAGTAAGAATATTTGTTAAGTGTCACGTAGAAGACGAAAAAAAGTATTTTTCAGGGTATATAAAAAATGATTTTGAGAAAAGTGAAAATATTGATTTATTTAATGATCAAAAGACACAAGCTTTGTGGCATGAACTCAATAATGAATATAGGCAATTGGAGAATTAATTGAGTTGTATTAATACCTATTAAAATTATTTCTGCTTCGATTATTTCAATTATTTTGCCTTAAACTCAGAAATTATCACCTTTTACTGCTCTTTATAGTTTTTATACATGCGTAGTTACTCGCGCATAGCTAAAAAAGATTTATTAAGAGAGCTATCCTTCAACGTTAATAAGATTTCATTTTGTAGTACAAGAAAGTCCTGCATCAAGAGGTATTAAAAAAGAAGGCCAACAATCAAATAATTCAGACAAGAAGCTAATTTTTTGTTAAAATTTTTTATGTTGAAGAACATTAATTGAATTTCAAAGGAATAAAAACCATGACTCAAGAAAAAAACGATGCCCCTCAATCAACGGCGGTTAGTTTTAAAGATACGTTAAACTTACCTCATACAGATTTTCCTATTCGTCCTAATGCAAAGGTCGAAGATAAGGAAATGATTGAACGTTGGGAACGTGATAATCTTTTCTTTAAATCTTTTATGCATAACGAAGGTGAAAAAAAATATATTTTGCACGACGGGCCGCCTTATGCAAATGGTTTTATTCATTTGGGAACAGCTTATAATAAAATTTTAAAAGATATTGTGGGTAAATCGCATCGTATGACAGGGTTACATGTGCCAATTACGCCAGGTTGGGATTGTCATGGATTGCCTATTGAAAAGAAAGTTACTACTGAATTTCCTGATTTAAAAGCTGAAGATCTCAAAAAAGAGTGTCGAGCGTATGCAGCAAAATGGGTGGAAGCACAAAAAACACAATTCAAAGGCCTGGGCGTGCTCATGGATTGGGAACATCCTTATTTAACCATGAATTTTGGTTATGAGGCTTCAATTGTTCGCGCTTTTGGTAAGCTTGTTGAAAAAAAATATATTGAAAAAAAGAAAAAAACGGTCGCGTGGTGTTTTCATGATCAAACGGTGTTGGCTGCAGCTGAAATAGAATATAAAGAACGGAAAGATCCCTCAATATATGTTGCATTTAAATTGTCAAAAGAGGCAGTAAAAAATAGTTTTCCTGCATTAAAAAATGAAGTTGTAAGCATATTAGTGTGGACAACAACGCCCTGGACTTTGCCTTTAAATCGTGCAGTGCTATTAAAACCTGAAACTGATTATCAAATTTTGAGGGTGAATGATCAGTATTATAGTGTTGCTGCTGCATTAGCAGACAAAGTATGTGCTTTATTGAATATTAACAAAGATGTTGTTGCAACGGTGAAATCTGAAGCATTAGCTAACTATACCGTGCATCATCCATTTATTGATGATTTAGAAGTGCCAATTATTATTGATCATTCAGTATCCACTGAAGATGGAACAGCCGCAGTGCATTGCGCGCCTGGTTGTGGCCCCATTGATTATGAAGTTGCGCTAAAAAACAATCTTGAAATATTTTCACCAATTAGTGCTGATGGAAAATATAGTTTGGGTATTGAGCCAGCAGAATTAATCGGTATGTCGATAACTGATGGCCAAATATGGGTACTCAGAAAGTTAACTGAAAAAAATGCTTTGGTGTATAAAACATCAATTCGCCATTCATATCCTCATTGTTGGCGTTGCAGCGAAGGCTTAATTTTTCGTGCAACGAATCAATGGTTTTGTAGTTTAGAACATGATAATTTAAAACAGCGTGCTTTGGATGCTATTGAAGAGATCGCGTTCATGCCAGCAAAATCAATTAACTATTTAAAAGCCACAGTTGGCGGACGCTTGGAATGGTGTCTTTCTCGTCAGCGAGTGTGGGGCGTGCCAATTCCTGCTTTGTTGTGTACTAATTGTGATTATGTTCACACGAGCGTTGAGCTCATTAATGCGGTGGCTGATGGCATTGAACACCAAGGCGTTGAATATTGGGATACGGTTTCATTGCATGAATTGGGTCATAATGTTGATCATTGTCCAAAGTGTTCATCAACAAAGTTAGTCAAAGAAAAAGATATTCTGGATGTTTGGTTTGATTCAGGTGTTAGTCATTATGCTGTGTTAGAACAAAATCCACATTTAGCATTTCCGGCAGATGTTTATTGCGAAGGTGTAGATCAACACAGAGGGTGGTTCCAAAGTTCGTTGCTCACGAGTATGGTTTTGGAAACAACTGCCTGTACAAAATCATTTTTGACGCATGGATTCATTGTTGATGAACGTGGTCAAAAAATGTCGAAATCATTGGGCAATGTTGTTTTACCAGAAGAAATAATTGCAGCAATGGGCGTTGATGGTTTGCGCTTATGGGCTTCAAGCATTGATTATGCGGGTGATATTGTTGTTTCAAAAGTCGTGCTGCAAAACGTTGCACAAGTATACAGAAAAATTCGCAATACCTGTCGATTTTTACTTTCAAATTTGTATGACTTTGATTATGAAAAAGATGCGTTGCAATTACAAGAACTTTCGGTGTTAGAGCAATTTGCTTTTGAAGAGCTATCTGAATTAAATAATGCTGTTTTGCAAAAGTATGCTGAATATGATTTCACTGCGGTGTTTCATATGCTTAATGATTACTGTTCAGTAGCCTTGAGTGCGCGTTATCTTGATGTTATTAAAGATCGTTTATACACAGAAAAAGCGCAAGGCAATGAGCGACGTGGTGCACAAACGTTGTGTTGGTTAGTTTTGGATACGTTAACAAAATTAATGGCGCCAGTTCTATCATTAACCGCCGAGCAGGTGTCAGATTTTTATCAAAAAAACAAAAAAAGTTCAATTCATTTGCAAAATTTTAACGCTTTAGAATCAATCTGGTCATTAGTTGCACAACAAAAAAATGACGCTGCTTGGTTGCCGATGCCGTTGCATTATGGAATTGTTTTGGATAAAGTAACGCAAAAAGTTCAAGAATCAGCCTTAATTATTACTCGTAAAAAGCAATGGGAATTGCTCTTATCATTGCGCTCTGCATTATTAAAAGCAATTGAAATGCAACGAGAAAAAGGTGTTATTAAGCATTCATTGGAAGCGCAATTGATTGTGCATTTTAGTTTGTCTGATGAACACAAACAATTGCTTGCTGATTTTGTGAATCTTCTTTGCAAACAAAATCAATCATTAGAAAGCTTCTTAAAAGAGTTTTTAATTGTTTCGAATGTTATTATTCAGCAACAAACAGATGATTTAGGTGCAACAGAATTGGGTGGCTTGTCTGCTCGCGTTGAGCAAGCCCAAGGCATTAAGTGTCCGCGGTGTTGGAACTGGGATGTGACTGATAACAAAGATGGTTTATGTCGTCGTTGTCAGCGAGTCCTGCATGTATAACATAATAATTTAGATAAAAAAAGAGGGGATCTATTTTATGAAATAGATCCCCTCCAGTTTTAATGGTTTGGGGCAAAAGACTTTTGGTGATTTTGGATGATTGTGCTTACAAGTTTTTTGTTCCATACAACCGGTGGTTAAAAGGTTGAGTAATACTATAGTAAGCAAAAAATATAGTAATTTCAAAATAAATCCCCCTTTAATAGTTACTTTATTTATACTACTAAAAGGGGAATTTATTTTTTGAGAGATTTTTAAGGCTTTTTCTTTTTCTCTTCGTCTACTTTATCTTTTGCTTCTTCATAAGCATCTTTTAGCTTTTTTAAATAATTTTTGCGAAGCGGTTGTTGTACTGTTATAGTTTGTCCTGCGGTAGCAGGATCAGGAATTTCAACATCAGTAAGCTCTTCAGGATTTAATGGGCTTAACTTTTGTGCGCCAAATCCTGTAGGAGTATTAATGTCAATAGCAGCGCCTGCAGGAACAGCTCCTGTTAATACAAATACTTTTGCAGGATCTACAGGTTTGGATTTGTCACCGAGCTTAGGTTGCAATATTTTTTTTTCATCAAATTTTAAAAGCGGTTCAATCATTTGGTACGATGTTAATTGATCAGGCTTTTTTGGCTTTTGTTTTTCAAAGTTTTCAAATTCTTTTTCAATAGCTTTTTTATAGAGTGCTAAATTCTCTTTGTCGTCTTTGAATTCTTTGAGACCTTCTTTTATTTTACCCGGTATTGTTACCAAGATGCCCATTAAATCAAGTTTTATGAAATCTCTTAGTTCAGCAAGTTTTTTTAGCGTTTTTTCATCATCATAAGGGGAGAGAAATGGTGTGATCATAAATTCTTTAAATTTCCACCCTAATAAATCTTTTTTACCTTCTATTTTTTTGCTAAATTCTTTGATTTTATCTTTTATGATTGCAACTTGCGCATTAACTTTTGATGGCAATTCTGGTTTTTTTCCATCTTTGCCTTTTTCCACAGTTTTTTTGGTATCTTCTTTTTTCTTTTTCTTCTTTTTCTTTTTATCGCCATCTTTTTTTGCACCAGTCTTTTTATCGCCGCCACCGCCACGCGCTTTTATGCCAGCTGAGGCAGGCGGCGTTAATGTTGGCGTAACCCCACCATAATTTGATCCGCCAAGGAAATCACCACCACCTGCAAATCCTGGATCATAGGAGGAATAAGAGGGTTGGGGGGGCGGCATTGAGAATATCATTCTTCCTGGCAATGGTCGTCTTTTCAGTGCATCTTCTTGCAGCTTGCGTGCCTCAGCTTCTATTTTTTCGCGTTCTTGTTGAGTTTTGAGAGCTTCAGGCTCGTGCTTTTTGAAGAGCTTTTTTATCTCTTCAAGTATTAATTGTTCATCAGTTGCTTTTGATAATGCTGCTAAAATTTGATCAAAAATATAGTTTGATTTTTCTTGATTACGCAATTCAGTATAAGCTTCATTAAGAACGGCAAATTTTACCTTTGCTTCATCAACGGCTTCAGCAATTTCTGCTGTGTCTTTTCCTTGACGGATGAGACGAGCTTCAAGATTCTGAGGATTTATTGCAGCAATTTTTTGTTGATATGCTTGAGTAATATCATCTTGGGTTGCGCTACGCGGTAAATCTAGAACTTCATAAAAATTTTTACCTTCCAAACTAAATTCTGGAATGTTTAATTGCGGTTCTAATTCAGCCAAGCGTGTATGGAGCTCTTTTAAAGTAAGTGAAAGAGGCTCAAATTCTTTTTCGGCTAAAAATTTTGTTAATTTTTCATTGGTTAAAAGATTCAAATAATAAACAAGATCATCAAGTCTATATTTAAAGGGTATAAGTTGATTAGCATAATCAGTGTCAGGTGCTGTTTTTTGACGAATATCACCAATTAATATAATTAGGTTTTTTATCATTTCAACGGTATTAATATCAATAGGAATGATCGCTTTTTTCTCAACTTCGGTTGTTTTAGCTGGTTGTGTAGGTAAGAGCGATGTGGGTTTTTCATAGTCTTCTTGCATTTGCGCTTGCATCTCAATGTAATCGAGTGGATCAATGCCCAACTCATCAGCTTCTTTAATAATTTCTTCGCCAATGGCCGTTAATGCATTGATAGTTTCTTCATCAAGGCTATCGATAAATTCATTAAACATTTTCATGTCTTCTTCACTCAAATCAAAATCGGGCATTCCAGGTTTTTGAGCCCCATTATTAGTTTGAGTAGTTGCTTTAGATGGCGCTGATGCCGAGTAAAGAAGTATGTTATTAGAAAACAGAAGTGCACACAGAAAAAAAATGATTGATTTGGTTTTCATAAAAATCTCATACTTGTTGTATGGGTTAAAACAATAGGTAATTAACGTTATTATAGTTCATTTTTTGATTTTAGTGGTATGGTTATGCAAAGTCAATCAAAGTTATTGCGCGCTCGTGATGGATTCTTGCTTATAGAGTTGTTAGTAGCATTAGTATTACTTGCTGTGTTTACCTATATTATTGCACATTATCAAAGCATAAGCATTCAAACTGGTTATGAAGCCGTACAGCGATGGAAAGCAGTGAATGTTGCAAGTTCATTTTTGGCTAAAGCAACGGTTGATCCGACATTATGGCAAAAAAAAACATTTCAAGAAGAAGGCTATGAGGTTACGTGGCAAGATGTGCCCATGAAAATTTCAATGCCTTCCGTGTTTAAGAACCGAAAAAAAAATTCTTATAGTATGTTGACCGTAACTTGGCAGGGTTATGATAAAAAAAACTATTCTTATCATTGTAGTGGTGGGGTTAGCACGTGAATAATCATAAACCAGGATTTTTAATCATGGAGTTTCTTGTTTATTTTTTTTTATTTTCCTGTCTTTCCTATGGCGTGGTGCATTTTATTGTTGTATCAACGTTACATTTGAGAAAAGAAAGTAAGCAGCTCATTGTCACCACAGAACTTTTGACAGCGTTAGACTATATTGGCTATGCACTGCAAGCAGCTCCTGCTCACGGGAAATTATGGAAGAAAAAAGAAAGCAAGAGCCTTGTTTGGCATGATACGGATCAAAATCATGATACGGGTGTTTGTCTCATTAAAAATAAAATTTGGCGCATCACAGGGAGTTATTCGATTTTTAAACAAGCATGGACACGTAAGAAAAAAAGTTTATTGGCAAAAAATATAAAGGAACTATCGTTTGATTTTAATGAAGCCACCGTGCAGACAATACCGCATATTCAATGGGTAACGTGTTCATTAACGGGGCAACTAGATTCAAGCGATCTTCCTACTTTAGTTAAGAAAACCGTAGCATTAGAAAATAGGGCGATCGTGTGAAAAGAGTAACGCAAGGTTCAGTGTTGTTAACGATATTTTTGATTCTTAGTTCATTAAGTTTGTTGTGCTGTGTTGTATGGCGCACGGCAACATTAACTTTTGATGTTGTTCTAAAAAAACAAGAATTTGAATCTTATTATCAAACAACAGCAGCATTCCTTAAGCATACTACAGAGCTTTCTAAAAATAATTTTGAATCATTGCAAACATATTTAAAAGTACATAAAGATCTTTATGCGCACATGCCTGTTAAAAGTCATAACAAAAAACAACAACAATGCATGTTAAAAATGACGAGGGTTAATGATGACACTCTTGCACTTACTGCAAAATTGCAGGAACATGAACAACACCTTTATACGCTTTCGTGTTTAGTTGTTCGAACAAAAATTTCTAGCGAAGATGTGCACGATGCATCGAAAGATTATTTTGCGGTGGCCTCATGGAAAAAAAATGGTTCTGCTTATCACGGTTGATGATTATAGCATCAGCATTGTTAGGCGCTCTACCATTTTTATTGCCCCAAATCTTTGCTGAGTTTATTTTTATATTTTTAATTCCTCTTTTTTATCTTGTTGCTACCAACCATGAGCTTAATTTTAAAGAAGGTTTTTTTGGGGATTAATTTTTTATAGTTTATATTTTTTTGGTCTTTGCATCTTGATTATGCAGCATGGCAGCGGCCCCTATCGTTTTTTTGCCGGTGTTTTCATAATTGTATATGGAGCATTAGGTGCAGGTTGTTGGTTTTTTTTATGTTATGTTCTGATTGGCATCTTCTCTAAGCATCTGCAAGATACGTATAAATCTAAAATGGTTTGCTGGATTGCAGGGAGTTGGCTTTATTTTTGGTTTGTTGATAGAGCCTTTTTTTCTATTTTTGGTTTTTTTGAAGGTGATCAATTAAGATTCCTTTTGTTGCCATTAGCAATTCGTCCTCAATGGTTAGTCATTGCTCAATATTTAACTCGGTTTGGGGGCTTACTATTACTACTTATTTTTTCAGCATCAAGCGCTTGTTTTTTCATTGGTGATAAAAAAAAATCGTTTTTTTCCGTTGCATTCGTATGTTTTTTGCCATTTGTAGCAGGGTGGTTTTATCCCAGACAAGAACATCAAGACCCGAACTTTATATCGACAATTGCTTGCCTTATTCCTTCAATTGAACAAAAAGATCCATGGTTGGTTCATGAACATATTTGTGAATTATTAACAAAATGTTCTGATCTACGTGCCGTTAAAACAATTATTTTACCCGAATCTTCGTTTCAGTTTCCACTAGAAGATTGGGAGCGAAACATTGCAGTTTGGTATAATTGTATTAAGAGAAATGATGTTTACATAATTCTTGGTTCTCATCGTCGTGATGATCAAAGTATTTATAATACCTTATATGTTTTGCATAATTGTCGCATAATACAACATTATGACAAAATTCATGCCATGTTTTTTACTGAACGACTTCCTCCACTTTGGTCACATTTAAAAGAAACAAAAAACCTTTTTTTAAAAAACACATCTCCGTTTTGCCAAGGAAGAAAAAAAAGGCTGCCAATTTTTTTTTCGACGTTAGGTTTCGTACGTCCGTATATTTGTTCAGATTTATTTTTTGAACCAATTGCCAGCCCTAGAAGTAAAAATGATACCAATACGTTGCTTTGTTTGGTTAATGACTCCTGGTTTTCAGTTGGTTATATTCCCGATTTAATGTTTTTACAAGCAATTTCCAAATCATTATATGAAAAATGCTCTATTCTTTATGTGAGCTATACAAAAAGTGAATTTATTTTTCAGGACGGCTTTTCAACAAAACTTTTGACAATACTCGGGTAGTTCTCAAAGGAGAGCTTTTCATGTATGCTGTTGATATCTAATAAGGTTTTTTCGATTGAAAGGTATATTATGAAAGTTTTCTTAAAAAAGAATGTGGAAAAAATAGGTCTAGAAGGCGAAATATTAAAAGTTGCTGATGGATTTGCGCAAAATTATTTATTTCCAAGAAAATTGGCAGTCCAAATTACGCCAGAGAATGAAGCTTATTACACAGCGAGAATAAAAAATGTTGTTCATCGCAAAGAAGTTATTGCTTCTGCAACATCAATGCTTGCTGAAAAAATTAAATCAACCACCATTACTCTTAAACGCAAAATGCATGATGATGGCAAGCTCTATGGTTCTGTTTCATCACAGGAAATTGCTGAGTTATTAGCTGATAAGGGCATTTCAATTGCTAAAAGCCAAGTTGATTTTGATAAGTCAATTAAAGCCAAAGGTACCTATGAAGTTACGGTGAAGCTTTCTTCTCGTTTACAACCAAAATTGACCCTAAAAGTTTTACCTGAAAATCTTGTTTAAATTAGAATAATCACATGCGCAAAGAACAATCAGCTTTTACTTATTTTGACGGACCACAACAAAAAAATAAAATGGCAGAACAGCTGCTTGGGCAACGATTGCCTTATAGCCAACAGGCCGAAAGAGCCGTTTTAAGTGCTTTATTACTTAATGATCAACACGTTAATGAAGTTGCTGAATTGTTATTGCCAAACGATTTTTATCAACCAGCTCATAAAATTATTTATCAAACGTTACTTGATTTAACCCATCAATTAAAGCGCATTGATATTGTTACGTTGCAAGATGAGCTGGAAAAAAATGATTATCTGGTTGCCGTAGGTGGCATCGTAAATCTTATCGGTTTGCAGGAAGATATTCCTGCCGTTGGCATGCTTTCACATCATGCTCGTATCATAAAAGAAAAAGCTGTGTTGCGTGATCTTATTGGTTCTGCCACCGAGATTATCACCAATTGCTATTCTCAAAATGATCAAGAAATCGATGCGGTGTTGGATGCTGCTGAAAAGACAATTTTTAATATTTCTAATAAGCGATCGCAGCAAAGTTTTGTCCAACTTAATATTTGGTTAAAAAAGACTTTTCAGCATTTGTCTGATATTAAGGGTCATAGCAAGGGTATAACAGGGGTTGCAAGTGGTTATAAAAAGTTAGATCAATTTACTTCAGGATTCCAAGGCAGCGATCTTGTTGTTTTAGCGGCGCGACCTTCGATGGGTAAGACTGCATTTGCACTTAATCTTGCGATTAACGCTGCCAATAACGGGCAATCTGTCGGTTTTTTCTCATTAGAAATGTCAGCTGAGCAGTTGACCTTACGACTTCTTGCTATGCAATCGGGTATTGCCCATCACAACATTAGAAATGCCACAATTACTTCTGATGAATGGCTTGAACTCACTCGGGTTGCAGGTCATTTAGCCAATTTAAAATTTTTCATTGATGATACAGCAATGGTGAGCATCATGGATTTGCGCGCAAAAGCGCGTAAATTGAAAGCAGAACATAATTTACAATTTCTGGTCATCGATTATTTACAATTGTTGCATAGCACAAAAAAGCATGAAAATCGTCACCAAGAAGTTTCTGATATTTCACGTTCATTAAAAGCGTTGGCTAAAGAATTAAATATTCCTATTATTGCCTTATCGCAATTATCACGTGCTGTTGATAGTCGAACTGATAAACGTCCTATGTTATCAGATTTACGTGAATCTGGTGCGATTGAGCAAGATGCTGACGTAATTATGTTCTTATACCGCGATAGTGTGTATAATCAAGATACAGAAAACCCAATGTTGGCAGAAGTCATTATTGGTAAACAAAGAAATGGTCCAACGGGTACCGTTTTTCTTAATTGGATTCGTGAACTGACATCTTTTGAAGATGCTGATTATGAGGAGTAAAGAAATGTATTTTTTTTTTAGTATTATTTTTTGCACTGTTAATCGCAACTCCATCATATGCAATGCATATACCAAAAAAAGAATTAGAAATTCATAGTAGTATTGATTTCCCTATTCAATTTTTACAAAAAAAACATTCTGATTATAAAGTTTATAATTCCTCTGATGTACGTTCTCTTGGTTTCTTGTCTAATCATATTGAACGATTAAAAGACAGTGAGCAGAGAAAGATTATTCATGATTATCAACCTAATCTTGAAAATATGTATCTTATTACCTTGAAGCACAAACGAACTATTGAAGACCCTTCATTCTCAGCATTATTATTTCTTGTTGATTTAAATAAAAATTATATAAAGCGTTTAAAAGAAGATGTGGTCCTTGTGGAGGATAAGCTCATAATGCTTGTTAATTATTTTAAAAAAAGTTTTTTGGAGATAAAAAATTTAGAAAACACTACACCACAAGATTTGCATCGTGCATTGCATACTGGTTTTTCTCTTTTGAAAAACGCTTATCCCAACCATAGCGTTACTGATATTTTATCTTTTGATAAACGAGATCAAAATACCGGCTATTTTATATTATTTCGATTAAAAGACAATCAAAATCAGGCTATGCGTCATTGTGTGTATGAACTTTGTCATAATAATCGATTTCAATGGGATGCAGAATACAATAATTTTGCTGATTATTATAAACAGTATAAAGATTATTTTAAAGATGTTGCGAGTGGCAAACGACTGTGATTTTATTGTTAACTGTATAAAATAATAGTTGTGAAGAAAGAACAAGAAAAAATGTCTTTTTTGACTGATATTTTTAATGAATTGCGTGAAGATATTCGCTATAGAAAATTGTTGTTAAACGCTGAAAATGCACAACAAAGTTCTGATAGTTATCATAAATAATCTTGGCGGCGTTGCATAAATACTATAGCTAACTATTGTGCTTTAACAATGGCCAAAGAATCCCATCGCGTTGTATAAGCAGGGGAGCGATGAGTTTGTGTCGTGTGTGTGTAGTAACGTAATCCTTGAGATGCCATTCGCACCGTATTTGTTCCCCATTCATTATTAACTGCATCCATTGCTTTCATTATCTTTTTAAATTGTGTATTCCGTGTGTTGTCACCAAAGAGTTCTTGTTGTTGATGATCAGTAGGCATAATATCAGAAAGAATCACACCAGCACGTTTATAAGGATAACCTTGTTGATACATGGCAAGCACAGCATTGTGTGCATGGTGTAACAAAAAAGGGGTGACATCGGTTGCGCACGGCAATTCAATTGCTCGATAAGGGCTATAACGTTCTCCTGATTGGTATCTGCCGGTGCTCATAAAAATAGTAATGTGTTGAGCAAGTGAACGTTGTTTGCGCAATTTTTCAGTAGCCCGCGCAACAAAGTTGGCAATTGCTTCTTGAATTTGTTGTCTGCTTGTTATAGGAACTTTAAATGATCGAGTGCACGCAATTGATTGTTTAGGTGGGCAATAATCTTGTAGATCAATGCAAGGAATGCCACGTAGTTCATGTATAGTTTTTAATACCGTAATATTAAAAATTGATTTTAAAAATCGATCGTTTGCTTGCGCAAGATCAAAAGCTGTTTTGATAGCATAGCGATTTAACGTGCGCGCATGTCGATAGCCAATGCCCCACACATCATTCACTTCTACTCGTAACAAATCATCTTGATTTTTCATGGTTGTACTATCAAAGACACCACAAAAATCAGGATTTTTTTTTGCTTGTTGATTGGCAAGTTTTGCGCGTGTTTTTGTCGATGCAATACCAATTGAAACGGGCAGCCCAATCCATTTATATATTTCAGAGCGCAAATCATGTGCTGCTTGATAAGCATTTTCGTCAGCATGAAAGGTTAAAAATGCTTCATCAATTGAATAGACTTCATAGCGATAGGCGTGTTTTTTTATGATTTCCATGGCACGACTTGATAAATCTGCATATAAGGTGAAGTTAGCTGAACAAGCAACGCCGTTTGTTCGCTCTAAGAGCTTTTTACAGTCAAAGTAGGGTGCGCCCATAGCGATGCCGATTGCTTTTGCTTCTTGCGAGCGAGCGATAACGCAGCCATCATTATTTGAAAGCACAACCACAGGACGATTCTTGAGCTTTGGATTAAAAACTCGTTCACACGAAACATAAAAATTATTACAGTCAACAAGAGCAATTTTCATGCTCAAGCAGCTTTATGAATTATATAAGCAACAACGCCCCATACTTCAACATCCATTTCTGGGGTAATTAATAATGGTGCATAGTTTTTATTTGCAGGAGCTAAATACATATTGTTCTCGATTTTTTCTACCCGTTTCACGGTGAATTCACCCTGCATGTGAGCAACCACAATTGAACCATGATGAGCTTCAAGTGCTCGATCAACGATTAAAATATCTCCCGAATAGATATTAGCATCGATCATTGAATCACCTTCAACGCGCACAAAAAATGTTGCTGTTGGATGTTGAATTAAGTGTTCATTCAGATCAAGTTTTTGCTCAACATAATCATCTGCAGGAGAAGGGAATCCTGCTGGCACGGTGCTTGATAATAAAGGAAATGATTTTTTGGGTGCAGCATTGTCAACAGAAAGGATTTCTGTTTTATTGCAAGCGTTACTATTTTTTTTAAAAGTGTTTCTCATAGAAAATAGTGTACCATATTTGCAAACTCATTCAAGAAAAAACAAGATAAATCATTTTCCTAAAGCAGCGCGCAGTTCATTGATATTAGTTTGATAATTTTCTTCTTCAACGATGCCTTTGCTATCGAAATTAAAATAAAACACAGATACTTCATTGACAGTCATCTTTTGAATAGGTGGCTTATTGCCCCCCAAAATACCTATTAAAAATCTACCATTCTTATCTTTTATTATTTTACTATATTTATTAATTCTCTCTTTAGCTTCTTCTGATTCAGGTCTGCCAGGCGGAGCGAAAAAATATAAAACATTTTGATTGTTTTCCAAGAGGGGGTCACTACTATCTACTCGATTGAGTTTAATACCTAACCTTCTTTCAAGGTCAGGTATTGCGTTTGAATAGAAATCAAAAATTCCCGAAGTGGGGTCTATGGTTGTATATAAAAATTCACCAAATAATTTTTTTGATAAAGAAGACTGTTGTATTGGCTGTTGAGGTTGCGTTGGTTTTCTTATTTCCAAAGGAGGTATTGTTGGCAATATTTTAGGTTCTCTTGGTTGCTCTGGTTGAATGGGTTGGTTAACTTTTGGTTCTCTTAGAGATGAATATTTTTGCTCAAAATTAATTTTTTCTTTTTCCAAAGAAGCAGTAAGATTTATCCCGCACTTATTGTTCAAGTAAAGAAGAATAGAAAAAATTTCTCTATCCATATTCATATCATTATTTACCAGTTGCCCATCTGCTGTGATTAATAGACTTATTAAAAGTCGACTCGAATAAATCGGTGCACTAAAATCGGAATAGCTGTAACTAGGAAATTTTAGAAGAATAACAATCGGGGGGGTTGTATGAGATAAGGCGAACTCATTTAAAAACGTTTCCAACTCATTGGTGGCATTTTGGGGAACATAATAAAAAAGAATAGGACAATCTTGTTTTAACCATTCCTCATTAGTAGTATTCTTTTGGGTTAACGCAATACCAAGACGATTACTAAGGTTTTGAACTAAATCGGCATCTATCAATTCTTGTCCAGGCAACGAGGTAATAGCATAATAAAGAGCTGGTTTTTCATTAGAAGTGATTCTTTTAGTAGTTAAAACATTTTCTGTAAGGGCAGAATGTAGATTATCTAAGGTAATAGTAAGTTTTGATAAGTTATCTGCTAATTCTTCCATGCTCATTAATAACGGTGCAACAAAAAAACTTAAAATTGCGATACATAGTGTTAATAATTTACGAAATACCATGATACCCTCTTTGTTTTTTTTTCTAATCTTATATTAAACTATAGTGTATTTTTACTGCAATAAGCAAGATAATAAGGAGTATATATGATTATTTTAGGCATTGATCCAGGATTTAGTTTTACCGGCTTTGGTATTTTAAAAAAAGAAGGGCATAAATCATATCTGCTTGATTGTGGTTATTTGAAAATGTCATCAACAAAAACATTATCACAACGCATCGGCATTTTTCATGCTTTTTTCACTGAAAAAATTATTAAATATCACGTCACCACTCTTGCTATTGAAACACCGTTTTTGGGTAAAAATGCGCAAAACTTTTTAAAGCTGGGCTATTTGCGCGGCATTATTTATTTATTAGCCGATACCCATCAATTGCCGTTGCATGAATTTGCGCCCAGAGAAATCAAACTTTCAGTGACAGGGTTTGGTGGGGCTGACAAAGAGCAGGTTGCTCGTATCATTTTACGTTTGTTTCCAACACTTGTTGCGCCTGATAAAGCCGATGTAACCGATGCGCTTGCAGTTACGTTATGTTGTTTATGGAAGAATAATAACGCTTTGTTAAAATCAGTTTAATTAAGGCTTTAATACCTCAGCTGCTTTAACATAAAACTGTTTTTGCTCTTCAAGACCGTAGCAGGTCAATTTACATCTTCAAAAGCATATTTTGATGAGTTGCCAATCTTGATTAAAACAGTCAACCATTCAAAAGATAAAAAACAGCTAAAGTCTCAATAAAATAAATATTTTTAAAAAAAGTATTGCATTGTAGAAGCATTCATTGATAGTATTATTATTACAGGCTGAAATTAAAATAATATATATAAATTCAATCAAAAGGAGAATTATGACAAATATTGTTGATATCTTAAAAACTGATTTCCCAACACTTTATAGCCTCATTGCAAAGGCTAATTTAGTCGATACTTTAAAGAATGCACAGGCTCTTACGATTCTGGCACCTAATGATGCAGCTTTTAATAAAATACCAAAAGAAACATTGCAAGCCGTTGGAAATAGTCCTGAACAACTTAAAGCAATCTTGTTACAGCATGTTATACCAAGCAAAGTAGAATCAACCGACATAGTTACATTGACATCAGCTAAAACGCTGGGTGGCCAAATAACTATAGCGGTAAAAAATGGAGAAGTTATTATAAACAATTCTGCACGCGTTGTTGATGCAGATATAGAAGCAGACAACGGTGTAATACATGAAATTGATACTGTCATATTACCATAATAAACTAATTATAACCCAAGGAGATTTCTCATGAAAAAACTTTTATTACTATCTTTATTTACAATTGCTCTCAATATATCATCTATTCAAGCAGAAAATATTGTCGATGCTATAAAATCTGAAGATAATCTTTCTACGCTTGCAAGTTTAATTAATAAAGCAGGCTTAGCAGATACTCTCAAAAACTTACCGGAAGTAACAATTCTTGCTCCAGTTAATAGCGCGTTTGACAAAATTGATCCCAAAACATTAGCTTCTTTGACAATCCCTGACATACAAAATATTTTAAAAAATCACGTGATTATTGGTAAGGCGTTAGCACAAGATGTCACTAAAATGAGCACAGTAAAACCATTAGGCGGTAAAGCTATTATGATAACTGTTCGAAACGGAACAGTTTTCTTTGATGAAACTGCCAAAGTTACTCAAGCTGATATACTCACTTCAAATGGCGTTATACATTTAATTGATACTGTAATTTTGCCGTAAGCGCTTAAACGTGCATGAGCCAAAAACTCATGCACGTTATGACCACTATAAAAATATGATAGGGGCGTTTAATTTTAACCACATCTTTTATGTCTGATAATATACATTATGTAAAAAACCTGAAGCCTGAAAAACTAAGATTTTAAATAATGAACTATAATTAATTACTTTTTTGTCTCGAACCAATTCAACGTCATTATTATTATTCTATACTCACCATACCAATATACGATATATAAACAGAATGGATAAACATAGTTAGAACACAGATTCTATTCGGCGCTGTGCATTACTCGATAATAAAGGAAATAAATTAATAGAAAAAGAAAAGGAACTAATAATATCAGTACTTACCAATAAAAACATTTTGCTCACTACAAACTCAACTGCCTGCGCACTATTAGAAAAATAAGGAGGCACTTTATTATGAAACTCTTTGATTTGTATTAAATCACTACTCATACCCTTGTCATGTATCAAAAATGAACAATTATGAGATGATTCATATAAAATAGTGTGTATTATCAATAATAAGCCATCAAAATCTCTGCTAAAATCATAAGAATCATTACCTTTAATAATATTTAATTCCTTAAAACGATACAGGGCATGCAGCATAAAAAGCGCACAGCGCATATCTATTGTACCTAGTAAGGTTTTTGTTTGCCATTCGTTTGTTGTGTGTAATCTGACCGTTGCCTTATAACATACCTTTAATAATTGCTCACGAGTAAAACATTCACCAAATTCACTCACCAGTAATGCAACAAAACCAGTAACAAGTGCTGTGGCGATTGAAGTACCATGAAATAAACCATATTCAATAGCAGGATCATCAGTTAATGTTGTGCTCAGAATATTAAAACCCGGCGCCACAATTTTAGGACCAACAGTTGGTTCATATTGAGAAAATGATGCGATTGAATAGGTAGTATTACCGTCAAAAGTAAACGCCCCAACATCAAAAGCAACTGAAGGTAATCGTGCTGGATATGCTTCATGCTTCATGGCATGAGCATCAGCACAATTACCACAAGCAGCAATAACATAAGGAATTTGGGTAATAGTCTGTTCAATTTTTTGAGAAACTAAATCGTCATGAGACCAATAGTCAGAAATTTTAAGACTAATGTTTACTATTGATATTCCTAATTCACGAACTTTGGTTAAAGCTTGTAATAACGTAGCTTTATTGCTGCAACCATATTCATCAAAAGCTTTAATCATAATAATTTCTGCTTCAGGAGCAATGCCTAAAGGACCAATAGTCGTGTGATCACGCGCCCCAATAAGCCCGCAAAGCACTGTGCCATGATCTGCCATGTAATAAGTATCTTGCGTAATAGGTAACAATTCCAAAAAAATAGGTTTATCGTATTTGTCTAGTTTGATTGGCGTAAAAGATCGTTTTTTTTCGTAGTAATCAAACATACTTTTAAATTCTTGTATAGCATGAGCCGCATAACAAGAATGTTTCTTCAAAAAATTAATAAGTGAATAAAAAGTTTTAGTAGAAGAATATTCATATAAAAAATGAACAACCTCTTTTTGGCATTCATATAACAGCACCCCACTATATTTAATAAGCAAGGCAGTAAAAGTATGTATAACATCTTGAATATCATGATTCATCAAATTGAGACAATCTGGAAAAAAAAATAGTTGATGATTCAATTGAGGATGAAATTCAAAATAATATTTATCTATGCTGCGTGCAATAATGCCCGTGTCAATCACCGCCACTTTTGCACCCTTACCCTTTCTAGGTGCCAAATCCCTTAATGAAAAACAATGAGGAATAAAAAAACAATCAGCATCTTTATTATTGGGGCGTAAACCAACGGTGGGAATTGTGTGATGCCAAAACAACTGTTTCTTGTGCTCATGTTCTTGTGTTGTGGTCATTAATAACGAAAGTTGTTTTGCCGTGAATTCCGTAGCTTTACTCAAGGGGATATTTGTAGTTAAGAGTATAATAATGCCAATGCGACAAATAAAGAACATAAAGGTAGCCTATTATAAAAAATATTAAAATCAGAATCGTCATTGCGAACGCTGCTTGGTTTAAAAATGCTTCGGGCAGGCTCCTGATTCTTTTGCTTTATTAAACGTTACTTTACTTATCAACAGTATGCTTAAACAATATTTTGTCTAAATTTGCATTCTATTGAAACTTATATTTTCTATCTGTTAATATTTATATAAGATTTTTAACTTTATTGAAAGGAAGTTTATGCAAAAAAAAATACCTTTATTAATAATAGCTTTATGTTTGTTCCCCCATTGTAGTAACAAAGAAAAGCTTAATCTTAAAAATATCATTAATACATGTTATGCCGAGATTTCTGGATTTGGCATTTCACCTGAAGACCATCAAAACATAGAAGCTCATGGATGTGCTTCAACCTACGGAGAAATTACCTTTGAAGCAGTAGAAAAACTAATTGAGAAATTGCATTTTACTGATTCTGATGTTTTTTATGATTTAGGTTGTGGTGTTGGCAAAATGGTTACTCAAATATATTTAGGCTCTCCGGTCAAAAAAAGCGTCGGCGTTGAACTTTCGTGTGAACGAGCAGATAAGGCTCTTAAAATTCAGCAAACATTAAGGGCAAAAAATATAGTACAAGAAAAAAGAGTTTTAGCTTTTTATAAAGAAAGTTTTTTAGATACTGACTTGGCTGATGCCACGGTTGTTTATTTAGCTTCAACCTGCTTTTCAGATGAGCTTATAAAAAAAGTTACTTATAAGTTAGCAAACTTAAAAAGTGGATTACGGGTGATTACTCTTAAGAAATTGGCAGAAAATGAAAAATTTAAATTAATTGATGAATTCATTTTACCCATGACATGGTCAGATAGCACTAACGCTTATCTGTATCAACTCAATTAAAAAAAACCACCGCATTGATCGAAATCAATGCGGTGGAAAAAAGGAGAGTAGTAATGAAGCCAAATTAAAGTCAGTAAAAAAGTTACTGATAGTTAGTATTATGCAGCGTATTAAAATAATGTCAACTATTCTGAAATAATTAATCTTATAAAACCACTATAAATAATGCACTTATTACTAGTAGGTTATATCCTTTTTTCTTGTCTGTCAATAGTATTAAAATTGAAAAGGTTTACAAAAAGAGAATCTTTTCACATTGTCAATTTTATGTGCTGGGTATCCTGAGTAAGCAAAAAATCCTCAAAGGGACCTTGTGCTGATGGGGAGGTGAAAAAGAGTTGACTTTTAAGGCTTTGTAAAATTCCAATGAGAATTTTACTTTTTATTGGATCGAAATCAGTCATAAAATCATCTAATAAGAAAATAGCTGAGCCATTATGGTGAAGGATGGTTTGCATTTGGGCTATTTTTAAAAGCATAAGAATAAGTTTCTGTTGGCCTCGGGAGGCAAAAGATCGCGATGTTTTATGGCAAAATTCTATTGAGATATCATCTAAATGAGAACCAAAGAGTGATCTTTTATATCTTTGCTCTAAAAGAAACAAATCATAACTTGCATCCATAAACAAATCGAATGATGTTTCTTTCATTTTCTTTTGCTGATAATCAAGACGTATAACAATTGATTCATTAAACCAATTGGATAATAAGATATTAGTACGATTTTGTAATTCTTCCAGCAAGCCAATTCTATATTTTTGAATCAGAGATGACTGTTCCCACAATTGTTGCGTCCAAATAGTAAACATCTCATGCCCACATAAGCCTTTATCAAGAAAAGCATTTCTATTATCAAGAATATGCCGATATTTTTTCAAATGCATAATAAATTCAGGAAATTGTAATGAAACAGCTTGATCAATAAAAAGACGTCTGACTTCAGGGCCACCTTTGATAATTGAAAGATCGTCTTCAGTAATAGTGATTATACGGTATAAATGCGCTAAGTCTTTATAAGACGTAATTGCTTTCTCATCAATTTTAACCAATCTTTTTTTACCTGAGAAGCCAATTTGCAGGTTATAATCTAATTGATCATTACTTTGCATATGCATTTTAATATAAAAATTATCAGCATCAAAATGAATGAGCTCTTTTGGAAGATGCGTTCGAAATGAACGCAAATAACACCCATAGTGAATTGCTTCTAATAATGATGACTTTCCAGAGCCATTTTCTCCGGAAATTAACACTATTGGTTTTTCAATGTTTAATGAAACATCTTCAAAACAACGAAAATTTTTTATCTGAATATGTTGTATACGCACAAAAATACCATCATAAAGTAATTAATTATTGGTAGGAGAAACAGGCATCACCAAATAGGTCATGGTATAAGCATCTTGTACTGATTCAAAAATAATAGGCTTTGATGAACTCTTTAAATAAAATTTAATTTGAGAATCAGGGAAAGCTTGTAAGCCATTTAATAAATATGGTGCATAAAATCTAATATCAAGTTGAGAGCCAATAAAACCATGTAAAGGAAGTGTTTCTTGAAGTTTGCCCACCTCTTTATTCTGTATAGCTACTTCCAAAAGTTCTTTATCAAAAGCAAATCTTGTTGCCAAGAATTGTCCTGATAATAAGCATGCTGAACGTCGTAATGTTTTTACAAAATGCGTTCTATCAACAAGTGCTGGCATAAATTCATTCTTTTGCAAAATCGCTTGATAATGAGGAAATTGATCAACTAATAACTTAGTGAAAAAATTAAATGATTCACCTGAAAAAACTAATTGATTACCACAAATGCCTATAAAAATCATTTTGGTTGTATTGTTTTCTAATACTTTTTTTATTTCAAAAATTGCTCGTCGTGGCAACAACCATTTTTTTTCTTGTTCCAAGGTAACGGTAGGTGTGTGCACTTGGGCAAGGCAATGACCATCAGTTGTTGTCATAATTAAACCTTGTGATGAAATTTCTAATAACAAACCATTTAATGCAGGATTAGCATTGTTTTGTGGTATTAAAAAAGCAACCTTTTCCAACATATCAACCAAAAACTGCGCATCAAGTTGCATAAGATTTTCTATACGCTCAGGAAATGGTGGAAATGTTTCGGCATCTTTAATGTTAAGAGAAAGTTGTACTTGATCAGATTGCAGAGATAATTGATTATCTTCAAAAGTAAACGTTATTTGATCGTAAAGTTCTTTGACTAAATCAAAAATACGTTTGCCTGAAACCAAAAAAGATTGTGGTTCGGCAATATCACTGCTTTCAAGCATGCAATTTGATTGCAAACTAATTTCTAAATCAGTTGATTTCAAGATTAATTCACGATGTCCAATTTGAAATAATATTGATGCTGTTGTGTCAAGCGTTGTGCGCTTTGTGCATATTGGCTGCATGGAAGAAAGCATGCCGAGTATTGTTTTTTGATCAATAGTAAAAGTATGAGCCATTGAAAATTCCTTGAAAATTTTTGTTCTGAATAACAAAAGTAGTATTAGCAGTATAAGTAATTAGTATACTAAACAAAAAGTTGCTGCGCAAAATTACCTTTAGATTTTAACATTAAAAGCACGAAGAATCCCAAAAACTTCTCGAATACCTATGCCCCGTTTGTGCAATAGCATGTATGATGGGTGTATTGTTGGCGCAAATTTTTGCCAATATTGTTTTCTGGTGTTCAACTTAAAAAGTTTTTTTGATGCTTTAAAAAAATATGGTGCAAGAAATGTTGAAATTTTCCCCAACCCCTCAAGAGTTCTCAATTCAGACACCGGCAAGGTGCCAAATGAAAAATACTGACATTGTTCTTTTTTTAACAATGCTAGTGTCTGTAAAATCATATATTCAGAAGCATATTTTGGGGCGCCATGAGCGCACACCAAAGCATTAATGGTCCACCCTTGATAGGCATCAAGACGATTAAGAATAAAAACTCCCACAATGTTTTTATTATATTCTGCATAAAAGAACCGTTTATTAGCACGATTAGAAAATATATCAACATGCAAGAGTGATGTTTGCGGCCCTTTACGATTTTGAACCCATTGGTGACCAATTTTTTCCATGGTATGTTCAATATGAAGATCTTTACCCCGATATTCATTAAAAACAACACCAACACGATTAATAACGCTATTAATATTGCGCAAAGAAGAAGCATGCTTGCCGCACAATGATAGAGGATCAACTTGAGGATTAACAATGATCTCATCACCCATACTTAATGCTGTTTGGCTATAACCATGCTCAGAGGCCCATTTTTTAAATTTTTCTGAAGCAAGCAAATAAATAATGGTTCTTTTTTGTGCGGCAAAATGATTATGAAATAAAGCAACCAAACCAGGCAAGTCCTGAGGGCTACATAAAGGATCACCAAAAACTAAAACACACCCAGCTTCATCGCGATACCCAATAATGCCGTCAATTTCAGGGCTATAAAAAATTTTGCAGCTAGAATCCATAACGGCAATAGAAGGAGCGCGGCCCCATTGTTGTATATAAGGGGCAACTAATCGTTGTTCTTGGTGAACAGTAAAATACTTTTCTTGTATCATTAATATCACTCACAAATTTGAATATCAAATAAAACTATGGCCATAAGTATAATCAAAGGTCAATAAAAGCTAGCTTCAATGTAATAATATAACGTGATCAATTGTATGATACGTAATTTATTGTATACTTAATGTAATCATATTTATTTTTTGAGTTTAAAACATGAAACATAGTCTCTTCATTTTTGCACCACCTCATTTTTCCGTATAGGGTAGTATTTGTTCAATAAAAACAGTTATTATGAGTAAGTTCAAAGATTAAAGAGGATTTTTTTATGTATATGCAATTTCTTATTTCTTTTATTGTGTATCTTATAATTGTTTTAGCAATTGGTATTATTGCCGCGCGTAACAATCCGCAAGAAACAAGCGAGCATTCAAGTGATTTTATGTTGGGCGGCCGCTCAACTCATTGGTTTTTAACCGCCCTTTCAGCGCACGCTGCTGATATGAGCGATTGGTTGTTTATGGGTCTGCCTGCGGCAGTCTTTTTGCAGGGTGGCAATCAAATTTGGATTCCTATTGGCCTTTTGGTTGGTATGTTTAGCGTGTGGCATTTTATTGCAAAGCGATTGCGCATTGTCTCAGCGCAGTATCATGGTGTCACCTTAGCCTCTTATTTTAAAAATCGTTTTGCTGACACTTCCGGCATTCTTATCACGGTATGCGCTTTAATTTCTTTCTTCT
>Ga0105046_10000905_pt1 | contig 43641 bp, 35 predicted proteins | sample MAT03_FD_78385 | JGI IMG/M metagenome (GOLD analysis project Ga0105046, IMG submission 78385) | Freshwater microbial communities from Lake Fryxell liftoff mats and glacier meltwater in Antarctica - MAT-03 (megahit assembly) | ecosystem: Environmental > Aquatic > Freshwater > Ice > Liftoff... | reverse complement strand
TTTAGAAAGTTTAGAAGGTTTAGATACTTGATTGTCAAGGTATTAATAATTTCGATTCGTTCAAAACCACTTTACGTTGACTATAGTTATTTATAACTGTTCATAAATCAATACTTTAATGTCCCCTATTTCGTAATTTTTCACTATAAAAACGGCCATGAATGGCCTTTTACCGGCGGCGTAAACGCCGCGCTACCAGCAAATGACGACTTGTGCGACAGCCACTTTAAGGTGAGACCCATGCGAAAGTTTGCAATGCATCCTCTTGAACACCGCACTCGGGCAAAGGCTCTGGATTGCCAATACCCCTCCTTACTCCCCGGAGTTCAACCCTGACGAACTTGTATGGGCCAACCTAAAGAGCGTGCAAATCCCCAACAGGTTCGCCAAAAATGTCAAAGAACTAAAAACTATCGTCCACAATGGCATGCTTAGGAACGGTGTCAAACTTACGAATAATTTATAAGTGCGGTTTAAAAAACAACTTCAATAATTCCGCGCTCCACTACCGCCGGAACCCGCCCTTGGGCGCACCCACACCCGGCATACCCATCTTGCCCATCGGCGTATTCGCCATCTGGTGCATCATTTTGCGCATGTCGTGGAAATTTTTGATGAACAGGTTGATCTGTTCGATCGTCTGGCCGCAACCTCGGGCGATGCGTTTTTTGCGGCTCAGGTTGAGCAGTTCGGGGTTGACGCGTTCGGCAGGCGTCATACTCTGAATTATGGCTTCCACCCGGTTGATGGCCTTGTCGTCGATGGGTGCGTCTTTCAGGGCTTTGCCCACGCCGGGGATCATGCTGATCAGGCTTTTCAGATCGCCCATCTTTTTGATCTGCTGCATCTGGCCGAGGAAGTCGTTGAAATCGAACTTGTTCTGCTTGATGCGTTTCTCCACGCGTTTGGCCTCGTCTTCGTCGAAGTCCATCTGCGCTTTTTCCACCAATGACAAGATGTCGCCCATGCCGAGGATGCGCTGGGCCATCCGCTCGGGGTAGAATACGTCAAGCGTGTCCAGTTTTTCGCCCATGGACACGAACTTGATGGGCTTTCCTACGGTGTACTGGATCGACAGTGCCGCCCCGCCTCGTGTATCGCCGTCGAGTTTGGTGAGCACCACGCCGTCGAAATTGATGCGCTGGTTGAAAGCCTGAGCAGTGTTCACGGCGTCCTGACCGGTCATGGCGTCCACTACGAACAAGGTTTCGGTCGGGTTGATGGTCTTTTTGATCGCTTCCACCTCGGCCATCATCACCTCGTCGACGGCCAGGCGGCCGGCGGTATCGATGATGACCACGTGGTGGCCATGCGCCTTGGCGTGTTTGAGCGCGTTTTGGGCAATACTGACCGGGTTTTTGTTCTCCGGCTCCGAATAAACCGGCACTTTGATGCTCTCGCCCAGCACCGTCAACTGGTCGATGGCCGCCGGGCGGTATACGTCGGCCGCCACGAGCAGGGGCGATAATTTGCGGTTTTCCTTGAGGTAACGCGCCAGTTTGCCGGAAAAGGTCGTTTTGCCGCTCCCTTGCAGGCCCGCAACGAGTACCACGCCCGGAGAGCCTTTCACGTTGATGCCCACGCTCTGTCCGCCCATCAGGGAAGTCAGTTCGTCCATCACGATCTTGACCATCAACTGGCCCGGATTTACGTTTTTCAGGACATTTTCGGAGCCCAGCGCCTTTTCTTTCACCTTGTCGGTGAATTCCTTGGCGATTTTATAGTTCACGTCGGCCGCAACGAGGGCGCGGCGGATTTCCTTGATGCTTTCAGCGACGTTGAGTTCGGTGATCCTGTTGTTGCCGCTCAGTACTTTAAACGCGGATTCGAGGCGGTCGCTTAAACTTTCGAACATGGGTATCGGATGGTTGTATGGCTATGTGTATGGGTGGCGTGCGGATTGGGCGCGCAAAGATAAGGCGTAAGTTGTACAGATAGCCCTGGCAGAAGAGGATGTTTATAGAAAATTCGACCGGATCCGTTTATCTCGCTTGGAATCTTATCGGACAAGCAGCGCGCCATACCCCTCACACCACCCTCGGCGTCAACAACTTATACAACACCGGCGTCACGATCCGCGACAACAAGGTGGATGAAATAAGTCCGCCGATCAGCACGTAAGACAAGGGCGAATACAAGGGATTTTCCTCGATGGCAATGGGCAGCAAACCGCCGATCGCCGTCAGCGAGGTCAGCAAAATGGGTACAAAACGCACTTCCCCGGCCTTTTGAATGGCTTCGTCCAATGCCAGCCCTTCCGCCCGGAGCTGGTTGGTGAAGTCGACCAGCAGGATGGAGTTTTTGACCTCGATGCCCATCAGCGCGATCAAACCGACCACCACCGTAAAGGAAAAGGGATAACCGGTGGCCAGCAACATCAATACGGCGCCGATAATGCCCAGCGGGATCACCGACAACACAATGATGGTGCTCCTGAAAGTTTTGAACTCCAGGATCAATACAGCCAGTAAGCCGAAAATAGTGATCAGGATAATGGTGCCCAGCCCGCTGAACGAACGCTTCGCGCTTTCTTCTTCGCCGGCTACCACATAACGATATCCTTTCGGGAATGTCATGACCGCCAGTTTTTCCTTGACCTGCGCATTGACTTGCTGTGGTAAAACCCCACTTTCCACAAAGGCGTTTACGCTGGTAAAACGGTCCTTGTCGTAGTGTTGAATGTAGTTTGGAGCAGGTTTAAAGGCGATGTCGGCCACCTGGTTCAGGGGCACCGAGGCGCCGCTTAAACTGTTGATATACAGGTCGTCCAGAACATCGAGTTTGGCAAAGGTGCCCGGCCTGGGAATGCTCACGGTGAGGTTGTACTCCTCCCCGTCGGCTTTGGCGGTAAAATTGCCGAGGTTCAGTCCGGCGATGGCTAAGCGCACCATGCGGTCGATTTCGACAATCGGGATACCGAGCGTTGCGGCCTTGTCCTTATTGATCCGGACCTGTAAATCGGTGCGAATGGTCGAAATGGGGTTGTTTACATAGATGGTGCCTTTTGTGCCGGCAATGATTTGTTCCACTTCCCCGGCCACCCGCCGCAGGGTATCCAGGTTTTCTCCATAAACGCGGATGGCGATCGGGGCGTCGACGGGAGGGCCTTGTTCGAAATTTTTAATGGTGATCTCGGCGCCTGGCACGTTTTTGAATTTTTCCCGCAATTCGTCGATCAGCGCGATTTTGACCGGAGGCGGGGTTTTTTCCTGCAATTGCACGAATATTTGCCCGTATTCGGGGCTTTCCGTTTCCCGGATCACGTTGTAGTACACCCGAGGGTTCCCCCGCCCGGTATTGCTGGCGTACCAGCTGATTTTAGCCGGCGCGCCATGGCCGGGATAGATGGACACGGGTTCAATCGAGTCGGGCAGGAGGTGCTGGTTCTTAAATTCCGGGGCCACGTATTCGGCCAGCACGGAATCGACCATGCGGACAATCCGATCTGTTTGGGCCAGATTAGCCCCCGCTTCCGCCTCGATGTCGATGTACAACATAGGGCGCTCGCTGGCGGGGAATAGGGCAAACCCGGCCCGACCGGCCAATCCAAGTACGCCGAAGAAAATCAGCGCCGAAACGACCATCGTGATGCGTGGATTGCGCAGTCCGACGTGCAGCAAACGCGCATAACTCACCGAAATCAGCCATTTCAAACCGCGCAAAAATATATTGCCCCGCGGGTCGTGCTGATTGGCCAGCATTCGGCTCGACAAAAACGGCACGATGGTCAGCGACACGAACAAGGAGGCGATCACCGTGGTAACGACCGCCATGGGAAGGCTGCGGATGAAGTCGCCGGATGCTTCGGGCAGGAAAACCAGCGGAAGGAAGGCCAGGATGAGGGTCGCAGTACAGCCCAACACGGCCAGGCCAATTTGTTTGGTGGCCAATATTGCCGCCTCTCGTCGATTGTAACCGTCTCGCATCCAGCGTTCTATGTTTTCCACAACCACGATGGAGTCGTCCACCAGGATACCCAAGGCGATGATCAGGCCGACGATACTCAGTTGGTTGAGGGAATACCCCATATTGTCCAACATGAACAATCCGATGGCGATGCTGAGCGGAATGGAGATCATCACCACCAGCGCGGCGCGCCAACCCAGCGGCAGTAGGGTCAGGAGCACCAGCAGGATCGCAATGCCGAAATCTTTTAAGAAACGGGTCAGGCGCTTGCGCACAGAGTCGTTCTGGTCGAATACTTTTACATAGTCCATCGAGGAGGGCAAGCCGGGCCGGAACTCAGCCACGACCTTGTTGACAGATGCGCCTACATCGAAAATATTCTGCCCGTCTTTCATGGTGGTGGTGACGAACACGCAGCGCGTCCCATTGATCCGTGCCAGGTGACGCGGCTCTTCATAGGCCCATTCGACCTTGGCTAAATCCTTGAGGTAGCCGATTTTGCCGGCGTTGGCGTTGATTACGGTATTGCGAATCTCTTCGATGTCTTCGTAATCGCCGCTGGTTTCAATAAAAAACCTGCGTTCGCCGGCTTCTACGGCCCCGCCGGGGATGGATACGTTTTCACTTTGAAGGGCGCCCAGCACGCGGCTGACCGGAATGCCTTCGGCGGCCATTTTCGGCAGATTCAGGCTGATGCGTACTTCCTGTTTTGGAAAACCCCAGGTGGATGCAGCTTTTACGCCGGGTAATTTTTCCAGATTTTCTTCCAGCCGTTCTGCTTCTACCCGCAGTTCAGCGTACGAGGCGTTTTCGCTGACAATCGCGGATTGCAGGATCGCCACGTCGGAGGAGGCGAATTTTTGGATTTTTATCTGGTAAATATCGTCCGGCAGCTCGGACCGCAGGGCATTGACTTCGCGCACGACCTCCTCGTATTTTTTATCCTGGTCTTCGCCATGTTTAAATTCCATGGTCAGCAGCATAAATCCGTTGGACGACAGCGAACGGCTGCGGTCGATGTTTTCCAGGGCGCCGAGGCGGGCTTCCACCTTGTCGGTGATCTTGTTCTCGATCTCCGCCGAGCCTGCACCCGGGTATATGATGACGACGTTGAAACCCGGCGGTGCAAACTTGGGATCCTCTGCCCGGGGCATGTTCAACAGCGAACTGATGCCGAGGACCATCACGGCCAGGAAAATGATGAAGGTAAATTGTGGGTTTTTAACGGAAAACTCGGCTATTTTCATGGCGAACCAGGATACGATTGGATGTGGATGGATGGGTTAAGGGGCAAGGCAAAAAAATGAAGGAAGAATGAAGATTAGCGAATGCTGATTTTTGAATATGCGGTTTCCTAAATGATCGAGGGCTAGAGATTTATATGCCCATATAGGGTTCAGGATCATCTTTTATGCTTTAGCACGATCCCGGCGTGTACCGCCTCTTCAAAAATCAGCATTCATTTTTCTTATTCTTTTCTAACCTTCGATTGCGCGGTCAGATACGGCGCTCCGGCGGTGATCACTTCGCCGATTCCTTCTAATCCCTGGGCGATAATCACTTGATTTCCATTGATAAATGCCACTTGTACGGGTACTTTTCGGACCTGTTCGCCATCGGGTTGCAGGGCAAATACGAAGGCCTTCATGCCGTCGCCTTCAACGATGGCTTCGATCGGTACGATGCTGTAGGCGCGGGATTGCGGCGGGGTGATGTCTACCTGGGCGAACAAACCCGGGGCGAAACGTTTGCCCTGCGGCGTGATGCGGATTTCCACCGGGTACAGGCCGTTGGCCGGGTCGGCTGCGGGGGCCAGATCGCTTACCTTGCCCTTGAATACGGTTTCCGGGTAGGCGTCCATTCCGACCTGCGCCGGCATGCCGGTATTCAAGCGGGCCCAGTCGCGGTCGCTGACGCTTATTTTCACCACCCAATCGTCTTTGCCGGTTTCAAAAAGCACGAAAACCGGTGTTCCAGGGCCTGTGATTTCTCCCTCGTTCATCAGTTTTTTGATGATTTTGCCACCTTTTGTGGCGCGTATTTCGGCGTATTGCTGGTTAAATGCGGCGATGCGCGCCGTCTCTTTGGCTACCTCGCGGCCTGTTGAGGCGTTCTGCAGCAATTCGAGCGTAGCGCTGCTGTCGCTGTACAAACCTTGTACCCTGGCCAGGTCGCGTTCCGTTTTTTGCAAGGACTGTTGGGCTTGATTGACCTGGGCGTCTATTTCCGTTTTGTCCAACACGGCCATGAGCTGGCCGGGCCGAACCACGTCGCCTTCATCCACGTATATTTTGCGGATAATGCCGCCGATTTTAAAGGACAGGCGTTGCTCGGCCGAGCTCGTGAGTATCCCGCTGGCGTGTATGGGCAGGGTGATGGATTGTTGGGTCACTGCGGCGGTTTTGACCGGTATGCGCGCGTCGGAAGTACTAACGGCCTGGGCTTTTTGCGGGTCGGCCGCGCTGCTGCCGCAGCCGCCTAAAAGGTAGAACAGGCCGCTCCCGGCAAAAAGGACCAGGCCGAGTGGCGGGAGGATGCGAAGGGAGATGTTTTTCATTTTATGTCGTGATTAATGTAGTTTTTATGTTGAAACGGGTCTTTAAACCCCTCGGGCACTAGATACCCGCAGCCTTTTTAAGTTCCGCTTCTTTCAGCAGTACATCCACCCAGGCGAGCACGACTTGCATACGCGCCGTAGTCACCCGGTTTTGCGCATCCAGAAATTCGATGAGCAGAGCCTGTTGCGCTTTGTATTTGTTGTTTACGATCCGAAAACTTTCTTCGGCCGCTTTGACGCCATCGCGGGCACTCAGCCAGCCGTTGCGAGCCGCTTCGAATTCGTTCCAGGCGCGGGTGACCTGGAGGGCGATTTGGCCCTGCGTTTCAGTGAACTGCGCCCGCCCTTTTTCCGCCTCGATTTTCGATTGCTGGATTTTGCTTTTGGTTTGTCCGCCGTTGAAAATATCGTAGGTGACGCCGACCTGTGCGAGCACGTAAGCTTGTTTTCCGTTAAACCAATTATAGCCGTAACCCTGAAACCCGGTTTCGCCGCCGATGTAAGCGTCCGGCAAATTGCGGTTGGCTTCGTTGAGTTTTATCGCCGTTTCCGAAGCGGCTAAACCGGCGCGTAAGGCGGCAAATTCGGGGCGTTTTTGGAGGGCTTGTTCGATAAGGTTTTGCAGATCATATGCCGAAACCGCCAGGTGTAACATCGCGGTATCCGCAATGAGCTCAGTTTGTAAGCCTTTGTTAATCAGGAAATTGAAATAAGCCCGCGCGGTATTTTGGGCGCTTTGCAATTTGAAAATTTCAGTATTGGCTTTGCTCAATTCGTAATCTGCGGTGGCCACCACGTCGCGGGTGGCGACGTTGTTTTTGACCAAGGATTCGTTAAAACGGCGCAGTTCGCTCAACACGGATTTTGCGTTTATCCACACTATTTCGGCTTGCCCGGCTTGCAGGTATCGCAGGTAGGCACTGGTAATTTCGTAGCGCAATTCGTGCTCGTAGGCGTCTTTTTGCGCCGATTTGCTTTGCGATACCTGTTCCTGGATTTGCCTGTTGTAGCGGATGTCGGTGTTGAACAGCGGGTAGGAAAATTTCAGTTTCGTTTCCTGAAAATTATTGGGCAGGAATTGCTCCGAGACGTTTTCGATCTGGGGAAAGTCATTGGTTTGGGTCAGGTTATTGAGGGCGCCGTATACTGGATTCAGCAGGTCGCCGATGGGCAGATCGATGCTCCGGCCGCCGGCTGCTAACGTGTAATTGGCGGAGAAAGATAGGGTAGGGTAGAAGAGTCCCCTGGCCTGCCGCAGGGCTTCCCGGCTTTTTTGCCATTCCAGGTTTTGTTGTTGAAGGGCGAGGTTATTGCTGAGCCCTGTTTGAATATACGCTTCCAGAATGGGAGATGATTGGGCAAAAACGCCGGAAGAAGGCAAAAGGAGTAAAAGGTATGTTATTTTCATTGGAAAACGACTGTCAATAACTGAACATTGTTTAGTTTCAGGTACAAAAAAACGCAACAAGGTCGTGCGTGAAAAGCAAAAAGTGGTGAATGGTCTTTTTGGGCTTTTGAACCGGCGTACCGGGTAACTGAACGGTTCAAAGACTCTTAGCCATCTGCTCGATCATGACGAACGACTTCTTAGCAAGCTCCATCCGTTTCTCTTCCGGATACATGCGCATCCTCTCCCGCACGAACAAGGCCACCAGTCCGTGCACATAGCACCAAAGCGTATAGGCGATCGTTTCGGTATCGGTACTTTTGAAATAACGCTTGTCGACGCAAGCCTGAACGGTTTCCGTAAAAAAGCAATGCGTGGCGATGCCCAATTGCCAGGACTCCTGATTATCAAGGTGTTCCATCGGCGCCCGGGTGATAAACAGCAGGTCGTACCAGTCGGGATGTTTGAACCCGAAGTCGATGTAACGCCGACCGAAATCGAGCAGCCGCTCCCAGGGATCTTCGATATTGGCCGCCGGTAACACGTGGTCGCGCTTGGCTGCCGCTGCCTCGTATTGCAGGGCAAAGATGATTTCGTTCTTGTCCTTGTAGTATAAGTAAATTGTGGCCGGACTATATTCAATAAGTTCGGCAATATTGCGGATGTTTACATTCTCGTACCCTTTTTCCCTGAAAATGCGGTGGGCTGCATGGAGAATGAGGCGCCGCATTTCGGCTTTATCGCGTTCTTTTCTTTCGGTAATTCCCATAGTTCTTTATAAACGTTGCAAAGTTACTGAACGTTGTTTAGAGGCTTCGCGCTCAGTCATTTGTAAATAACATTTGTTCAAAAGCACTTTCCGGTCCAGTTCTCTCCCCTTTGTAAAGCAAAGATCAGCCCCTTAGGTTGGTCTTTGCTTTTTTTGTGCCACAAACGCTGCAAACGCCTGTAGCCCCTTCGCATTCAGGCATTGCCCCGCCGTCAAACCGCCCTTTCGAGCAGCCAATACTCCATACCGGATATCGTCGTATCCGTCCCGGCTGTGCGCATCGGGATTGATACTGATCGGTATGCCCCGGCGCAGGGCATCGGGAATCAGTGTCCAGTCAAGGTCGAGGCGGTAAGGGTTTGCATTGAGTTCGATGGCCACGCCGTGTTTGGCGCAGGCCTCGAAGATTACGTCCCAGTCCAGCGGATAACCTTCCCGGCTGAGCAGCAGCCGTCCGGTAGGGTGGCCCAAAATGGTGGTATAGGGGTTTTCGATAGCCCGCAGCATCCGTTCGGTGGCTTTTTCCAGGGTCATCTTCAGGTTGGAATGCACCGAAGCAATCACAAAGTCGAATTTTTCCAGCATCGCGGTTTCGTAATCCAGCGAACCGTCGTTCAGGATATCGCTTTCGATGCCTTTGAAGATGCGAAATGGCGCTAGTTCAACGTTTAGCGCGTCGATTTCCTCCATTTGGGTCAGGATACGCTCGGGTTTCAAGCCATTGGCGTAAAAAGCGCTTTGGCTGTGGTCGGTGATGCCGATGTATTCATAGCCGAGTTGTTTGGCGTACGCGCACATGTCGCGCAAAGCATGCAGTCCGTCGCTCGCGGTCGTATGGACGTGTAAAATCCCTTTAATATCCTGTTCTTCAATAAGTTGAGGTAAGTTATTTTGTTTGGCGCTTTCTACAACTGCTGCGTTTTCACGCAATTCGGGGGCGATAAAGGGCAAGCCGGCTTTAGCAAAAATATCTTCTTCCCGAACCATGTTTTTGTAATCCAGGCCCGGGGTGGCCTGGACGAATGCTTCGAGGAATGCAGCATTCCCGGTGTGTTTGAACAGTTTGGACCCGAACTCCGATGCCGCGCAACGAATCACGGTAATTGGTGTATTGTTTTCCAGGCGGACCACCGTCCGATCACCTTCCTGCCGGTCGAGGCGCAGTACTTCACCGTCGAAAGCCGGAGCAAGATCGTCATCGTACCCGACCAGGATTTCAATGGTATCCACTACCGGACAGCGCCGCCGAACGGCGCCTACCACCGCAAACTGCGCCCCAGGCAGTTTGCCGGAGAGCCGGCTGATCGCAAAATCAGCCTCTTCTTCTGCGGCATCGTAGTGCAGTTGATCGCGGCTTCTAAGGAAATATTCGAGTTTGGTTTTTAGGTCTTCCTGGGTTTTTAGGCCGAATCCCTTGTATTCCACCAGGCGGTTTTCGTTGCAGGCATACCACAGTTCGCCGATGCTTTCGATGCCCATGTCCTGCCATACCGAGCGCACCTTTTTTGGCCCGAAGCCATTGACGTCCAGCATTTCCACCACGCCGGGCGGGGTTTGCGCCCGGTATTTTTCGAGCGTAGCCATCTTGCCGCTGGTCAATAATTCCTGTATCTTCCCCGCAATTGCATTGCCAACGCCTTTGATTTCTTTGATCTCTGCATCGCTCTTATCGGCTAAAGGAGGCTCCACTTTGCGCAGGGTCAGGTAGGCATTGCGGTAAGAGCGGATGCGAAATTCATCCTCTTGGTGCAACTCCATCAGGTTGGCGAGCTCGTCGAAGGCGTAGGCAATTGCTTTGTTGGTCATGGTATGGTGGGTATAGTCGGTTTAGAGTGGTTTAGAAGGGTTTATCGCCCTCCTTCGCCTGAAAAGGCTGCGGCGGGTAAAAGGGTTTAGAATTTTGATTGTGAATATCTTGCAATTCCGTTTCCTTCAAAACCACTTTGCGTCTACTATAGAATCAACGTTAACGCCAAAACCTTTTTCGGTGGTCAAAGTTACAAACACGAGCCGTTCTGAATTTTTAAACCGCGATTTTTCATGAATAAAACGTCAAAAACATAACACACAGCATTAATCTTCAAGCCCCACAAAAAACGTGTGTGTAAGATTCATCATTCATCATTCATCATTCATCATTTCCTTATTCATCATTCATCATTCATCATTTCCTTATTCATCATTCATCATTCATCATTGAATCATTCGCCATTCCCGTATCTTTACGCCACGCTGCGGCACGATTTTTTTAATCATACATAAAAACTAAACGACATGAAAAAGCAAGATGATCTGATCTACCCGAAGCATCGTGAACAGGCCAATAATCCTGATATTAACAAGGAAAACCAGGACCATGAGTTCCCGGGATATCCGCATTATCCCGCCCAACAGGATATTTTAGAGGGCGATAGCGGGGCTATTCAAGCAGATATTGATATTGAAGATATATCCCGTGCCACCTTGCGCGCGGCGCGCGGCGAAACGAAACTGGGGGAATTCGCCGATGATTTGCGCGATGATCTCCGCATCGTTAAAGGTACGGAAGCCGATGTAACCGAAGAAGATTTAGCCTTGCTGGGCGATCCCGCCCTGGACCTGGACGAAGGCGATGATGAAATGGAGGGCCACTATCTTGGACTTGACGATACCGATTTCGACGGAGATCCGCTGAACGAACACGCCGGCACCCTGGTCGCCACAGGAGGAGACTTAGATTTGCCCGACCCTGAACTCGATCTGAACGATATGGACGGCCAGGACGATGAAGAAAACGATTACTTCAGTTTGGGCGGTGATGGGAAAGAAGGACTGGAGGAAGAGCAACCGGATAATGTGTAGTGTAATGGGTGTTCAGAGGTTTTCTTTTAAAGCCAGGCTTCTTTTCGGTACCAGTCAACGGTATGTTGCATACCGGAATAAAGGTCGAACCCGGGCTGAAAATTCAATTCATTAAACAAGGGACTTGCGTCGCAATGCCAGTTTTCGGCAGCCAGTTCCGGTATCTTATCGCGGTTTAGCGCAGAGGCTTTGTTTTGCCAGCGGCCAAAGGTTTCGGCGAGCCCGGCAACTTGTCGCACCAGTTCAAGCGGCAGCCGGATTTTCAGGGTCTTTTTGCCACCCAGCGCTTCACGTACCGCAGCGCCCAGGTCTTCGGTCCGGTAAGCTTTACCATCGGAAATGATGTACTTGCGATACAGTGCTTCCGGGGTTTCCAGGACCCGGAAGATGGCCCCGGCCACGTCGGCGGCATGTACGAAACTCAGACGCTGCGATTGCCGCCCAATTGTTAGTTCCAGGCCTCTTTTAGCCAGGCGTATAAATGTCAGGATATCCCGTTCCCAGGGGCCATACACCGCTGTAGGCTGTACTACGACCCAGGGGAAACCGGCCGGCAGGGATTTTAACATGGCTTCGGCCCTGAGCTTGCTTTCCCCATAAGACGTGAGTGGCTGCGGCGTCTGTAGTTCTTGCACCATCGCGCTGCCTGCGGGGGCTGCGCCCAATGCGGCTAAGCTGCTGACAAACAAAAACTTATCTGGAAGTAGCCCGGAGTTTACCAAAGCCTGTGCGAGGCGGCGGGTATTTTCCGTATTGCCTTCGTAGTACCCATCGCGAGACAAAGCTTTGGTCACGCCGGCATTGTGGATCACCCAATCGAACCGCCCGGATGTTTGCAGCATCTTCGTCATGTTCATCTCGTCTCCAAGGGGAAAATGCACGCGGGCCAGGCGCGGGTCGTTCAACCGGGTCAGGTCGCTGCCCGGCCGCAGTGCAGCCGTCACATCGTGACCACTGCCCAGTGCTTGAGCGACGAGGTAACCACCAATAAAACCGCTGGCGCCGGTAATCAGAATACGAGCCATGGATCAGAGCATTTTTTCGTAAATCCGGTGTTTTCGGAATATTTTTCCCTCAATCTGCAGGAGCGCACGATTCATTAAATCGTTGTTTTCCAGGATCCACGAGGCCTCCGCGCGTTTAATGCCCTTGCGCAAGGCCGTTTGATAGGTGCGCACGTAGAGGCACACATCCAGTCCGATCCGCCGGTATTCCGGTAAAATGCCCAAGGCTACGATCCGTACGGTTTTGATGGATTTTTTGCCGAACAGAAACTTGAACAAACCGGTCGGGAACAGGCGTCCGCGGGGAATCCGGATAAACAGTTCGTTCAGATTGGGTATCGTGAGGGCAATGCCGATGGGTTGTCCGTCTTTTTCTGCAAAAAACACAAAATCAGGGTCCAGCGCCATTTTCAAATCTTTACCCATCTGACGCACTTCGGCCTCCGTCATCGGTACAAAACCCATGTTCTGGTCCCAGGAAGCATTGTAAATCGGCAGGAATTTATCCACTTCCCGGTCAAAATTTTTCATGTCGATCGTGCGGATACTGACGCCACGTCGAAGCAGGCGTGCTTCCACGTGGGCAGCAAATTCCTCCAGTTTCGGGGTCAGTTTCTCCGGGAAAAATTCATAACTCAGCAGGTCGGTGTTTTTTATGAAGCCATACCGCTCCAGGAATTCAGCGTAGTAAGGATAATTATACGTCGTCAGCACAAACGGCGGTTCGTCGAAGTGTTCGATCAGCACGCCGCAAGTTTCGTTCGTAGAGAAATTTGCCGGTCCCAACACACGCTCCAGCCCTTCATGGCGCAGCCAGTCGGCGGCAGTATCAAGCAGTGTTTTGGCTACGCCATAATCGTCTATGACGTCAAAAAAGCCAAAAAATCCGGCTTTTTCACCTGTAAACGTGTTGTAATTGTTGTTGCGAATCGCGGCAATACGCCCCAATACGTTGCCTTCCGGCGAGCGGGCCAGGAAATACTCCGCAGTGGAGTGTAGAAAAAAGGGGCTTGTTTTCCGATTGAGCAAAGCCTCCTGCGCCATAAACAACTCGGGCACGTAATTCGGATCGCTGGCAAAAAGATCGTGTGGAAAGTCGATGAATTGCTTCAGCGCCTTTTTTCCTTCGACTTTTTCAATCTGCACTGGCCGGACGCTCTGCGGATCGGCTTCGATAATAAGGTTATTTTTCATAAGGTGTGGCTATTAAAATTGGGCGACCTCCTGAAGTTCGAGTATTTGAGCATTGTGGTGCATGATCTCCACGGCGCGGTCAATTTGCTCGAAGGTATGCGTGGCCATGAGGGAGAAACGAATGAGCGAATCGGTACTCCGCACGGCCGGGGAAACAACGGGATTGACAAATACGCCGTCATCGGCCACAAGGCGCGCGAACTGGAATGTTTTGAAGTCGTCGCGGATGTAAATGGGCAAAATAGGCGACTCGGTATGGCCGATTTCGAACCCGGCGCTTTGCAGTTGCGTTTTGGCATAGTGGGTGTTTTGCCAAAGTTTGTCGATGCGTTCCGGTTCTTCCCGGATCACCTCGATGGCGGCCATGGCGCTGGCTGCGGCTGCGGGCGTCATACTTGCACTGAAGATAAGCGCGCGGGAATTGTGTTTCAGGTAGTTGATCATATCCCGGTCGGCGGCCACAAACCCGCCCAGGGAGGCCAGGGATTTGGAAAAAGTGCCGACCATCAAATCTACCTTGTGGTGTAGCCCATAGTGGTCGCCCGTGCCCCGCCCGTTTCGTCCGATGACACCAACGGCATGCGCATCATCCACGATGACAGTGGCATCGTATGCATCGGCGAGTTTGACAATGCCCGGCAGGTCAGCGATGTCGCCTTCCATGCTGAAAATGCCGTCCATGACGATCATTTTTGCGCCATCCCCTTCCACGCGGCGGAGTTGCTGTTCGAGCGAATGCATATCGTTATGCCGGTATTTCACCACTTTCCCGAATGACAAGCGGGTGCCGTCGATGATGGAAGCGTGTACCAGTTCGTCAATAAAAATGTAGTCGTTGCGACCGGCAAGCGGAGCAATGGCCCCCAAGTTGGCCTGAAAACCAGTGCTAAAGAGCAGAACAGCCTCTTTGCGCAGGTAGTCGGCCAGGCTTTCCTCCAGATCGATGTGAATTTTGAGCGTACCGTTCAGGAAGCGCGATCCGGCGCATCCGGTACCGTATTGTTGAACGGCACGTTGGGCGGCTTCTTTTAGTTTAGGGTGGTTGGTGAGACCAAGGTAACTGTTGGAGCCAAACATCAGTGCGGGCTTTCCATCAACCATCACCTCGGTGTCCTGCTCGGATTCGATGACGCGGAAATATGGATACAGATTGGCTTGTTTCAGCCGGTCAGGGGCATCATAACTGCGAATTTTGTGTAGAAGATTTTGGTTCATGCGATTGCAGTTTGAAAGTTTGATTTAATTTTAAAACTTAACCATTTGGTTAAATTTGAATAACATAAAATGTTATCAGTCTCCATAGAATCTGATAAAATTATGTGCCAGACATGCCTTCGCCGATCTGTTGAAAAAAGTAATATGAACTTCAATCCCGACAAGGCCAGAGTGCCTAAACGCCAAATAACATTGCAAATTCATACAACAAGGGCCGGCGGCAAAAGGATTTAGGCTGAACGGTAGTTTCCGACGATTAAACTGTAATTATCGAGAGTTTAGCCGCAAGGCTTTGACCATTCTAATTTTCCAAACCACGCATAGTTGACTGTATACCTACTTGTTTATACTTGCAAAGACTTGATGAGCATATCACTGACATATTCCGAACGCTCCCTGATCAATGCGTCAAAAGATTGATCATCAATTTCTAAAGCCATCTTAACCATCGGTTGAGCCAGAAAAGGGAACATCGTTAACCCCCAAATAGACAAAAATAATTGCTGGGGACAAACGGCTCGAATGCGACCTGCCAAGTGCTCCCTTTCCACTACTTCCCGGAATACATTGAACAGCGCACTATGGCGCTGGATGATTCCAAGAGATCGCTGCATCCGTTCCGGATTGCTGTGCATCTCATTCAAAATGAACATGGGCAGGAATGGGGCTGATGCGACTTTCTGAATATCTTTATCAATGATCAGTCGGATATTTTCAAAAAAGGTGCGGCCTGAATGCAGTATTGACATAATATCAGAATGAAAACCATCCAATTCCTGCTCAAAAATTACGTCAAACAGTTTTTCCTTTTTGCGAAAATAATAATGCAGCAAGGCTGGATTGATGTTGGCTGTTTTGGCGATGTCACACATGCGGGCCGCCGCAAAACCCTTTTGCATAAAAACCTTGCGCGCCGCTTCAAGAATGTTTAGTTCCGTACTGAGTCCTGCCACCATTAAATTATTTATTTAAATTTTTTAACCAATTTTCGATTTGATGTCCAACTGCTCGAAGTGGGCGTAATACCCCTTTGTCATTTTATCCCAGCCAAAATTGCCCAGGGTGTATTGCCGGGCATCCCGTCCGAAGGAACGGCCCCAAGCCGCATCCTGCAAACGCATTATCGCCTGCACCCAGGCCGAAATATCCTGCGTTGGGATCAGCAGGCCATTCTTCCCGTCCTGAATGGCATCCGTGATACCTTCGAGATTGGCCGCAAATACCGGGAGCCCACGCAAATTGGCCTCCAGGCATACCAGCCCGAAGCCTTCCATATCGCCGGCCACCGGAATGTTCGGCATGACAAAGGTATTGGCCGCCGTCATAATCTGCATGACATCGGTAAAAGGAAGTTTTCCCAGATGCCGGACGCGCCCTTGTAATTGCGGCAAACACAGTACGGTACGCAAGTTGTGCTCATCGGATGGAAGCCCAAAGAGCAATTCCAGTTGTTTTCGAAAAGCCGTTGGCAACAAATGGAGCAGGGTAGCGGACATTGGCCGCTTCTCGCGGTATGGTCCGATGATAAGCACCTGAAAATCAGCAGGCAGTAAGGGTAACACGGATGTTAAGAACCACGAAAAACCTTTGCGCAGCACGGGCCGGCCCATCATTACCAGGGTTATTTTGCCCTGGAAAATGCCCCCGTATTTTTTCTGGAATTCCTGACGCGTGGCTGGCTCGGGCTCGTAAAACGCAATGTTGTGGTCAACACCGTTGGGTATAACAACTATTTTTTCGGGATGAACGCCGCGTTGAATACAAGCCTCTGCCGTGGCCTGGCTCACCGCAATAATGGACTGAAAGTGGTTGAAACGCGGCAGGATATTCCGTTGGAAAAAGGTATTCGGAAAGACGACATCCAGTCCGTGGAGCGTCACACTGCGTTTAAGTCCGGGAAAATCATCGGGGCCGGAGCAAAATGCGGCTGCCAGCCCGTCATTAAAATGCAGGATGGAAATACCCGGATGTTGGTGGAGTTTTTCCCGGATACTGTTTTTGATGGACGCAAAAAAGCGCACTTTCGACTTGGAGCCATCGCAACACAGCAGGTGTACCACCGCGTGCTGTTGCATCCGTCGGGTGAGCTCGTAACTCTGTTTTTCCATGCCGCCTATGGATGGCGGATATTTGTGGGTGATGAACAGTATCTCCATGGCTACGATTGAACAAAGAAAGCGCCTTTGCGGTAGAATAAAAAGTACATCAACAGCCCAAGTATAATCCAGCATAGTTGCCTGGCCCGTCGCAAAATAGACGCCGTGATCCATATCGTGCTGCCGGCGATCCCGATGATGGACAACATGACCTTGTTTCCGTATTCTTCGATGCCAAGCTGGCCCGGTACAAAACCGCCTGCAGATTTGAACACAATCACGCCCATGTCTACCAGTAAGGCTTTGGCAACGGTGGTTTTTACCCCCAGAAAAAGTAGAATGAAGTAAAACTCCAGGGAACCGACAATCCAGTGCAGGCTACAGAAGAGGAAGGACAGCAACATGGCTCGCCGGTTGTCGCGGTAAAATGCCAGCAGCTCCTGCCATAATTCCGACACGAACAGGCGGATTTTGCGGTATCTTTCCAACAGGTGAAAACGCTGAAAAAGGGATTTAGCGACGTTTCTGAACCAGCGACTCCGCAGCAACAGCATCGCGCCAATCACGAGAGCCGGAAGCGCTACCATCCACCAGCCGTTAAAGGCCGGCCATGAAAATTCATGCACCGTGAGGCTCAAAAACCATATGCCTGCAATCAGGAGCAAAAAAATCTGGCTGATAATCATGATCGCCCGGGACAGCAGGATCGAATGCAGCACCTGCCGCTGTTTGACTCCGGTGTCCCGGAGCATATACATTTTCATGGCTTCCCCTCCGATGACGCTGGTCGGATTGAGTATCGCGATGTTTTCACCTATCTGACGGATCCAGAATAACTTCCAGCCCGATACGACCGCCGCTTCTTTGGGCAAACAATACCGCCAGCCCATGACGCCCAGCCAGGCGGAAACGGTGGTGATAAACAACAGGATCAGAAAATTGAAACCGACCTCTCGTACGGCGGCCGATACCGCCGACCAATCCGTGGCACGTATGAAAAACCCCAGACATGCCAGCACTATGATCAGCAGGGCTATTTTCAGGTATGTCTTCATGGCGTTTTTAGGGCTGGAGCATTCTTCGTCGCGGCCATCTGTGCCAAATCGCTAAAATACGTTGCAGCAAGGTCCTCCCAGCTGAACGTCCGGCTATAGCGCAGTCCTTCCACCACAAATTGCCGATGCAAGGTCTCATCCTGGAGCAGCATCGTGATCCGGCCCAGATAATCGTCGGCCTGATTCGGCTTGCACAGAAAACCATTGATGCCCTGCTGAATAAAATTCCGGGAACCGCCACCGTCGGCAAGCACACAAGGCAGCCCGGACGCCATGGCCTCGAGCACCACGTTGCCGTACGATTCGGAGATGGACGGAAACAAAAATATGTCGGAGGAGGCGTACAGCACCGAAAGCCGGGTGTGATCCACAGTGCCGGTGAAAATGGCGTTGGGCATGCGGCGCTGACAGGTTTCGCGGGCGACGCCGTCTCCCACCACTAAAAAATTATAGGGTAATTGCCGTTCCTGGCTGAGTTGATAGATCGAACAGAGCGTCTCCAGGTTTTTTTCCCAGACCAGGCGGCTGGCAAATAAAATGACCGGCCGCGTATTTCCGGTCAGTTGCTGCACGACATGCAGGTCTCTTTTTTCCGGTGCAAACAGCTTCGTGTCTATACCGCGTTGCCATAGTTGCAGGCGATGGGCGTTTACCTGCCATGATAACAGGGCCGCGCGCATTTCCTCTGAGGGTACATAGATCCGGTCGCAGCGGTTGTAGAAGGATTTTTGGCTGCGGGCGACGACCGAGCGCAGCCATGCGGCCAGTCGCGGACTGGATTTCAGGTAATAATCGATATAGGAAATGAAATGGGTGTGGTAAATGCTTAAAACCGGAATCTGTTGCCGGTTTGCATATTTCAGGGCAAATTCCCCCAGCATCGAGGGTGTGGCGATGTGAACGACATCCGCCTGAAACCGGCTCAGTTTTTTCCGCATGCGGCCACCGGAAAACCAGGGAACGGCCATTTTATAGGTCTTATTGACCGGAATAGTAAAAGCCGGAATTTTCACGCACTCAAAACCTTCGATGGAATCGGGACCGACTCCGCAAAAAAACAGGAACTCAAACGTATCCTTGGGGATTCGGCGGATCAATTGGAACATGGTTCGGGAAGCCCCGTCGAAGTCTTCGATCAATATTTCCGCGAAAAAGGCAATTTTGACTTTTTTCAAGGGGGAAAGTCGCTTAGGTGCTTTTGGAAAAAGGGCGTATACATATAAGGTAATTAGTGAAGTGCCCGATATGCGTTTGGAACAATAAGGCGACATAAAGGTTGCCTCATTCCCGGAAAAAGACACGATGTCGAACTGTTGTAGTGCATGCCGCTTTCACAAAAAATAGCCCATGCGCGTGTTTGCACATAGGCTATTCGATGCAAAAATCATGCGTCGAAAAGAAACTTTAACGCACCCCGATCACTTCCACTTCCGCTCCGGTCAAAGACGGGTTATACCAGCAATCGATACGCTGGGCTTTGAATTCCAGCACCGCCGACTTGGCTTCTTCCGCTGTGTTGTAGCCTTTTACGATGTAGCTGGCGCCTTCTGCCCCACCGGGGCATTTGCTGCCTTCGTGCCACAGCAGGAACAACCCGTCGATGGTCGGGGCTTTGTCTACCGGCGTGTCCTTGCAGTAAACGGCAAACTGCACGAAATGCAATTCGCTCACCGGGGTGAATAGGTTATTCCCCACCTGTCCCTTTCCTTTGCGGACACTGCGCTGCATGTTGAGCCCGTTCACCGTCATGGTAGTGGAGGGGTTTGCGGGCGAGGAGTATTCTACCGGCGCCGTAGCGTCCGTGCTGTATTGCGCCGGACTCAAGCCGCCTTTGGACGTGAGTGTTTTTTTGGACATGGTGCCCTGCACCTTGGAAAGAGCCTTTGAGCGGCGTGCCGCAGCATCGGCGGGTGTTTCCTGGGGTGTTGGGGTTGTTGCGGGCTCAATCACATTGCCTCCGGCGGGCGTGTATGATCGAAGTACGGTTACCTGTGCGGAAACATGCCAGGCGGTAAGGCTTAAAAGCAGGAGAAAAAGCGTCTTTTTCACAGTAGTTAGATTGTTATTAAAAAATTCCCTGGCGAAATGGCAGGGTAGTATGTCATGTACAATAGTCTTGCCAATATTTTGCGGGGAGGCGGAATTATTTCGTCTTAAATTTAAGAAACAGGATCAAAAGAATGATTTCGCCCTCCTATTAAAAAAGCGGCCCGATGTCCCACACATCAGGGCCGCCAACATTAGCAGAAATATAAGAAAATACCGAATTAGTGCATTTTTAGAAAGGTTTAGGGGGTTTAGAAAGGTTTAGGGGGTTTAGAAGGGTTTAGGGGGTTTAGAGAAAAACAGCCATTGGGTGCTTAGTCAACATTGTCGTGCAAAAACGAGTTGCCGCCCATGCGAATTTCCCCTTCTTCTTCCAGCGAAATGGTCCAGTTGGACATCCCGGGCTGATCGGCGTCGGGCACATTGTCCAGATTGATGTTTTTGCGCAGGTAAGCCGGTTGGTTTTCGAGCTCGATGATCGTTTGTGGAGAGTTGAGTTTCACCACGTTGATGGGGCGGTTGCGCACCTCTTCGCGGCGGCGCTGTGCCTCCTCGATGCGGCGACGACGTTCCTCGGGCGGAAGGTCTTCTCCATCGCGGCGCACGTACGGATCGTTGTCGTTGTGCGTGCGACGGATTTTCTCAACAGTCTCCCGTATATTGTCGAAACCGAATTCGACGGCACTCGCAGCCTTCTCTTCCACCGGGGTGTACTCCTCATTAGAAGTGATTGTAAACAGAGAAGGCTGGGACTTTTTTACCTCATCGTCGAGGTGTACGATCTGCCGGTCGTTGCCTGCTGCATTCCGGTTGGCGCCCAGGTTTCCCGGGCGGCGTTCGATGGCTTCAAAACCCGTGGCGATGATCGTCACGGCAATTTTTTCACCCAGGCGCTCGTCGAAGCAGTTACCCCAGATCAGGTTGGTGTCGTTGCCGGCTTCTTCCTGGATGAATTCGGTGATTTCGAAGATCTCGTCCATGGTGGCTTCTTTCACGCCGGAGGTGATGTTGACGAGGATGTTTTTCGCGCCGCGGATGTTGTTTTCTTCCAGTAGCGGCGAATTCAGGGCCTCGTCCACCGCGCGACGGGCGCGGTTTTCGCCTTCCACGGCGGCAGTGCCCATGATGGCCACGCCGGATCCGCGCATGACGGTGTTCACGTCTTCGAAGTCGACGTTCACGTAGCCGGGCACCGTGATGATCTCGGCGATGCCTTTGGCGGCAGTGCAGAGGATGTTGTCGGCTTGGCTGAACGCCTGCGAAATAGACAGATTGCCGTGGATCTGGCGAAGTTTATCGTTGCTGATAACAACCAGACAGTCAACACTTTTGCGCAGGTCTTCCAGGCCTTCCATACCATTGCTCACGCGGGTGCGGCCTTCGAAGGTGAAGGGCAGGGTGACGATACCTACCGTCAGAATACCCAGTTCCTGGGCTGTTTTGGCGATGATCGGCGCGGCGCCGGTGCCCGTGCCGCCACCCATACCGGCGGTGATAAAGGCCATTTTGGTGCCGGTGTCGAGAAACCGTTTGATTTCTTCGAGGCTTTCGATGCAGGCCTGCTTGCCCACGGAGGGCTTGCTGCCTGCGCCCCGGCCTTCGGTGAGGAGTTGGCCGAGCGAAATCTTAACGGGTACCGGGCTGAGATTCATAGCCTGGGCATCGGTATTGCAGACGGCGTAATCCACGCCGACGATTCCTTGATTGTACATGTGGGTCACGGCATTGCTACCGCCGCCGCCGACGCCTATTATTTTGATGATGGAAGGTTCTTCCTTCGGGAGATCGAATAGCATAACTGTCGTTTTTTAGTTATGAGAGAAAATGAGTTTAGGGAGTTTAGTAGGTTTAGAGGGTTTAGAGCGGCTTTTAGGGCATCTGAGCCAGTTATTGGCGAAGGACCACTAAACCCACTAAACCTCCTAAACTTTCTAAACCTTTCTAAACCTGTTTTTTGTTAAAATCCACGTCCGGTTCGGCTTCGAACCATTCTTTGGTTTTTTTGAAAACGCTGTCGAGCCAGGAGTCCGATTTTTCTTCGGCCACGTTGGATGGTTCCTGTTCGTTTTTTCCGTTGGTGGCTTTTACCGGTTCAGCCGCTTGCGGATGGCCGGTTTCTACGTCGAGCAAGCCGCGGAGCAGCAGGCCGATAGCCGTGCTGTAAATGGGGCTGTTAACGCTTTCCTGGTAGCCGTGGGCGAGATTTTCCACTGGAATTCCGATGCGGCAGGACATGCCGGTGTGGAATTCGGTCAGTTTGTCGATATGGGCCATAAGGGCGCCGCCGCCGGTGAGCACTACGCCGCCGATGAGTTTGCGCTCGTAGCCGCTGCGCCGGATTTCCCAGAGCACGTAATCGAGCACTTCCTCCATACGCGCCTGGATTATGCGGGCAAGGTTTTTCTCGCTGATCTCCTTGTGGTCGCGGCCTTTAAGGCCCGGGATGGTGATGATTCTGTTGTCGAACACCTCGTTGGCCAGGGCCGAACCGAACTTGACTTTCAGTTTTTCTGCCTGTGGATGCATAACGGTGCAGCCTTCTTTGATGTCGGCCGTGATCACGTTGCCGCCGAAAGGAATAACCGCCGTGTGGCGAATGATACCTTCGTGGAAAATGGTGATGTCGGTGGTTCCGCCGCCGATGTCGACCAGGGCCACGCCGGCTTGTTTCTCTTCATCGAAGAGGGCGGCATCGGCGCTGGCGATGGGTTCGAGGGTGAGTTCGGCTACTTTCAACCCGGCTTTTTCCACGCAGCGGTAGATGTTGTTGACTGCGGTGATTTGCCCCGTGATGATGTGGAAGTTCGCCTCCAGGCGTACGCCGCACATTCCGATCGGGTCGGTGATGCCTTGCTCGTTGTCCACCGTAAATTCCTGCGGAAAGACGTGGATGATCTTGTCGCCAGGAGGCAACACGAGTTTGAACATGTCGCTTTTGAGGCGGTCCACGTCGCGCAGGGCGATTTCGGTATGGTCGCTTTCGCGCATGATCACGCCCCGGTGTTGCAGGCTTTTGATGTGCTGCCCGGCGATGCCAACGTGTACGACGCGGAACTTCATGCGGGCCTGACGTTCGGCAATTTCCACCGCTTCGCGGATAGCATTTACCGTTTTTTCAATGTTGCTGACGACGCCGCGCAGGACGCCGACACTTTCGACTTTCCCGATTCCGAGAACTTCGAGCTTTCCGTGGATGTTTTTTCTGCCGGCTAAGCAACAGACTTTCGTTGTGCCAATGTCAAGGGCTACAACTACATCCGAGGGTTGTGGGACTAATTCGGTCATAGTAATAGAATGTTTAATTTCAGTTTCAGTTTGTTATTACTTTTCCCTCTGCCGGTGGGCAGAAACTTTTTCCCACCACAAAGGTACTTTTAAAGCTTTTAGCTTCAAAAAATATTTGCAAGTTTTTTGTTTAAAACTTATAGCTTTAGATAGGTTTAGAGGGTTTAGGGGGTTTAGGGCGGGTTTAGGGATGATTTTAGGGCGGGTTTAGATAAAGTCTTCGGGGTAGGGGTAGTCGGGTTCGTGGAGGTTTGAGTTTTGATTTCTGTTGACCAGTCTGTTAATCTGTAGGGTCAATTTCCCCATTTCTGTTCTCCGTGCTTCATATTCCTCATTGCTTAAATATTCCAAGTCGGTGCTGGTAATGAGCAGACTATAAACTTCCAGGGCGCTACTGTAGGCAATTTTATAAAACCGATTTTGGTCAATTTCACCAACTCTTCCACTGCCTTCTGCCAAATTGCAACTGATCGAAATAGCTGCCCGGCGAATCTGACTGGTTATGCCGAATATCTCCTCGCGCGGAAAAGATTTCGTCGTCAGATAAATCTGTTTTATAATCTGTCTCGCCTGTTGCCAGGCAATCAATTTTTCGAATGAATAGGTATGTTGCATAACAACTTTTTTATGATTCCAAATTGTTGATCTTTGGGCAAGCTCCCCTAAACCTCTAAACCCCTCTAAACCCCTCTAAACCCCCTATTTCCTACAAACCACCTGCCCGCTATACTTCAAATTAATCGTCTCATACTGCCGCCACCCCGCGTACGGCATTCCTTCCAGGTAAAAAATCTTCAACCTCCGGATCTTGTCGTCTAATTTGCGGATACTCCCAAGCACGATTTTTTGGTTGCCCACCAGGGGGACGAGGGTGAACTCGCCGGCATTGTTGACGTGGATTTGCTGGATAAACGAAGCCAGGAAATCATCGGCCATCAGGGTTTGGGTGAGCGCAAAAAGGTCTTTGAGGGTGTTGCGTTTTTTATCGCGAAATTCCGGGGTGTAGGGCGCTATGTTGCCGGTGGCCACCAGTACCCGCGCGGTGAAATTGGAGGAGGGCGGCATCTTTACGCCCTTGGGATCGAGGTAGTAATTGCCCCCGCTGTTATCGAGTACCCGCAGCATGGGCGCCCGTTGATGGATGCGGACGTGCAGGATATTGTTTTGATCCACGTAGGTGTCCGCGTCTTCTACGAATGGGTCTTCTTCGAGTACGCGTTCCATCCGTTCTACGTCGAGCCGGGCCAGTTCGGTGCCTTCGAGGGTATTGCCGAAGGAATGCATCAGGGCCTGGCGGACATCGCTTTCACTGATCATTTTGTCGCCGCCTTCCAGGGGCACAACTTCCACTTCGGTGGTGTCGGCAAAACTGTTCTTTTTACGCGACACGGCTCCGATGAGGATCACCACGGTGATCACCACGAACAATATCCAGTAGATACGGTCGTAACGGAGGTTCGGTGCGCGGAGTGAGAGCATTTTATGCGTTGTTGTTTGTGAGTAATGCTTTGATGGGTGTAACGAACGTATCGATGTCTCCGGCGCCCATGGTCAGGAGCACCTCTATCTTGCTCGTTTTCAGGGTGTTCAGGAGTTCGTTTTTTTTGATCAGGGTTTTATTCGGGTTCTTCATTTTTTCAAAAATAATTTCTGAACGGATGCCGGGTATCGGCAGTTCCCTGGCCGGGTATATGTCCAGCAGGATAATTTCGTCCAGTTTATCCAGGGCTGCTGCGAACGCTGCTGCGAAATCGCGGGTGCGGGTGAACAGGTGCGGCTGGAAAATGCCGGTCACGCGGCGATCCGGGTACAACATTTTTGCGGCGCCGATCACAGCTTCCAACTCGGCCGGGTGGTGGGCGTAATCGTCGATGTAGCTCAGGTGCGGGGTCCGTACGATGTACTCGAAGCGGCGATTTACACCTTTGAAACCCGCCAAAGCCTCGCGCAGGACAGGGCTGAAGCCGCCAGCCGACAGGGTGGCAGCAATGGCAGCCGTGGCGTTTTCCACGTTGTGCCGGCCCGGATAATCCATGCGCAGATCGCTCCAGTTGAAGATGGACGACCTCAAACCGAAGGCCATTTGTCCGTCCTGTACCCGCACGTCGAATGCTTCGAAATCGCCGTTATCGATGCCGAAGGTGAAAACCTGGCGGCCGCTGGCGCGCAATTCGGCGGCCACGTCTTCCAGCGGCAATCCGTATTTGTAAATCAGTTTGCCCCCCGGTTTGATTTGGCGGATAAACTGCTTGTATGCTTCGGTGACCGCTTCCGGTGTGCCGTAGATGTCGAGATGGTCGGCGTCGAGCGCATTGACGATCGCGATGTCCGGATAGAGCTGCAGGAAACTGCGGTCGTATTCGTCGGCTTCGACGACGACCCAATCGCTGTTTCCTTCCACGAAATTGCTGCCCAGGTTGGCCGAAATTCCACCCAGAAAAGCCGAGGCATCCACGCCGCAGGCGCGAAGCAGGTAGGCGGTCATGGTCGTCGTCGTGGTTTTTCCGTGGGTGCCCGCAATGGCGATACAGCGTTTGCTCCGGCTGATGATGCCAAGTACTTCGGCGCGTTTTTTCAGCGGGTATCCATGCTCCAGGAACCAATTCAGTTCCCGGTGTTCCCTGGGTACTGCTGGGGTCCAAACCACCAAATCCACGTTTTCAGGGATATGCTGCGGGTCGTCGTCGTAATGGATGTGCATACCTTCCGCTGTCAGGGCCCGCGTCAGTTCGGTTTCACTGCGGTCATAGCCGTGTATCTCCGCGCCATGGTGGCGAAAAAAACGGGCCAGGGCCGACATGCCGATGCCGCCGATGCCGATGAAGTAGATGGTGTGGATGTCTGAAAGATTCACGTTTGTTATTTCTTTTTAGCCAATTCAAGGGTTTCCTTTTGTCCGCCCCGGTTCATTTCGAAGCGAAGTATACTATCCACCCGCAGGAGTTTGACCATGATTTCCTTTTTGCCTTCTGCCGTTGTGTACAGTTTGTCTTTTTCGGTGCGCCACAGGCCCTGTTCGGATTGTTTGCCGAATTGGGCGGAATACGCGCCTTCTCCTTTGAATTCAAAATGTACCTGACTGGCATCGATCTCCGAAGGTTTGTCAAAAATCAGCCAGGAAGTGCCTTGCCATTGTCCGAACAAAGCCGGATTTTTATCGTTTGTTTTCTGACAAGATGACAACAGCAAGCCAAAAAGGAGTAAAGACAGTAATGCGTTTTTCATTTATTTTGAATGTTTTAATTCTTCAATTCTTCAATTCTTCAATTCTTCAATTCTTCAACAATCCTCAACACCTCCCCCGCAATCGCATTTGCCGCATTCGGCCGGCCTAATTGACGGATGCTTTCGCTCAGGCTAAAGGCCAAGGCCTCGTTTTCGAGCACCATCAGCGCTTCAGGCAGCATTTTATCTATGGCGTCTGCGTCGCGTACCAGCCTGGCCGCGCCTTTTTCGAAGAGCGACAGGGCATTTTTTGTTTGGTGGTCTTCGGCCACGTTGGGCGAGGGCACCAGAATAGCCGGTTTGCCGACTAAGCACAACTCGCTGATACTCAGGGCGCCGGCGCGGGAAATGACCACATCGGCTGCGGCGTACAGCAAATCCATGCGGTCGATGAAACCGCGCAGGTGGACCTGCGGTAATTTGGCAGTATCACAAGCCCCGTATTCGTATTCATAAAAGCCCCCGCATTGCCATAAAACCTGCACATCCCCGCGTTTGAACAGCAAGTCATGTTGCTTGCGCAGGGCCATGTTCAGCGAGCGGGCGCCTAAGCTGCCGCCGATGACTACGATGGTTTTTTTGGCAGCATCCAACCCGTAGTATACCAGCGCTTCGGCGCGTTTGCCCTCCAGTTGAAGGATATCGGTGCGCACCGGATTGCCGGTAAAGACGATTTTGTCGGCCGGGAAATAGTCGGACATGCCGTCGTAGGCCACGCAGATAAGGGTGGCTTTTTTTCCAAGTATCTTATTGGTCACGCCGGCATACGAGTTCTGCTCCTGGATGAGCGTTGGGATACCCGCGTTTTGGGCGCTGCGCATCACTGGTCCGGATGCATATCCGCCCGTCCCGACTACTACATCCGGTTGGAAACTTTTGATGATCCGCCGGGCTTTCAAAGAACTGCCGAACAGTTTGATGGGGAAGGAAAGGTTGCGCCGGATACTGCTCAGGGACACACCGCGCTGGAAACCGGCCACGTTCAATCCTTCGATGGGGTAGCCCGCTTTCGGGACCCGCTCCATTTCCATTTTGCCATTGGCGCCGACAAACAAAAACTCCGTATCCGGCCGCATGCGCTTCAGGGCGTCTGCGATGGCGATGGCGGGGAACACGTGTCCGCCAGTGCCGCCGCCGGTGATGAGAATTCGTAATTGCCGAGGTTCGCTATTCATGCTGTTTATTATTTCAGGCGGGGATTAAAAAAGCCCACCGGTGTAATTGCTTTTGCCGGTTTATGCGCCGCGCTCCATTTTTTTCTGAAACCAAAGCGATCTGTTGTATATCGCCCGGGTTGTAACGCTGGTGCAAAAGATCAGTATGGTGGCATAGACGAAACGTTTTAAGGGGAACGCGTCGCCCTCCTGCTCCATAATGCAGTAGGCCGCAGTCGCCGAAAAGGCAAGGGTTAATAAGAATTTTAATACTTTTTCCATATGCTTCGTTTTTGGCAGACGTCGCTGCTATTCGATACTTTCAATGAATTTGCTAACACTCAGGATCATTCCCAGGGAAATACACGAAAAAACCATGCTGGTTCCGCCCATAGAAATCAGGGGTAGCGTGAGCCCGGTGACGGGCACCAGGTGAACTGAAACCGCAATGTTGGCCAAGGCCTGCACCGTAAGTGACAGGCTGAGACCTATGGCCAGAAAGGCGCCGAAGGCTTTGGGACTTTGGGTGACTAATTTGACCGTTCGCAGAAACAACAACACGTAGAGCGCCAGGATAACCGTACCGCCCAATAGCCCGTATTCTTCACAAATGATCGCGTAAATAAAGTCGGCATGGGAGTATGGAAGGAAGTTGCGGGCCGTTGAATTGCCCGGACCTACCCCAAATACGCCGCCGTTGGCGATAGCGATTTTGGCTTGCTGGACCTGGTACCCGCCATCGGGATTGTGCAGATAGTCCTGCACCCGCGACACCCAGGTATCCACGCGCACAACACCCGGCTGGAAACGGCCCAAAACGATGAGCATGGCAAACACCACTACACCGAGTAAAGCCAGCAAACCGATGTACCGCATGCTGACCCGTCCGATAAACATCAAAACAATACAGGTGCCGAACAAAACCAGGGCCGTCGACAGGTTGGCCGGTGCGATCAAACCGCAGACCAGGACCACCGGGATAATGATCGGCATAAAGGCGTCTTTAAAACTGGTGATGTACTCCTGTTTACGGGTTAATTCGCGGGCCAGGTAGATAATCAGGGCTATTTTAGCGAAATCGGAGGTTTGAAAACTGAAACCGAAAATGTCGATCCATCGGCTTGCATCGTTGATATTTCGGCCGAAAAACAGGGTGATGGCCAGTAATGGAACCGCCGCCAGGATCAGAAAAGGCGCCATGCGCTGGAATTTGCGGTAATGCATAAGGTGGAACACATACACCAGGAGCATGCCGAAAGCCAGGCGAATGAGGTGGGTGACGAGGTAATACGTCGTATTTCCACCTTTCGACTGCCAGGCCAGGGAACCGGTCGCGCTGTATACCGCCAAGACGCTGAACAAGCTCAGCACCGCAATGACCATCCAGATGGTCCGGTCTCCTCTTAATTCTGCTGCGATTCGATTTCCTAGTGACATGGTGTTGAATTTAATTGGTTTATGGGGGCGTAGGGGGGTTTAGAAAAAGGTTTAGAGGGTTTAGGTGGTTTAGGTGGTTTAGGTGGTTTAGTCCACTTCGGATTCGGGTTTGGAATTTGTGGTAGAAGTTGTTGATGGTCGACGCAAAGTGGTTTTGAAGGAAGCGGAATTGAAAGATATTCACAATCAATATTCTAAAGCCCTCTAAACCCTCTAAACCTTTCTAAACCTTTCTAAACCTTTCTAAACCTTTCTAAACCCCCTCTAAACCTTTCTAAACCCTCTAAACCTTCAAGGTTAATACGGCGTTTTTGAATTGGTCTCCGCGGTCTTCGTAGTTTTTAAACAGATCAAAACTCGCGCAGGCCGGGCTTAATAAGACGGCATCGCCTTCTTCCGCAAATTTTGCTGCGGCGTTTACCGCCTCTTCGGCGCTTTTGGTTTCCACTATTTTTATTTTCAAATCTTTCAAAGCGTTGATAATCTTTGAGTTATCTGTTCCCATACACACAATCGTTTTCACTTGTTTTTCAACCAATGGGAGCAGCGGCGTGTAGTCGTTGCCTTTGTCTACCCCGCCAACGATCCAAACCGTCGGCCGGTCCATGGATTGCAGGGCGTAAAAGACAGAATCCACGTTGGTGGCTTTGCTGTCGTTGATCCAGATCACCCCGTCGATCTCGGCTACTTTTTCCATACGATGGGGTGGGGGGGTAAAGTAAAAGAGCCCTTCTTCGATCACATCCGGCGCTACACCGAGCCGCAGGGCGACGTGGATCGCGCAGGCGGCGTTGAAGTGGTTGTGTGGGCCTTTCAGGGCTGTGCTCGACACGTCGAAAGCCAGCGTTTGTCCGATGCGGACGTACCCGTTTTTCAAATCTTTTTTGTGTATCAGTTCCGTTTTGCAACGGATGGCATCCGGGCGGGACTTCATAAAAGACTGAATTTCAGGATCATCTGCGTTGGTGATGAACAGATCGCCGCGTTTTTGATTCATCGTTATCCTGAATTTTGATCTTACGTAATTCTCCATCTTATAGTCATAGCGGTCGAGGTGATCGGGAGTGATGTTCAGCAAAACCGCGATGTCGGGCCGGAATTTCCGGATATCGTCGAGTTGGAAACTGCTGACTTCCAGGACGTATACGCGTTGCTTGTCCTTGTTTCCCTGGTTCGTTTTTAAATCCTCCGCCACCAATTCCGCGAACGATTTTCCAATGTTACCGCCCATTTCCGCATTTAATCCTGCGTGTTTCAGGACGTGGTAAATCAGGTTGGTCGTAGTTGTTTTGCCGTTCGAGCCGGTGATGGCCACAATCATACATTTGCCGGCATGCCGGTATCCGAATTCGATCTCGCCGATCACGTCGATGCCTTTGGCGTGGATGGCCTGCATGACCTCGCTGGTTTCCGGAATACCTGGGCTTTTGATAACCAGATGGGCATTCAGGATAGTTTTCAGCGTGTGGGTACCTTCTTCGCAGGATATTTCATGCTGTTTTAAGGTGTGTTTGTAGGTGTCCTTGATTGGGCTTTTATCCGACACGAATACGTCGTAGCCCAGTTGCTTGGCCAGGATGGCTGCACCTGTGCCGGATTCTCCGGCTCCCAGTATGACGATTCGTTTTTTCATTTTTAGCGTATTTTCAAAGTTATCACCGTCAACACGGCCAATAAAATCTGTACGATCCAGAAGCGCACGGCGATAGTTACTTCGTGGTAGCCTTTTTTCTGATAATGGTGGTGGAGCGGCGACATCAAAAAGATCCGCCGGCCTTCTCCGTATTTTCTTTTGGTGTACTTGAAATACCACACCTGTGCAATCACGGATACATTTTCGATCAAAAACACCCCGCAAAGCACCGGGATCAACAATTCTTTGCGGATGATGATGGCCAGGGCCGCAATAATGCCACCTAAAGTCAAACTCCCCGTATCACCCATAAATACCTTGGCCGGATACGTGTTGTACCATAAAAAACCGATGCAACCGCCGAGCAGGCAGGCGCAGAAGATCACCAGTTCCGCGCTGTACGGGATGTAAAGTATCTTCAGGAAATCCGCCGCCACCGAGTTGCCACTGAGGTAGGTCAGGATACCCAAGGTCAGGATCACGATGGCCGATACGCCTGTTGCCAGGCCGTCGAGGCCATCCGTCAGGTTCGCGCCGTTGCTGACTGCGGTGATGACCAGGATAGTCATGATCACAAACACGATCCACACCAGGTCGCGGGCATTGTCTCCCAAAAACCACAGCACCCGGGAATAATCCAATTCGTTGTTTTTAAAGAACGGTACGTTGGTAATCGGGGCTTTTACGTGCCACATTTCCACCCGCTCGTTGGTATTGCGATCCAGCACCATCACCTCGGCTTTTTTCTCATACCCGTATTGCTGTGCCACCTCCGGCGTCATGCGCACCACCACTTCATCGCTCACCAGCATGGTTACGCCTACGATGAGGCCCAATCCTACCTGGCCCATGACTTTGAATATGCCTTTAAGCCCCTTTTTATCCTTTTTAAATACCTTGATGTAATCGTCGATGAAACCAATGCTTGCCATCCATACCGTCGAGAACAACATCATCAGGATGTACACATTGTCTAGCTTGGCCAGCAAAAAACAGGGGATTAAAGTCGCCGCAATGATGATGATGCCGCCCATCGTGGGTGTGCCTACTTTCAGGTTTTCGCCCTGGAGTCCCAGCGCACGTACGGATTCGCCGATCTGCATGGATTGCAGCCACAGAATGATCCGTTTACCGATGATCAAAGAGATCACCAGCGACAAAACCATGCCGACGCCAGCCCGGAACGAGATGTACTGGAACAATCCGGCGCCCGGCCAATCTTTAAAATGTTCTGCTAGGTACGTGAGCATTGGTGTCGGGTTATTGGGGTCATTTTTATCCGCCTAAGCACGCAGTGCTTAGGAGGAAGTTATTGGAAGTAATTGGGGTTATTTGCGTTTATCCGCCCTGGTTCCGAGGTAAATAGCAAGCAAAACTAATCCGATCAGCCCTCCCAGAATCACAAAAATGATAAGCAACTCCATGGCGCCCAGATTACCGAGAAACAGCGTAATCATCTGACAATTTCATTTAGACGTGAACAGAATTTGGCTGCGGGGCGCTCTTCCAGCGCCCCGTCAACCGGCTCAAAAAATAGTAGTCCCTCCACTATTTTATCTTCAAAAATCAATACCCAAAACGGGACTGATTTTAATTCATCATTCTTTTCAAAACTTCCATATCATCAAAAGGATATTTCACGCCTTTGATGTCCTGATACTTTTCGTGGCCTTTGCCGGCTACCAGGATGATATCGTTCGGGCCGGCAATACGGCCAGCCGTTTTTATGGCTTGTTCGCGGTTTTCAATGGTCAGGGTCTTTTTAAGCGCATCGACGGGAAGGCCGGCTTCCATGTCTCGCAGAATCGCAGTCGGGTCTTCCGTGCGCGGATTATCGCTGGTCAGGATGATCTGGTCGCTGAACCGGGCGGCTACCTGGGCCATGAGGGGGCGTTTTGCTTTATCGCGATCGCCGCCGCAACCGATGACAGTGATGACTTTGGCGCCGCGTTTTTTTAGTTTTTGGATGGTTTCAAGCACTTTTTCCACTGCGTCCGGAGTGTGGGCATAGTCCACGATGCCGATGCTGGAGTTATTGGGGTGCAGGATGTAGTCGAAACGTCCTTCGGCGCCGCGCAGGTCGCTGAGTGCCGTCAGGGTTTCTATTTTGCCAGCGCCCAGCAGGCGGGCCGTCGCATATACAGCGGTCAGGTTGTAGGCATTGAATTCGCCGATCATGCGGGCGTGAAAGGCTTCTCCGTCGAGTTGCAGGTACAGGCCGTTCAGGCTGTTTTCGATGATTTTAGCTTTGAAATCAGCCGGTTTTCGCAAGCCGTAGGTATGTTTGGCGGCTTTCGTGTTTTGGAGCAGGAACAAACCGTTTTTATCGTCCGCGTTGGTCAGGGCAAATGCAGCGGCATCCAGATCGTCAAAGAATTTCTTTTTAACATCCCGGTACGCGGCGAAGGTGCCGTGGTAATCGAGGTGATCATGGGTAATGTTGCTAAAAACCGCCCCGGCGAATGCTGCCCCTGCGATCCGGCGTTGATGCACGGCATGGCTGCTGACTTCCATGAAGACGTACGAGCAGCCGGCTTCTGCCATCTCGCGCAGCAATTTGTGCAGACTGACTGCGTCGGGCGTAGTATGTGTGCTGGGCACGATGTCTTCCCCGATGCGGTTTTCCACAGTGCCGATCAGGCCGCAACGGTAGCCCATCTGGGTGAACAGTTGCCACAGCAGCGTCACGGTGGTCGTTTTGCCGTTGGTGCCGGTTACGCCCACGAGTTTCAGGCGTTTCGAGGGGTGGTCGTAATAATTCGCGGCCATTTGCCCGAGGGCTTCTGCAGTATGCTTCGCAATGATGAATGATGAATGATGAATGATGAATTCATCCGGCACCGGCATTTCTTCGCATACTACTGCAACTGCTCCGTTTTTAATCGCTATGTCAATGAACTTGTGCCCGTCTGCCTGAACGCCGCGCACGGCCACGAACACGTCGCCGGGTTGCACCTGCCTCGAATCGAAGCGGATTGAACCGATTTCGACCTGCAAGTCGCCGGCGGATTGCACGATGGCGACGCCTTCTAATATGTTCTGTAGCGTTGGCACTTTACGGTGTAGTTATTTTTTTTAGATGGCCCAAGCCGTTTCTGGTTTTCAATTCCTCAATTCTTCCTATTCCAAATAGAGCACACACCTCGATCCTCCTCCGCATCTCGTTCCCGGCGCCAAACTTTGTCGTCGCACTTTCCCCACGCCTTCCACGCGCACTTTGCAACCTCGGTTTTCGACCAGATAAATGGCGTCTTTCAAGCCCATACCAAGTACGGAAGGCAGGGTTTTGTCGCCCACGAAGCGGTTCATTAGCATCAGCGAATCATTGTCGGCATTCAACACGCCCCAATCCGCTTCATTACTGTTGCTGACTTTGAAATAATCAAGGTCGAACCATTTCAGGGCCTTCGTGATGTCTTCTTTTTTGCCTGCATCGTAGGATGGCAGCATGCGGGTCGTAGGCTTGGGTTTGTCAACCGCATTGACGGGGGCGTGTAAGCCGGCCTTCATGGCGAAACATTTGTCGGAAACGGTCCGGAACACCGGCGCGGCCACTTCGGCCCCGTGGTAACCGCCCCGTTTGGGCTCGCTGATCACGACGATGCAGGAATATACCGGGTTATCCGCCGGAAAATAGCCGCAGAAACCGGCCTGGTGGCGGATACCCGCCTGGGCTTTGAATTTATGGTAATTCAACTGCGCCGTGCCGGTTTTCCCGGCGATGCTATAGTTGGCCGATTGAATACTATGGGCGGTGCCTTCCTCTACCACTGCATTCAGCAGTTCCTTGGCTTTTTTGATCGTGTTTCTGGACGCAATACTGCGCTTCACCACGGTTGGACGGAACTCGCGCACCACCTCGCCGAATTGCTCTACGCGTTGTACGATATACGGTTTCATCATACGGCCGTCGTTGGCCACCGCATTGTAAAAGGTCAGCAGTTGCAGGGGTGTGATCAGCAATTCATAGCCGATACTCATCCAGGGCAGGGACGTGCCCGACCATTCGCTTTTGGGATCATTCGGATTTTTAATGACCGGTTTTTCCTCCCCGCCCAGTTCGATGTTGGTCATCTGGTCGAGGCCGAAATCGCGGATATGATCCACAAAATTGGATGCCTTGCCTTTCCCGTAATACTTTTGGGCCATGGTGGCGGTACCGACGTTAGACGATTTGGCAAACACCTGGCGGATGGTCATGGTATCCATGCCATGCGGCTCGGCGTCGGTGAGCTCGTCGTCGTAAAACTTCACTTTCCCTTTATAAACGGGTATTTTTTCTTCAAAATCGTCGATATAGCCGTCCTCCAGCAAGGCCATGAAGGTGGCTAATTTGAACATAGAGCCCGGTTCCACGCGTTCGCCCACAGCAAAATTGTAGGTCTCCCACCACCCGTCGGGCGTGCGTCCAATGTTGGCCATGGCGCGTATTGCACCGGTTTTTACTTCCATGACCACCACACAACCGTGATCGGCGTCGTGGGTCTGGCAGGCTTTAAGCAGGGCGTTTTCGGCCACGTCCTGGATGTTGATGTCCAGTGTGGTGACCACATCGTTGCCAGGCTGCGGTTCTATTTCGGCGAGGTCGCCGACAGGTATGTAGACGTCGCCAGGTACGCGCAGCATCAGCTGTTTGCCCAAAGAACCGCCGAGCACATTGTTCATACTGCCTTCCAGCCCAACCGGCAGGGCGCCTTCCCGGGTGTAGCCGATGGTGCGCTGGGCCAGCATTTTGAAGGGGCGTTCCCGCGTTGGTTTTTGTTCTACAATAAGTCCGCCTTTGTACCGCCCCAGTCGAAACAAGGGGAACTCCCTGATAATCATCATTTTATTATAGGGCAGGTCTTTCGCAATGGGTACATACCGGATACCTTTGGTTTCGGGCGCGGCCAGGCGAAGTTGCATCAGCCAGTCTTTATAGGCGCCCTGTGTGTATTGCTGATCCACGTAATTGGATAGCAGCCAGGCGAGGCTATCGACGTTCTGGTTAAAAATATCGTCCGTCAGGCCCTCGGCCTTGGCATCGAAGTGGATGTTGAAAAACGGCAAAGAAGTAGCCAGCAAACTGCCATCCTCGGCCAGGATATTGCCCCGGTCGGCATATACGTCTATCCATTTCACATACAGGCTGTCGGCCTTCGCCTCCCATTTATCGGCTTGTGCGACCGACAACTGGTAAAGGCGACCGAATATCACGAACGCCCCCAGCAGCACGAGTGCTACTACGAGATAAAGGCGGACGAGAACTTCGTTTTTAACGTTCAGCATGATTGCTTTTACTTTACCAAAATAACTTTAGGTCCCTTGTTTTCCAGGTCGAGGCCAACGGGTTCCAGGCTGGCATCGATTTGGGATTGCATGGATTTATACATGGTTTCGCTTTTGATGGAGGTGTATTCCCATTTCAGCGCTTTGATTTCCTTTTGGATCGACTGGATTCGGCGCACGCCTTTTTCTGCAAAATGCGCGTTGGCGATGTACACAATGCACAAAAACCCGATGAACATCAGGAACGAAAAGTTGCCGAACACCATGTCGGTGGTGCGTTGGCTGACGTTGAGTGCATTTAGTAATTTATTCGCCATTGCTTATTCTGTTGTTGTGTTCGTGTATTGAGGGGTGACTTTGAATTATCCCGTTGCTTTCTCCCCGGCCCGCAGTTTCGCGCTTCTCGCCCTCGGGTTTTTCGCCAGTTCTGCCTCCGAGGCTTCTATTACTTTTTTGTTGACCAGCTCGAACGGCCGGGTGATATGGCCGTAAAAATCCTGGATCAGGGTTCCTTCGACATTTCCGGTTTTCAGGAAATTTTTCACTACGCGGTCTTCGATGGAGTGGTATGTTAAGACCACCAAACGGCCTCCTGGCGCGAGCATTTCAAGCGTGTCTGTCAGGAAGTCGCTCAGCGCGCCTATTTCGTCGTTCACTTCCATGCGCAGCGCCTGAAAAACCTGCGAGAGGTATCGCCAGCGTTCGCCCATGCGCAGTTGGTCGCAGCGTTCCACGAGATCAGCTGTTGTGCGGAATGGCTGCTGTTCGCGCCATTGTATACATGCCAGGGCGAGGGTACGTGCGTTTCTGACTTCGCCGTACACGCTAAACACCCGTTGAAGGTCCTCGGCGGAGTAGGTATTGAGCACATCGGACGCTTTCGGGCCGTCCAGGGTGTTCATCCGCATATCCAGTTCAGCGTCAAAGCGGTAACTGAAGCCGCGCTCGGCAGTATCTAATTGGTAACTGCTCACGCCCAGATCTGCGAGAATACCGTCTACCTTGCCGCTGCGTATGCCTTCTGCGCGCAAATGCCGTTTCAAATGCCGGAAATTCGACTGGATGAAATGAAAGGAGGGGTTTGCTGAAAATTCCGGCTGTTCCGTGTTTCGTTTCGCTTCGTCGTCCTGGTCAAATGCATATAAATAGCCTTTGCTATTTAAGTGGGTCAGTATGTGCCGCGCGTGCCCGCCGCCGCCGAAGGTCGCATCTACGTACACGCCGTCCGGGCGTATGCGGAGCATGTCGATGGATTCGGATAAGAGAACGGGTTCATGGTACATCTGTTGGTTGGTTTTTGGTTTAGGGGGTTTAAGGGGCTAACGATTACCCACAAAACCGCCATGTTTTTTTGATTTCCGATTTTTGACTGCCAATTGCTACATTCCCGGGCCGAAGATATGTTCCAGCCCGCTTGCATCCGTGCCGCCAACGCCTTCTTCACCGCCACCCATGACCTGGTTGGCCAGGTCGGCAAAGGCATTGGAGTCGACTTCAGAAAGCGATTGGTGCTGTTTGGGCGACCAGATTTCGATCCGGTCGTCCATCGCCACGAGAATCGCCTCATCTTCGATGCCGGCATAATCCATTAAAGGTTTTTGTAGCAGAATACGATCGGCGTTGTCTGTGGTAACCGGGTACGCGCCTAAGTAAAAGGAGCGGATAAACATCCGGTTGCGATCGTTGAAGCGATTGAGTCGGCCGAGTTTTGCCGTGATGGCATCCCACACAGGTTTGGGATAGAGGGTTAGACATTGCTCGAACCCGCGGTTGACAACAAATTCATACGCGCCCTGTTCGCCATCGCCGGCCGCCGTAAGAGCGGAAAGCTGACGCAGGAGCGCGGATGGTAGGCGCAAACGACCCTTGTTGTCAAGAGCGACTGGATATTCGCCAATGAGTTGCACGTGTGGGAATTTTAGTTATTTCTGCTACATGAACAAACGGCCATAATGTGGGTACAGACCGTCATTCACTACCACAAATGTATCACTTTCTACCACATTTTCCCACAAAACGACATTTATATTGTTTTTTTTGTTACAATTATTTTTTATATAATCTTAAATAATTGATTATCAATAATTTATAAAATATTGACATAACCGTTAAAATTGAAGATATTTCCTTTTTGTCCCGGTGAAATGGGAATTAAGCGCAGCATGTACGATGTTTTTTGCTTCAAGTCATCGTGTCAGTGGCAATTCGGCCGCAGGATAAACCAAAAAATCGGTTCATGTGGGAAAATGTGGAGCCATCGTTTTTGGTCATTTGACAGGCGCTGTGGCGACAGCCGTTTTCTTATTCCAAATCAATGATTAATTTCGCCCACCTTTCAAAACAAAGCCTGACACCGTTCCTAAGTGTCGGTTCGTTTCAAGCATTGCAGTTTCAACTGGAACTCCACCAATTACAACGAGCGGTCCTTCCAATTGGTCAATGTGGACAATGCATACGACGGGACCTTTGACAATTCGATTACCGATAATCCGACGGGCTCCCAAAATCTCGTCGGTTCCTTCACCGTTAAAGCCGGTACCTGGCTGACCCTCGCCGGCTCTGGCTCAATGTCGTTGACTTAATGCCTTGGAGAGGCCCAACGTTTGTAGAAATCTGGTTTTCATTGCCTTTATAGTGTCGGGGTGACTTTAAGTTACCCCGACACTATGCTGATGGAGAAAGCGCTGGATCAACAAAAATGGTGGTGTGCAGCTGCTATTGGCCATTAATCCGGTACAACCCGGCGCTGCGCAAAAACGATCAAAATCCATTTGTCCTGGATTCGCCGAAACCCAGCATGGCTTTCCGCGATTATGCGTACAATGAATTGCGGCATAAAGTGCTCACCCAACCTCATCTGGAAGAGGCCGAAAAACTGATGCAACTCGCGCAGCAGATGGTCGACCTGAGGTGGAAAACGTATGAAGATATGGCGGGTTTCGGGGCAAAATCATTTCAACCGGTTTTTTAAAACGATCTAATTATGCCAGACTTAAGCACCCGATATATGGGATTGGACCTGCGCTCCGCCTTGGTAGTTTCGCATCCGTGGATGCCTTCAAAGGGTGTCTGAGCCAGGCGCATATTTCCGGCCCGTCGGTGTATGAGCGAAGCAATTATATTCAGATATTGGAGGGAAAGAAGTGGCGCTGAGGGGAAACTCACGCTTTGTCTCCCCACTTTTCCCGCCATTCCTGCGGCGTTACCCCGAATTCCTGTTTGAACACCCGCCCGAAATAACTCGGATCGTTGAACCCGCAATCGTATGCCACGGCCGTGATGCTTAGGTCTGGGTTTGAGAGCAAGACTTTGGCCTGGTTGAGGCGAACAAAACGAATGAATTGGTTGGGTGATAAACCAATCAACGCATCCAATTTGCGCTGCAATTGCGACTGGCTCAAGTGTACTTCTTTGCACAAATGCTCCACATTGAAGTCAAAATCATCCAGATGGGCCTGGACGGATGCCTTGACTTTTTGCACGAAGACATCTTCCATCTTTTCTACCGGGGGGATATCCCGGGCACTCGCCGCGCCTTCCGCAAGCCCGGCGTTTTTAAGGTAATATTGCCTCAGCTGGCCGCGCAATTCCAGGAGTTTCTTGATCCTAACCAGCAGTTCTTCCTTGTTGAACGGTTTTTCCAGGTAGGCATCCGCGCCCCGCTCCAGGCCTTCTAATTTGCTGTCCAGGTCCGCTTTGGCGGTGAGCAGTATAACGGGAATATGGCTGGTGCGCTCGTCGGTTTTCAGCCTGCGGCACAGTTCGAAACCGTCCATGACGGGCATCATCACGTCGCTAATGATGAGATCGGGAATGGTTTGGGTCGCAATCTCAAGCCCTTCTTGCCCGTCTTTACCGACGGCCAGACGGTAATCGGGAAGGCAGGAGGCGGTGTAGGCCACCACGTCGGCGTTGTCTTCCACCAGCAATAGGAGCGGCGTATTTAATGATGAATGATGAGTGATGAATGATGAATCTGCCGGTAAGGATGATTTTGGTTTTAGCGGGTTTGACGTATATTCCTCCTTCATCATGCTTAATTCATCGTTCTTTCGCACAGGTAACGTCACGATAAACTCGCTCCCTTTTTTGGCGCCGGCCGGCGGGCTTTTCACGCTGATGTCCCCGTCCATTAGTTTCACTAATTCTTTGGTCAGCGCCAAGCCGATCCCGGAGCCCTCCCCTTCCCGCGTGCTGCTGTTATCCACCTGGTAAAAGCGCTCGAACACGTGCGGAATCTGCGCTTCCGGGATGCCGATACCCGTATCTTTTACTTTGATGAAAAGCAACAACTTGTCTTCGGCTGATGCCTGGCTGCCGACCGAAAAATAGATATGCCCGCCTGCGGGTGTGAACTTGATCGCATTGGAAAGCAAATTGGAAACGATTTGCCGCAGTTTTTCCGTATCGTACCCGATCAGCAGCGCATCGAGGTCGGAGAGAAAATGCAGCTGACTTTTGCGGCTTTCCGTCAGCGAATGAAAGGACTCGGATATATAGCGCAGGAAGCCAATCACGTCGCCCTGCACGGGCTGGAGCGTCATTTTTCCGCTTTCCAGTTTGGACAAGTCGAGCATTTCGTTGACCAATTTAAGCAGGCTTTGTCCGTTGCGGTAGATCATGTCCAAACCGCTGCTGAAATACTCCTTGGGGTTGTCGCGTATTTGCTGCACCATGCCGAGTATGACGGTGAGCGGGGTGCGGAATTCGTGGGTGATGTTGGTATAGAGCTGGGTTTTTACGGCGTCGAGTTCTTTCACGCGCCCGGCCTCGCGGGTTTCATATGCCAGTTGCGCTTTCAGTTTGGCCCGGTTGACGCTGAAGCGGAAGTAAGCCCTTACCCCGGCCGCAAGCAGCATCAGGTACAGGACGTACGCCCACCACGAGCGCCACCAGGGCGGCAATACCCTGATTTTCAGTTCGGCCAGGTGCTTGCTCCAGATGCCTTTGCTATTGGAGCCCTGCACCCGGAAAGTATAGGTACCGGCCGGGAGGTGCAGGTAGTTAGCCAAACGGCGCGTCCCGGATTCCACCCAATCAGGATCGGCGCCGACGAGTTGGTACCGGTACTTGTTCTGGCCCGGCGCCGTAAAGTCGAGCGCCGCAAATTCGAGGGTTAGGATATCCTGTTGGTGCGTCAGCACGATGCTTTCCGTGGTTTCAATGGTGTTTTTCAGGATGTCGTTCGCCGGAAAGGGTTCTACCGGCTGGTTATTCACCCAAATATTGGTGATAAAAGTGCGGGGCGTAAAGTCGCCCATCAACACGACGGCCGGGTCGAAAATATTCAGGCCGTTCACCCCTCCGAAAGCGAGCCTCCCGTCGGGCAGTTTGGCGTATGCGCCCGTATTGAACTCCTCGTCCTGCAATCCATCGGCCTTGGTGAAGTTGCGAAAATGGCAGGCAATCGCGGTTTCCCCTTTCTTTTCAACCGACATGATAAAAAGTCCGCGGTTGGTGCTTCCCCAAAGGTTGCCCGCTCCATCGGGCAAAAGGCCGTACACTACATTGTTGGGCAGCCCGGCGGCGGTGGTGAGGTGCAGAAATTGGCCGTTTTGTTTGTCAAACCGGTTTAACCCGCCGCCTTTGGTGCAGACCCAGAGAAAGCGGTCAGGGTCGGCAGGGTCGTCGAGAAAACAAGATACGTGGTTGTAGTTCAGGGAATTGCGGTCGTTCGGGTTGTTTTTATACCACTGGAAAGCTAAAGCGCTGTTGTTCATGCCTTGCGGGCCGGCCCGCACAAATCCTTCCTGCGTGCCGATCCAGAGCGTGCCTGCGTGGTCCTCGTACAAGGCGGTGGACGGTGCTGATGAAGGCGAGGGTTCGCGCGGGTTGGAGAAGATAAACGTACTCGTATCCCCGCTCGCCGGATCGAACCGCATCAAATGCGCGCCATAACCGGCCATCCAGATGATCCCTTTCGCCCCTTCGAGCATCGGCGCCGCGTCCCAGTAATATCCGTCGAACAAATACGGGCCGACAACAGCGTGGCTCGCCGGGTTATACCGGGACAGTGAAACGTTGTAATCACTTTCTTCGGCGCGCGCCCACACCTCGCCGGATTTGGAAGCCAACACGTTGTCGATCAATTTATTGGGAAACATGTCCGCCAATGTTTTTAGCCTTGGATTGAGGACGCCTGCGTGAAAAGTGGCCGTTTTTTCATAGCCGAGGCTTAGGGGCTTGCCGGCAACAGAAATGATCCGCCGGATACTCGTGCCGGCTTCTTCCAGTTGAAACCTGCCGCCTAAGGGATTGATCTTGCGAAGTCCGTAGCCCCCCGTTCCAATCCAGATTACGCCGGAGCGGTCTATAAGGATGGAAGAAGAAGGAAGAAGGCGCCGGGTCGCCACCGGCGCGGCCGAGCGGGGCGCCTCGCACTTCGTCACCCCCCCCTCATCGGCCAACCAGAGCGCCCCGTCGGGGTCAAGCGCGATCTTGCGTACACCGCTCATCACAGTCGAAAAGGGACTTGCCACAGTACCGTCCCACAAAAACGGGGATTGATTCATGCCCGCAGCCCATATCGTGCCGTCCCGGTTGACGACGGTCGTTTCAAAAGTAAACCCGTCGAGCGCCTTGGTTAGGCTGCCGTTCAGCGGTTCGAAGCGATAGATATTTTTGGGCGAGCTGACCCATATCTGACCCTTGCCGCCCCTGGCAAGACCGGTTGCAAAGGAATTGTCTGGCAAGGCCACCCGGCGGATCTGGGGCGGGGTGTTTTTTTCAAAAAAATCGCCGGGTACCGTCAGCACATTTAAATCCTGGTCCAAAGCTCCCACGATGATCTGGTCTCCTCCACCCTCCTGGATGCAGTTGATCTGGTTTCCCGAAAGGCTCGCCGGGTCGTCCGAACGGTGCTGAATGCGGTGGAAGCGCCCCGATTTTTTGTCGTACACGTTCAGTCCCGCATTTTCCGTGCCGGCCCAGATCCGGCCTTTCGAGTCTTCGAAAAGGGTCACCACCGTATTGCTGGAAAGCGAAAAAGGGTTGTAAGGGTCGTTGGTAAACACCTTGAAGTTATAGCCGTCATACCGGTTCAGCCCGTCTTTGGTCGCCACCCAAAGGAAGCCTTCCCGATCCTGAAGCAAGTCGAATATCATGCCTTGCGACAAGCCCTGCTCGATCGAGATGGACTCCATGAGCGTGCCCTGCTGCGCCGTCGAATCGGCTGCCGCAAAGAAAAAGGCCAGGCTTAAAACGGCCCGAAACCAGCTAAGAAAGGATTGCATGGCAGTGTAAACATAGCATGAAAGCATCTGCATTTTTTTCAAAAAGAGCGAAAAATGTTTCTTAAGCCGGCTAAAAAGACCAAAAAATCCGACCCACGCCCATTTTGTCCGATCGTTTGCGGGGAATGTCCGGCAAGTCAGGCGCTTTGTCCGGGCCCAAGAAATGAAGCGCCATGACCTTTGCTCCATCATTTAGCAGCAAACATTCACTATTAGGAACGGTGTCAAAATAACTTCCCAATTTGATGCCATTCTTTTGCCGTCATCCGTCCCATCTTTTTCGTTAAATAGCTCGGCTATTCGCCTCAAAAGATAGTTGGCTGACGCCAAAATAATT